>JAEEGH010004115.1_pt1 | contig 37548 bp, 32 predicted proteins | sample 9134181 | NCBI WGS metagenome assembly JAEEGH01 (sample SAMN16246544, study PRJNA631951) | gut metagenome | biome: gut microbiome; feature: rumen; material: DP-attached | host: Bos | place: Iran: Karaj | collected 2018-10
AGCGCAACGAGATCGAGCGCGGCCAGGTTCTGGCGAAGCCGGGTTCCATTCATCCGCACACGCACTTCAACTCTGAGGTGTATGTTCTGACGAAGGAAGAGGGCGGCCGTCACACCCCGTTCTTCTCCGGTTACCGTCCGCAGTTCTATTTCAGAACGACCGACGTTACGGGCACGATCACGCTGCCGGAAGGCGTTGAGATGGTCATGCCGGGCGACAACATCCGCATGGAAATCCAGCTGATCACGCCGATCGCAATGGAACAGGGTCTCCGCTTCGCAATCCGTGAAGGCGGCAGAACGGTTGCTTCCGGCGTCGTCGCAAGCATCATCGAGTAATCGAATCGAAACCAAAAAGCAGGAGCCCTTCAGCCCCTGCTTTTTTGATGTCCGGAGAATCGTTTGGAAGATGAAAAAAGTGTAAAGAAAGGGATGGATTTTTGGAAACGGTTCGTGTATAATGGATTTGTATAAATAGGGAAGGTGTGTCCTTTTGGGCGTACAGCCTGTTTTGAAATCAAGTAGGAGGAGACAAGAACACATGAAAAAAGCATTGGCACTCATCCTGTCGCTTGTGATGCTGCTCGCGCTGGTGCCGTCGGTATATGCCGACGACGAGCCGACAGTCGCATCCGCGACGCTGATGACCGAGCTTCCGGAAACGGGCGATCGCGTTGTCATTCACAACACGACGAACAACAAGGCGCTCGATGCATGCGGAACAAACGGCTACTACAATGCCGGCGTTGACATCGTGCCCGCGGAGGGTGTGATCTCCGGCGTTTCCGAGAACATCATCTGGGATGTCACCGTGAACGAGGACGGAACCTATCGTTTCTCGCAGAACGGCAAATACATCTCCATGGGAACGCAATACGCGAGCACGCCGTACGACGAAGTCAATAAGGACTGGGCGGTCGAGACGCACGGCGAGGGCTACAGCATCAAAAACGTTGCGCGCGAGGTTTATCTGCAGTGGTATGCCAAGAACAATTATTTCAGCGGTTACAAGACCATCGATGATTCCGGCGCGTTCGACTTCCTCTTCTATAAGCTCGAAGGCATGATCGTCAAGGAGCCGGTCGCCACGCCCGACGGTTCCGGCATCAACCTGTCCGGCACCAAGGTCACGTTAAGCTGCGAGACCGAAGGCGCGACGATCTATTGGCGCATCGGTGAGGAAGGCGAGTTTGCCGAATACACCGAGCCGATCACGATCTCCGAGACCTGCACGCTCTATGCATACGCGCAGGTCGGCAACGCGGTCTCCAACACGATTGAGATCACCTATACGATCAGCGCAAGCGATGTCATGACGATTCCGCAGGCGCTGGCGGCAGGCGAAGTTGCTTCCGCAAAGGTCGTCGGTCAGCTCGTGTACCGCTTCGGCAATTTCGGCAGCATCAACTCGGCGGTTCTGCAGGCGAAGATCGACGATGAAATCTACGCGCTGCAGGTTTTCGGCGATCTTGCTAACGACACCAGCGAACCGCCTCAACCGATCGAGATCGGCGACTGGCTGGTTTTGGAAGGCAAGCTCGGACCGTACGGCGGCGTGCAGCAGATTCAGTCCTGCAAGGTCATCCGCAAGGCGGAGCCCGGCGAGATCATCGGCGACGATGCGAAAGAACCGCAGGTGTTCGAGAACTTTGCCGGCATTACGAGCAATTTTGACAACCTTATAACCGAGTACGTTATGATCAAGAACGTCACGCTCGGCGAGTATAAGGACAGCGGCTCCACCACCGTGACCGACAGCACCGGCGCGACAATGCCGATCTACCGCGCGGCGCCCTATCCCGTCGGCGTTGCGGCAGGCGATGTGGTGAATCTGTACGCGGTCGTATCGAAGTACAACGCGAACAAGCAGCTCCGGAACGGCTCTCCGAAGGATTACGTTCCGACGAACGACGTGAAGGGTCCCGTCATCACGCGCGTGAATCAGGCGGATGCCGAGGTCGGCAAGCCGTACGCCTTCTCCGTCAAGGTCGAGGATGCAAGCGGCGTTGCGAGCGTTCTGATGGAGGTTCTGAAGGGCGAAGATGTTCTGGCGTCGCTCGAGCCTGACGGCATCGAGGACGATACCTATCGGTTCATCATTCCCGCGGAGATCATCACCGGCGGCAACCTGACGGTGAAGGTCACGGCGACCGACTCGTGGGAGACGCCGAATGAGACGACCGAGACCTATGAGCTCGTCGTCATCGACCTTCCGCAGATCACGGGCTATACACCGGAGGCGAACAGTGCGACCGGCGACAACAAGCGCCCCGTGATTTCCGTCACGTTTGCAAACTGCGGTGAAAACCCGACCGTCGAAATGACGCTGAACGAGGTCCCGGTCACCCCGGTCGTTGAGGGCGATACCGCGACTTATACGCCCGAAGAGGACATGGAGGACGGCAAGGTCACCGTCTGGGTGAAGATTACCCGCGCGGACGGTCGGTTCTATGAGACCGTTTGGAATTTCACGGTCGGCGTTGCGACCTACCAGCTCTACTTCGGCGAACTGCATTCGCATACCGCGGAGTATTCCGACGGCACCGGCACGCTGGAGCAGGCGCTTGCGCATGCAAAGGCTGCAGAGCAGATCGACTTCCTTGCAGTCACCGACCACAGCAACTACTACGACACCAAGGACAACCCGAACGGCGACATGACCGATGCGTCGAAGGGCAAGATGACTGCGGACGGCTCCATGACGCTGTGGCAGGAAGCGAAGGCGACGGCGGCACAGTATGCGGATGCCAACTTCGTTCCGATCATCGGTTACGAGATGACCTGGTCCGGTCAGTACGGCCATATCAACACGTTCAACTCGATCGGCTTCGAGTCCCGCAATGTGCCGAAGTATGTTGTGAAGAACGGTCCGGGTCTGATCGCGTACTATGACAGACTCGTCGAGGTCGCCCGCATCGACAAGGAGAACGGCAGAAAGACCACGATCAACCAGTTCAACCATCCGGGCACGACGTTCGGTACGTTTGAAGACTTTGCACACTATACCCCCGCGTACGACGAGCTGATCACCATGATCGAGGTCGGCAACGGCGAGGGCAAGGTCGGCGGTTCGATGTACTGGCCCTCCTACCAGTACTACACCATGGCGCTGGACAAGGGCTGGCACCTTGCACCGACCAACAACCAGGACAACCATAAGGGCGGCTGGGGCGACAGCAACACCTGCCGCGACGTTATCTACACCGACAACTTCTCCGAGGAAGGCATCTATGACGCGATGCGCGCCATGACGATGTACGCCACCGAGGACAACGATCTCGAAATCTATTACACGCTGAACGACAACGTGATGGGCTCCGTTCTGAATCTCGAGCAGGGCGAAAAGCTCAGGATCCGCGTCGACTTCAAGGATCCGACCGACAAGGTGCAGAAGGTATCCGTGATCGCGAACGGCGACGTCGTCGCTGCGACGAAGACCTTCAACACGCAGACCGGCTCCTGGGAAATCGAGCTCGACAACAACTACTCCTACTACTATATCCGCGTGGATGAGGTCGACGCAGACATCGCGGTGACCGCACCCGTTTGGACGAGCGAGACCGTCAAGATCGGTATGTCGCCCGTCGAAAAGGATACCACGATCGAGCTGAAAGACGAACCGATCACGTTCAGCATTCCGCTTTATAACTACGAAGAGCCGGCGATCGGCGAGGACGCTTCTGCGGTCGAGTTCACGGTCACCAGCGTCGAATACACGATCGACGGGGAAGTGCTTGACGTCATCGAAAACCCGACGTTTGCCGACGGCACCAGCGTGCTGACCACGACCAAGCAGGATGACAAGCTGACCTGGACCTATACGCCGGCAGAGACCGGACGCTTCAAGATGGAGGTCAAGGTCACCGGTACCTTCCGCGGCGCGGAATTCGTGTTCAACGGCAATCTCGGCTTCACGGTCCGCGACGGCGCGGATATGTCGCTGATGCTGATCGACGCGGGACACAGCAACTTCTACGTCTCCGGCAACTATGCGGATTCCGATACGGCGTTCATCGAGCTCGCGGCGCAGTACGGCGTCAAGTCGCAGCACATCACCGAGCCGATCACGGACGAAGTGCTCGAAAACTGCGACCTGCTCGTTCTGACCGTTCCGTTCAAGGGCGCAAGCATCTCGGTGAGCGATTCGCTCTATACCGAAGATGAGATCGCGGCGATCGGAAGATACGCAGAGCGCGGCGGCAGCTTCATCGTCTGCTCGAAGTCCGACCGTCTCGAGCCGGAAAACGAGGAGGAATGGGCGAGCGTCATCTCGAACGAACTGCTCGAAACCATCGGCGCAAAGGCGCGCGTAGGCAAGGGCATCGTTTCCGACGCGGTCAACATGACCAACGAGTCCTACCGTCTGCATTTCACAGGCAAGGACTTCTACAACTGGAATGTCCCGCTGACCGAGTACCTCATCGAGAACACGAACCTGATGTTCTCCTGCTACAATGCGGCGCCGATCATTCTGAACGGCGCAACGAGCGTCGTCAATGCGTTCGACACCTCGTTCGTCAGCTCCTATCCGCTGTACTACAACGGCGGCAAGAACGTCACGGCGGACAAGATCTATCAGCCGTACTACGATGCGGCGGGCGATCAGGACACGATCAGCGTGCTGGCATACGAAGAACTGCCTACGGGCGGCTTCTGCATCACCTCCGGCGTCACCTTCTTCTCGACGTTCGAGGTCAAGGTCGAAATGGAGAGCGCGGCAACGCTGCAGAACACGAACTACCAGATCGTTGTCAACCTGTTCAAGATGATCCATCCGAGCGAGGTCACGCCGATTGCGGATATCCACGAGGCGGGCAAGCTCAACACCACCTACACGATCGAGGGCTACGTCACCTCCAACGCGTCCGGCTACGACAAGGACACCGCGTTCTTCGACTGTATCTATATCCAGGACGATTCCGGCAGAGGCATCAACGTGTTCCCGGTCGCGGGACGCTATGAGATCGGCCAGAAGCTGCGCATCACCGGTATGACCAGCGAGTACATGGGCGAGATCGAGCTGAACTGCGGCAACGATTACGGCGGAGACATCCAGGACGTCACACTGCGCGACGTCGAATACACCGCGGACGGCGTGATCACGAAGGGCTACGCAACGCGCGCAAGACTGCTTGAAGTCGATATCACCATGGCGAACATGCAGACGATCGAGACGTACGTCATCGACGACGGCATTCTGAACATGGAGCTTGACAAGATCTGCGCAGAGAACGCCGAAGCATACGTCGTTCCCGAGCAGCTCACGACGGCAGAGGCAGCTGCGCCGAACAAGGTCGGCAACCTCGTGGCGTTCACTGGCAAGGTCACCAAGGTCGAGTATGACGCGAACGGCGTGCTCGGCGCGATCCATGTGGACGACGGCAGCGGCGAAGTCGTGATCTTCCTCGACGGCTACATCAACTGCAGCGATGACTGCGAGAAGGACGAACAGGGCTATCACGACCTCAGCTGGGTCAAGGAGGGCGTGTATCTGACCGCGTGCGGCATCGCTTCCATCGGTCAGAACAGCTATGAGAACTCCGATCAGATCGGTCCGCGTATCCGTACGCGCAGCCGTGCGGACATCGTGCAGTTTATCCCGGCATACGGCGACGCCAACTGCGACGGTATGGTCACCTCGGCAGACGCGGCGCTCGTGCTGCGCGCGCTGGTCGGTCTCTCCACGCTGACGCCGGAAGGCGCGAAGAATGCGGATGTAGCGTCCGACTTCGACGGCAAGCCGGATGCGAAGGACGCAGTCGCGATCCTGCGCTATGTGGTCGGTCTCATCAATACGTTTGAGATCGCGGCGGAGGAATGATCCAAAACGAAACAGGGGGGCGGGGCAGCATTGCCTCGCCCTTTTTCCCGAAAGGAGGATCGATATGCAGATCAAAAAGCTTTTTCCGCCGATGACGGAGCAGTGGAAGGCTGTCTATGAAAAGGAGCGCCCGAACCTTACGCCGAACGCGATCACAGGGGAGGAGCTTTCCCGCTATGTTCGGGATCGCTTTGATGCGGATCCGACCGAGGACGAAGCGTTGATCTTGGCTGTGCGCGATCTGCTCGAACAGGACGCGCTTTTGCAGCGGAAGAAAAAAGACGGGCGTCTGCAGCCGGAGGTTTACCGTCTCGAAGACGGCACGGTGATCGGCATCGATCTGTTGTCCGGCTGCTTCATCGTACAGGACAATGAACTGCTGCGCGATGAAATGACCTATGTTAAGGGACTGGATACATTTGATCTCGAAAATATGTATCTCACCATCGACTGGCTTCGCTGCCGGAATCTGCATGCGGAGAAAGAAAAGAAGGCAAGAGAGACGTTTTTCACCGCCATCGAAGATGAAACGGGAAAAGCCGCATTCGACGCTGTCAGCGCGGCGGGACGGACGCCGGGAACCTATGCGGCGTATCTTCGGGGAAAGAGATGCAGAACGAAGGCTGGCTTCTTTCGGGAGATCTCTGCGGCGATGCAGTTTCCCTCTTATTTTGGTGAGAACTGGGATGCGCTTTCCGAATGCTTGTGCGATCTCAACGAATGGCTCTCATTCAAGGCGGTCACCGTAGTAATCGACGATTACGATCGATTGTTCGGTTCGGGTCAAAAGGCGGCAAAGGACCGCGAAACGATTCGAAGCATCTTTGAGGATACGGCGGTGTTTTGGGCTGTCAGGGATGTCGCGTTCCGGGTGATCGCTATATCCCGAAGCGAGGCGCAGCGGTAGGGACAGCATTCTCGGGTAAACGAAAAAGAGGACCGGATTCCGGTCCTCTTCGATGTTGCTTCAAAATCAATACTTGCGCTTTCTGGCGGCTTCTGCCTTCTTCTTGCGCTTTACGCTGGGCTTTTCGTAATGCTCACGTCTGCGGACCTCAGCGAGGACGCCGCTGCGAGCGCACTTTCTCTTCCATCTCTTGAGAGCGCTTTCCAGGGATTCGTTTTCACCGACTCTGATTTCCATTTTTTTCCCTCCCCTCTTGAGCAACAATGTCGTAATCTACGACGCTTTTGCTATTATACTCGCGAATATCGGTTTCGTCAATCCCGAATTGAAAATTTTGCGGATTTTTTTGACAAGCGCCGTGTATTCCGCTATAATGGGTAGCGAAGAAGCACGGCAGGGAGATTGCATATGGCAAAGCTGTATTTTCGTTACGGGGCGATGGGCTCCTCTAAGACCGCAAACGCGATCATGGTGAAGTATAATTACTGGGAGCGCGGCAAAAACGCGATTCTCATCAAGCCTTCGATCGACACGCGCAACGGCACCCGACGCATCTGGTCGCGCTGCGGGCTCGAAGACACCTGTATTTCGATGGAAGAGCTCGACATGAACAAGGTCAAGGCGGGCGAATACGACTGCCTGATCATCGACGAAGCGCAGTTTCTCAGCAAGGATCAGGTGGAGCTTTTGGTCAAGATCGTCGACGACTACAACGTCCCGGTCATCTGCTACGGGCTTCGCACCGATTTTCAGGGCAATTTCTTCGAGGGCAGCCATTGGCTTTTAGCCCGCGCGGACGCGATCGAAGAGGTCAAGACGATCTGCTGGTGCGGACGGAAAGCCACGAACAACGCAAGACTGGACGGCAAGGGCGGCATCACCAAGGTCGGCGACCAGGTGGTCCTCGGCGCGAACGACAAATATATCGGGCTCTGCCGCAAGCATTTCAACCTCGGCGATCCGGGACCCGAGCTTCGGACGCCGAATAAAACCCAATAACGCAGTGAACGGGAGGTCTGCAGCATGGAAGAGGTATTTGCGATCGTACAACAGTATTTTACCTATGTCATCGAATGGGCGGTCATGCTGTGCGAGGTCATCGGCGTCATCATGATCGTTCTGACCGCGATCCGCGGCGTGATCGCATGGCTTCGGAAGGATCCGCACGCAAGGCTGATCGCCGCGGAGGGCATCGCGATTGCGCTGACGTTCAAGATGGGCGGCGAGGTCCTGCGCACGGTCATCGTTCGCGAGTGGCAGGAGCTTCTGGTCCTCGGCGCGATCGTTCTGCTGCGCACGATCATGTCGTTCATCATTCATTTCGAGATCCGCAGCGAGCGTCAGACGCTCGAAGGAACCGTCTCGGAAAAGGAACCGGACGACGCGGCGGACGGACAAAAAACCAAGCCGAAGAAACGGTTTCCGGTCATCAGACTGTAAAAAAGCGCCCCGGCTTCGGGGCTTTTTTCCGTATAGGAAGTGGGAGAACATATGGAAGGCAATCCGATCAACTGGTACCCCGGGCACATGGCGAAGGCCAAAAGGATGCTCGAAGATAATCTGAAGCTCATCGACGTTGTGATCGAGCTCGTGGACGCGCGCGCGCCGCAGAGCACGCGGAATCCGGACTTTGACGCGCTGTTTCGCAGCAAATCGCGCGTTCTTTTGCTGAATAAGAGCGATCTTGCCGATCCTGCATCCAACAAGCGTTGGATCGGGTATTATAAGCGGCAGGGGATCGAAGCGGCGGAGGTCACGGCAAGCGCGCAGAACGCAAAGGCGACGGCGATCCGGCTCATCGAAAAGGCGACGGCGGAGCGCGTCAAACGCTATGAAGAGAAAGGCGCGCAAAAGACGGTGCGCGTGCTGATCGCGGGCATTCCGAACGTCGGAAAATCCACGCTGATCAACCGCATCGCGGGCGAAAAACGCGCGCAGACCGGCGACAGACCGGGCGTTACGAAGGGCAAGCAGTGGGTGAAGATCACGCCGCATCTGGAGCTTCTGGATTCGCCGGGGCTCCTGTGGCCGAAGCTCGGAGACGAAACGATCGGCAGACACCTCGCTTTTTTAGGTTCGATCAACGACGAGATCCTGAACACCGAGGAGCTTGCGGAGCAACTTCTTTCTTCGCTCAGAACGCTCTGTCCGAACGCACTGTTCGAGCGTTATAAAAAGCTTTCCGCGGATACGCCGGACGGAACCCTTTTGGAGGGCGTCGCAAAGAGCCGCGGGTTCATCCAAAAAGGCGGGATTCTTGACGTCGAACGCGCGGCAAGGATCGTTCTCGATGAGTTCCGCGCGGGCAGGATCGCGCGCGTGACCCTTGAACAGCCGCCGAAGGAGGAAGACGATGGCGAAGCGGAATGAACAGGAACGGCTGCTGGTTCTGTCTGAGCGCGACCGCGCGTTCTGGACGCAGGACGGCGTGATCCTCGCGGGCATGGACGAGGTGGGAAGAGGTCCTTTGGCGGGACCCGTCGTCGTCGCCTGCGTCGTTATGCCGCCGGAACCGCTTTTGGAGTACGTCAACGACTCGAAAAAGGTCAGCGAAAAGCGCCGCGAAGCGCTTTACGACCGCATCTTAAGCACCTGCGTCGAGGCGCAGACCGCATGGGTCGACGAAAAGACGATCGACGAGATCAACATCCTGGAGGCGACAAAACGCGCGTTCTGCGAGGCGTTTGCCAAAATGAAAACGCCGGTCACCGACGTGCTCATCGACGCGCTGACGGGGTTAAAGATCCCCGCGCGGCAGCACGCGCTGATCCACGGCGACGCGCTGAGCTATTCGATCGCCGCGGCGTCGATCGTCGCGAAGGTCGAGCGTGACCGCTACATGCGTGAGCAGGACGCGATCTATCCGGTGTACGGCTTTGCGCAGAACAAGGGCTACGGCACGAAAGCGCACATGGACGCGATCAAGGAATACGGTCCGTGTCCGCTGCACCGGCGGTCCTTCCTCAAAAACCTGCTATGACGACGGCGGAAACGGGACGGATCGGCGAGGAGCTCGCGGCGCGGCATCTCAGGCGCAGCGGCTATCGCATATTGGAGCGGAACTGGCGCTCGCATCGGTATGAGATCGACGTCATCGCGCGGGAGAAAAGCACCGGCACGGTCGTTTTTGTCGAGGTCAAAACGCGTACGCCGAACAGCTTCGGACGGCCCGCGGACGCGGTGGATCGGAACAAGCAGCGCTTTCTGCGGCTTGCCGCGGAGAGCTGGCTCATCGCAAACGGCGGGCTCGAACAGCCCGCGCGTTTTGACGTGATCGAGGTGCTTCTGCCCGAAAAAAGCGTCAACCATATCGTCAATGCGTTTTAACGGTTGCCCGTGCAGCGCAGATGTGATATACTAATCAGAAACACAGAGATCGGAGGATCGGATTTTGCGAAAGTTGCATCGATTTTGGATCATACTGCTGGCTGTCATTCTGATCGCCGGTCTGTTTGCGTGCAAACGCCCCGATACTTCGTCCGGCGAGGAGACGTCGGCGACCGATTTCGACCTGAGCGACATGACGGAGGGCATTCCGAACGGCTGGCACATGGACTCGTACGAAGGCGGGTACAGCGTTCTGTCGGAGGACGGCGCATTCGGCTTTGTGCCGCAGGATGAGGACGACTGCCGCCTTGTCCGCACGGTCACGGTCAAACCGGAAACGCGTTATGTGTTCAGCGCGGAGATCCGCACGGAAGGGGTCGAAAACGGGCAGGGCGCGACGCTCTCGATCGACAACTATTCGCTCGACGGCAGCTATATCTATTCCGAATCGCTGTTCGGCACGAACGACTGGACGCCGGTCGTGCTGGCATTCCGCACCGCAAAGTCGCAGGAGGCGGTCACGCTCGCGCTGCGGCTCGGCGGGTATTCCGCGGAATCGAGCGGCAGCGTTTACTTCCGGTCCGTCCGGCTCGAACAATCCGACAACGCGCCGGCGGCGTTTCAGAACCTTGTCCCGAGCGAGCATGAGGACGAGGAGGGAGAACGCACAAAAGAGGATTATGAGAATACCTTTACCGTGATTTTCTGGACGGGCGCGGTCGCGGCGATCGTTCTGCTGTTCGGCGTGTACGGATACGGAAAGAAGATTGCGCTTTCAAAGGACCTGCAAACGCGTAAATACGCGATCTATGCGGTCCTTGTGCTGATCGGCTTCGTCGTGCGGTTCATGCTCTGCGCGGTGTTGAAGGGACACGCGACCGACATGCTCTGCTGGCAGGGCTGGGGAAGCCGCGTTGCGTCGGGCGGACCCGCGGCGTTCTATGTCGACAACTGGTGCGACTATCCGCCGGGCTATATGCTCGTGTGCGCGCTTCTGTTCCGGATCGCATCGCTGATCCCGGAAGGACCGGCGCATCTGTTTGTGTATATGCTGCCGGCGTTTCTCTGCGATGTGCTGTCGGGCTTTTTGATCCTGAACCGCGCGAAACGCTTTTCGCTCGGGGACAAGCCCGCGCTGCTGCTTGCGGGGCTGATCGTTCTGAATCCCGCGGCGGCGTATCTGTCCGGCGCTTGGGGACAGATCGATTCGATCCTCACGGTGCTTCTGATCGGGACGTTCCTGATCCTGAACATGAGCCGCGAAAAACCGCATTACCGTCTGTTTGCGGGGCTTTTATACGGACTTGCGATCGTTATGAAGTGGCAGGCGCTGATTTTCGGACCGGTGCTGGCGCTGCTGTATGTGATGACCGGCGTGGATCAGTACGGCACAAAGCGGTTTTCGGCGCATGTGCTTTGGTCGATTGCGGCGGTTTTCGGCGCGGTCGGCGTGCTCTTGATCTTCTCGCTGCTGTTCCGCGGCGAGGGCATGGGCCTCCTTTGGATGGTCGAACGCTTCAGAAGCGCGTCCGGCGGCTACGATTATGCTTCGATCGAGGCGTATAACTTTATGACGCTGTTCGGCGGCAACTGGACGAAGGCGGGCGGCGCGATGTTCACCGGCGTCGGCGCCATGACGCTGCGTCTCAACGAGCAGTTCTCAAAGATTGCGCTGCTCGTCGGATTCCCGACGCTCGTTCTGCGCGCGTGGAATGAAATGCGGGAACGGAAGGACGGTCAGCAGAATCGCGCGTTTTCGGAGCTTTTGATTGCCGCGATCGTCGCCGGGCTTCTGTATCTCATCGGCTTTGTGGCAAAGAGCTTTATCGCGGAGAACGCCGACGCAGGCGCGATGATGAATGCGATCGCCGCATTTCCGCTCTACGGGATCGGCATGCTCGGTCTGTTTGCGTATATCGCGCTGCGTGAGCGTGCGGGCAAACGCCTGCGCGAATGGATCGGCGACGGCAGCGTAACGGCGGTCGGCGTGCTGACGCTGTTTGCAGGACTTGTCCTGTTCGCATTGCTGTGGATCCTCGATGTGCTTTTCCGCATCATGGGAACGCCGATGAGCTGGCATATGTTCGGCGTGATCGGCATACTGCTTGCGTGCGCGCTGACGGCTGTGCTGTTCGTCCAGTATTGGATCCGGCATAAAGAAGCCGGGTATTCGATCTATACGAACCGCGGACTGATCTTTCTGCTCGCCGCTTGCTTCTGCGTCTGGGTGTTTACGCTCGGACACTACATGCACGAGCGCTACATCTTCCCGGCGCTGATGCTGCTCGCGTTTGCGTACGCGTACGACCGCGATCCGCATAAGCTTGCCGCATTTTCGATGCTGACCGTCACGACGTTCATGAACGAGATGATGGCGATGTTCGTGGTCTCCGACGGCGCAAAGGATCTCATCCGCGGCGGCGTGATCCACAATCAGCTGATCGCAGTGATCTCGCTTTTAGAGGTCTGCACGGCGCTGTATCTGACCGCGACCTGCTTCAGAAAGGCGCTGGCGTTTGATCCGTCCGATCCGACGGGCGAGAGATCTCCGGCAGAAAAGCCGACAGACAAAAAACGCGGGGGACGGAGGTGAACGGTATGGAGTTTCAGAAGTTTCGGAACGAAATAGCAGTCGAGGACGGACGCCGCATGACGAAGCGCGATTATATCGTGCTGCTCATTCTGCTTGCCGTGTATTCGCTGTTCGCGTTTATCAATCTCGGCTCCCTGCGTTCGCCGAATACGGTGTGGACCGCCGAGCCGGACACGACCGTGATCGTCGATTTGGGCGAGACCCGCGACGTTACAGAGATGCGTTTCTTCGGCAACATTGCGGAAGGGAATCTGCAGATCTACGACGAGAGCGCGTTTATCAACGGCTTCTTTACGCCGGGCGAGACCGAGCCGCTGGAGACGTTTGTGCAGGATAACGGCGACATGTACAAGTGGACGGAGCTTTCGGTCGAGACCGAAACCCGGTATCTGATCCTGTATGTGGACAGCGGCAGGATCTCGATGAACGAGATTGCGATCCTGGACGGGAGCACGCTGCTTCCCGCGACGGTTTATGAACCGACCGGCGGCGCGGAAAAGCTCCTGGACGAGCAGAGCAAGGTCGCGCTGAACGATTCGTATCTCGACGGGATGTATTTCGACGAGATCTATCACGCGCGCACCGCTTACGAGATCGTGCAAAACGACAACCTGCTGCTTTCCGAGGGGCGCGAGGCTGCGGCGCGGGACGGGTATTCGATCTATGAGTGGACGCATCCGACGTTCGGCAAACTCATGATCGCAATCGGTATCCGCATCTTCGGCATGACGCCGTTCGGCTGGCGGTTTGCAGGCACGTTTTTCGGCGTGCTGATCCTTGCTGCGCTGTATGTGTTCGCAAAGCGGATCTTCCGCCGCACGGACTACGCGTTCGTGACCGCGGGACTGTTCGCCGCCGACTGCATGCATTTTGCGCAGACGCGCATCGCAACGATCGACACCTACGCGCTGTTCTTTACGCTTCTCATGTTCCTGTTCATGGGCGACTATATCGCCGAGGATTTTGAAAAGCGTCCGTATTGGAAAAAGCTCGCGCTTCTCGGGCTTTCGGGGATCATGTTCGGACTCGGCGTTTCGTCGAAATGGACGTGCCTCTATTCCGGCGCGGGGCTTGCGGTGCTGTATTTTTCCGATCTCATCTACAATCTTGTCAGGATCATCCGGGAACGGAAACGGCAGGAGAAGGCGTACAGACAGTATCAAGAGATGCTCCGGAAGGAGGCGTGTACGCCGGAGAGCGAGCAGATCACGCCGCCCAAAAAGCTTCCCGTCAACGTCCTTGCATACGCGCCGGTGCTGTTCGTTTTAGGCGTTCTTGTTCTGCATGTTTCGGGGCATTGGATCGACGCCGCCGACTACCGCTACCGCAACTATGTGAACGGCGCATACGTCTCGCGTCTCAATGCGGAATACGGCGTCGATACGATCAAAAAGGTCTTCTGTCAGCCGTGGTTCTACGGCACGCTGTTGATCCTGATCGCCGCGGCGATCGTTTCCGCCGTCGCGTTCCGCCTTGCGTTTTCAAAGCGTAAGGACGTCGACCTTTCGCTCAACGATCTTTTGATGACCCCGGTGTGGTGCTGTCTGTTTTTCATCGCGATTCCGATCGCGCTGTACGCGGCGACCAACTACTGCTATTATATCAAGGCGGGCGATAAAACGCTGCCCGACATGCTCGGAACGCTTTGGAGAGAGCAGGTCAGCATGTACCGCTATCACGCGGACCTCGACGCAACGCATATGTGCCAGTCGATGTGGTATCAGTGGCCGCTGATGCAGAAATCGGTGTGGTTCTATTCGGGCTATCCGGTGCTCGGCGAAACGAAGCTTTTGTCCAACATTTCGAGCACGGGCAATCCCGCCATGTGGTACGTCTCCGCGTTCGGCGCGGTGTTTGCCGCCGTCGAGTGGTTCAGGAATCCCGCCTGCAGGAAGGATCGCGCGTTCATCGTCGTGTTCGTCGGTATCCTTGCGGGGCTTCTGCCGTGGGCGCTCGTCACCCGCTGCGTGTTCCTGTACCACTATTTCTCGACGATCCCGTTTATGATGCTTCTGACGCTGCTGCTTCTTTACTACGTCGAAAAGAAGTATCCGCGCACGGCATGGTTCAAGTGGGCGTGGCTCATCGCAACGGTCGTTGTGTTCCTTCTTATGCTGCCTGCGGTCTCCGGCATTCCGGTGCCGTACGGCTACGCAAAATTCATCGAGAACGTGCTTGCGCCGTTCGGAAAGGTCTATTATGTCGGCGTCTGAAGGTAAAAAGAGCTTTGTACAGCTTTTGAAATTTGTGCTGATCGGCGCGTCGAACACGCTGATCGACCTGATCGTCACGTTCGCGCTGAACGCGATCTTCAAGATTTATTACCTTGCAAAGATCATCGGCTATGCGTGCGGGATTCTGAACAGCTACATCTGGAACTCGCGCTGGACGTTCCGCGAGGAGCGCCGCCGCGACGCGCGCGAGATCATTTCATTCATTGCGGTGAATCTGGTCACGCTCGGGCTATCGCTGCTTCTGCAGTGGGTACTGCGCGACAAGCTGCATCTTGACGCGTGGTGGACGGGCTTTGCGGGCGAGAACTTCTTCACGAAGATCCTGAACGGCGAACGCTTCTGCCTGCTGCTGGCGTCCGGCGTTGCGCTGCTTGTGAACTTTGCGGGCAACAAGCTCTTTGTATTCAAAAAGCGCCCGGAGGAACCGAAAGAGGAACCGACCGAAACGACGGAGGAATAAACCATGCTGGCGAAGGTGGAAAGCTACGGACTCGTTGCGCTGAGCGGCTATCCCGTGACGGTGGAGACGGACATTTCGTCCGGCATGCCGAACTATGACACCGTCGGACTGCCCGACGCGGCGGTCAAGGAATCGCGCGAGCGCGTACACGCCGCGATCCGCCATTCGGGATTTCAGTTCCCGCAGAGCCGCATCACCGTCAACCTTGCGCCCGCCGACCTCAAGAAGGAGGGCTCCGTCTACGACCTGCCGATCGCGCTGTCGATCCTCGAAGCAAACGGCGATCTTCGCCCCACGCCGAAGGGCATGATCGTGCTCGGCGAGCTCGCTTTGGACGGCGCCGTGCGGCCGATCTCCGGCATCCTGCCGATGCTGATCGACGCGTACGACAAGGGCTATACCGTGTTTTATGTGCCGAAGGACAATGCGGCGGAGGCGGCGTACATCACCGGCGCAACGGTCTTTCCGGTGGAATCTCTTACTGCGCTTGTGCAGCACCTGCGCGGCGAAACGCCGATCGCGCCCGCCGAAGCCAAGCCGTTTACGGGCGGCACGCACAGGACCGCCGTCGATTTTTCCGAGATCAAGGGACAGGAGGCGGCAAAGCGCGCCGCCGAGGTCGCGGTCGCCGGCAATCACAACATTCTGCTGTGCGGCACGCCGGGCAGCGGCAAGACGATGCTTGCCCGCGCGATCCCGTCGATCCTGCCCGATATGACGTTCGAGGAGGCGCTGGAGACCACAAAGATCCATTCGGTCACCGGCGCAATGAAGGGGACGGCGGGGCTCGTCACCGAGCGTCCGTTCCGCGCCCCGCATCACGGCGCGAGCGTAGCGGCGCTGGTCGGCGGTGGAAGCCGCGCCATGCCCGGCGAGATCAGTCTTGCGCACAACGGCGTGCTCTTTTTGGACGAGCTCCCGGAGTTTCAGCGCAACGTGCTGGAAGCGCTGCGGCAGCCTTTGGAGGACGGCTTCGTGACCGTCAGCCGCGCTATGGCGACGGCGACGTATCCTGCAAGATTCCTGCTCGTTGCGGCAATGAACCCGTGTCCGTGCGGCAATCGCGGTTCGCGCACAAAGCCCTGCACCTGCACGGCGGCGCAGATCAAGCGCTATGCCGGACGCATCAGCGGGCCGCTTCTGGACCGCATCGACCTGCACATCGAAATGACCGAGGTCGGCTACCGCGAGATCACCGAGCGCCGTCCCGCCGAATCCTCCGAGACCGTACGCGCCCGCGTAACGGCGGCAAGAGAACTGCAGCGCGAGCGGTTCCGTAACGACGGCATCCGCACCAACGCCGAGATGAACGGACCGCTGATCCGCCGCTACTGCAACCCGACCGGCGAATCCGAAAAGCTCTTACGCGATGCGTTCAAGCGCCTGCAGCTTTCGGCGCGCGCCTATCAGCGTGTTTTGAAGGTCGCCCGCACCGTCGCGGACCTCGAGATGAGTCCCGAGATCCGCCCCGAGCACTACGCCGAGGCGATCCAGTACCGCAGCATGTCGATGCTTTCCGACCTCTGATCCGGCGAAAACCGGTTTTTGCGGGTCGCTTGCGCGGACTGCGGGAAGCCGGATGCATCGCGCATCAAGAACACTTTTCGACAAAATGTGACGCCGCACGGGGTTCCCGTGCGGTTTTTGTTGCGGGATTTTCACATTTGCATATATAAATAGGATTGAAATCCGAAAACGTTCATGCTATGATATGTTCCGAAGTATTTTCAAAACGGAGGAGAAGCGTTCCGATGGACGAAACGAAGCGGCTCTTTTTGTGGCTGAACTATGCGACAAGCATGAATCCGCGCTTGTTCATGGAACTGCTTTCGCGCTTCGACGACCTTTCCGAAGCGCGCGAAGCGATCCTCCGAAGGGACTTCGAGCAGTTTTCCGACGTGTCCGAGAATGTCAAAGATCGGCTCATCGCCGCGGCGGACGACCGGTTTCTGGATCGTTACTGCGCGTGGCTCGACCGGAACGAGGTCAAAATCGTCACGCCCGAGGACGACGAGTATCCGTCGCTGCTCTCCGAGATCTACGATCCGCCGTCGGTGCTCTTTTATAAGGGCAACCTTCCGAAGGAGCTTCCGCTTCCGATCGCAATGGTCGGCGCGCGAAGCTGCACCGATTACGGCAAAGACGTCGCAAAGCTTCTGGGCGAACAGCTTGCGGAACGCGGGGCGACGGTCGTGACCGGACTTGCGGCGGGGATCGACTCCGCGGCGGCAGAGGGCGCGCTTTCGGCAGGCGCCAACGCTTGCCCGGTGATCGGGGTCTTGGGCTGCGGCATCGACGTGACCTATCCGCAGAACAACGGCACACTGTATCGTAAGGTGCTGGAAAACGGCGGCGCGCTCGTCACCGAGTTCCTCCCGAAGACGCCGCCGCTTCAGCAGAACTTTCCGATCCGCAACCGCATCCTGTCCGGCATTTCCCGCGGGGTCGTGGTGATCGAGGCGGGCGAGCGCAGCGGCACGTCGATCACGGCGGACTGCGCCCGTGAGCAGGGCAGAGAGGTTTTCGCGGTGCCGGGACGCATCACCGATCCGATGAGCGTCGGCACGAACCGCATGATCACGCGCGGCGAGGCAAAGCCGGTGACGTGCGCGGCGGATATTCTGACCGAGTTTGTCGACGACGCGGGCGATGACGTTCTGAACGGTGCGGCAAAGAAGGTGACATTCACCTCGCTCGGCGAGATCGGACAGGAGATCTACATGGCGCTTCTGCAGGGCGAAAAGAATGCGGACGAGCTTTTGGACTGGATCGACTGCTCCGCACAGGACCTGAACGCGGCGCTGACGCGCATGCTGTTTTCCGAGGTCATCAAACAGCTTCCCGGGCGTGTTTACGCGCTCGATACCATCCACACGGTCGTAACGTTCGACCAATAATCAAAGAGGAGTTCAGTATGGCAGAAACGAAGAACACACTGGTGATCGTCGAGTCGCCGGCAAAGGCGAAGACGATCGGAAAGTTTTTGGGCAGCAGGTACAAGGTCGTGGCAAGCAACGGTCACGTCCGCGATCTGCCGAAATCGCAGCTCGGCGTCGACGTCGAGCACGACTTTGCGCCGAAGTATATCACGCTCCGCGGACGCGGAGACGTTCTGGAACGCATCAAGAAGGAAGCGAAGGAATCCGATCGCGTCCTTCTTGCAACGGACCCTGACCGCGAAGGCGAAGCAATTTCGTGGCATCTGGCGCAGATCCTGAAGCTCGATACGGCGTCGAAGTGCCGCATCGAGTTCCACGAGATCACGGCAAACGCGGTGAAGAACGCGATCAAAAAGCCGCGGACGATCAACATGGACCTCGTCGACGCGCAGCAGGCAAGACGCGTTTTGGACCGCATCGTGGGGTATAAGATCAGCCCGATCCTTTGGGTCAAGATCCGCAAAGGGCTTTCCGCGGGCCGCGTGCAGTCCGTTGCGACGCGCATCGTGTGCGACCGCGAGGACGAGATCAACGCGTTCATTCCGGAGGAATACTGGACGCTGACCGCGACGCTCAAGGCAGGCGCGAAAAAGACGTTCGACGTGCGCTTCTGCGGCACGGACGGAAACAAGGTCGATCTCAAAACCGGGGAACAGACGAACGAAATCATCGCGCGCGTCGGCGATTCCGATTTTACCGCGACCGAGGTCAAGCTGACCGAAAAGCACAAGCATGCCGCGCCGCCGTTCACGACGTCCAGCATGCAGCAGGACGCTTCCCGAAAGCTCGGATTCACGACCAAGCGCACCATGATGGTCGCGCAGCAGCTCTATGAGGGCGTGGAGATCGGCAAGAAGGGCGCGACGGGTCTCATTACCTATATCCGTACCGACTCGGTCCGCATTGCGGACGAGGCGCAGAAAGCGGCGCGGAGCTTTATTCTGGAGAACTTCGGCGAGGCGTATATGCCGAAGACTCCGAACGTGTACCGCGGGCGCCGCAACGCGCAGGATGCGCACGAGGCGATCCGTCCGACCGACGTCAAAAACGACCCGAAGACCCTGAAGCCGTTCCTTACGAGCGATCAGTACAAGCTCTACAAGCTCGTTTATGAGCGCTTCCTGGCAAGTCAGATGAGCGACGCGGTGCTCGATCAGACCGCAGTCACGTTCGACGCGAACGGCGCACAGTTCAAGGCGACCGGCGCGCATGTGCGCTTTGCGGGCTTCTCCGCGGTGTACACCGAGGGCAAGGACGTCGACGACGAGGACACCGTGCAGCTTCCGCCGATCAAGGAGGGCGACCGGTTCCGGAAAGAAAAGCTCGAAGGACAGCAGAAATTCACGCAGCCGCCGTCCCGCTACACGGAGGCGACGCTCGTCAAAACGCTTGAAGAAAAGGGCATCGGGCGCCCGTCCACCTATTCGCCGACGATCTCGACGATCGTTGACCGCGGTTACATCATGCGCGAAAAGAAGGCGCTGGTGCCGACCGAGCTCGGCTTTGCGGTCACGGGGCTGATGAAATCGAGTTTCCCGGACATTGTGGACATCGCGTTCACCGCGAACATGGAGGAGGATCTGGACTCCGTTGAGGACGGCTCCGAAAAGTGGCAGAGCGTCGTGAACACGTTTTACGGTCCGTTCATGCAGACGGTTGAAACCGCGCATGTGAGCGCGGAAAAGATCAAGATCCCCGATGAGGTCTCCGACGTCCCGTGCGAAAAATGCGGCGCTATGATGGTCTATAAGATGGGTCGCTTCGGCAAATTCCTTGCCTGTCCCAACTTCCCGACCTGTCGCAATACGAAGTCGATCGTCGAGAAGGTCGAAGGCGTTCCGTGCCCGAAGTGCGGCGCCGCGATCGTCAAAAAGCACGGCAAGAAAAAGGTCTTCTACGGCTGCGAGCGCTATCCGGACTGCGACTTTACGAGCTGGGATCTGCCGGTCGCGGCAAAGTGCCCGAAGTGCGGCGGCATGATGGTGCAGAAGCACGGACAGAACGGCACGTTCATCCAGTGCGCGGACCCGAACTGCAGGGAGATCCTCAGAAGAAGCAAGAAGAACGATGAATAAACCGAACGTCACCGTCGTCGGCGCGGGGCTTGCGGGCGCGGAGGCGGCGTATCGCCTGCTTTCGCACGGTTACCCTGTCACGCTGTACGAGATGAAGCCGAACAAACGCACGCCCGCGCACACGGGCAACGGCTTTGCGGAGCTTGTGTGCTCGAACTCCCTGCGCTCCGACCGCATCGTAAACGCCGTCGGGCTTTTGAAGGAGGAGATGCGCGCGCTGGGTTCGCTGGTCATGGAAGCGGCGGATGCGACGCGCGTGCCGGCAGGCGGCGCTTTGGCGGTCGATCGCGAGGGCTTTTCCGCCTATGTGACGGACCGGATGAAATCATTTCCGAACCTGACGCTTGTTACGGAGGAGCTTACCGAGCTTCCCGCGTCGCCTGCGATCGTGGCGACGGGTCCGCTGACAAGCGACGCATTGAGCGCGGCGATCGAAGGGCGCTTCGGCAAAAGCCTGCATTTCTACGACGCGGCTGCGCCGATCGTGACCTATGAATCGCTCGATCACAGCAAGGTCTTTGCGGCGTCGCGGTACGATCGCGGCGCGGACTATCTGAACTGTCCGATGACGCGCGAGGAATACTTTGCGTTTTATCACGCGCTCGTCGAAGCCGAGACCGCGCCTCTGCACAGCTTTGAAACGCCGCGCGTGTTCGAGGGCTGCATGCCCGTCGAGGTCATGGCAAAGCGCGGCGAGCTGACGCTGGCATACGGTCCTTTGAAGCCCGTCGGGCTCGAAGTGAACGGCAAACGCCCGTTCGCGGTGGTGCAGCTCCGGCGCGACAACAGCGACGGCACGCTGTATAACATCGTCGGGTTCCAGACGAACCTGAAGTTCGCGGAGCAAAAGCGTGTGTTCGGCATGATCCCGGGACTCGAGCATGCGGAATTTGCACGTTTCGGCGTGATGCACCGCAACACGTTTTTGGAATCGCCGAAGCTTTTACGCTTTGATTTTTCACTGAAAAGCGATCCGCTGCTGTTCTTTGCCGGACAGATGACCGGCGTGGAGGGCTATGTGGAATCCGCGGCAAGCGGGCTTCTTGCCGCGATCTCGCTGATCGAAAAGCTCGAAGGCAGAGCGCCGGTCGACTTTACGGCAAAGACCGCGATCGGTGCGCTGGGACACTATGCTGCCGAATACAACGGCGGCGATTTTCAGCCGATGAACGTCACGTTCGGCATTATGGATCCGCTCAAGGAACGCGTCCGCGGGAAGCAGGAGCGCGGCGAGCGGATCGCAGACCGCGCGTTGGAGACGATCCGCGCGCTGAAAGCAACCTATGATTTATGAGGAGGTATATCCGATGGAACAGTTGAAGGGCACGACCATCGTTGCGGTGAAGCGCAACGGCGTGACGGCGATCGCAGGCGACGGTCAGGTCACGATGGGACAGCAGGCGGTCATGAAGGCGCACGCCAAGAAGGTGCGCAGACTGTATCACGACCGCGTGATCGTCGGGTTTGCGGGCTCGGTCGCGGACGCGTTCACGCTGTGCGACCGGTTCGAGGCGAAGCTCGAAATGCACGGCGGCGCATTGAAGCGCGCGGCGATCGCGCTGGCGCAGGACTGGCGCAGCGACAAGATCATGCGCAATCTGGAAGCGCTGATGATCGTTGCGGACAAGGACGATCTTCTGATCCTGTCCGGCACCGGCGAGGTCATTGAGCCGGACGACGGCATTGCGGCGATCGGTTCCGGCGGGCTGTACGCGCTCGCGGCGGCGAAGGCACTGAAGCTGCACACCGAGATGACCGCAGAGGAGATCGTCTGCGAAGCGATGGCGATCGCGGAATCCATCTGTATCTTTACCAACGGCAATATCAACGTGGAGGTGATCCGTCCGTGACCCCGAGAGAGATCGTCAATGCTCTGGACCGCTATATCATCGGTCAGGACGAGGCAAAGCGCGCGGTTGCGATCGCTTTGAGAAACCGTTACAGAAGAAGCTGTCTGCCTCCGGAGCTCCGCGAGGAGATCACGCCGAAAAACATTATCATGCTCGGACCGACGGGCGTGGGCAAGACCGAGATTGCAAGACGGCTTGCAAAGCTCGTCGACGCGCCGTTTGTCAAGGTCGAAGCGTCGAAGTACACCGAGGTCGGCTATGTCGGCAGAGACGTTGAGAGCATGGTCCGCGACCTTGTGGAGGAATCCATCCGGCTCACCAAGCAGAAGCGCATGGAGCTTGTGAAGGACGCGGCGGCTGCGGCGACCGAGCAGCGGCTTGTGGAGCTTTTGCTGCCGCAGCAGAAAAAACAGCAGCGTCCGGTGAATCCGCTCCAGTTCCTTTTGGGCAGCGGACAGAACGAACCCGAAGAGCCCAAGCCCACCGAGGAGGAGCAGCAGGCGAGAAAGACGCTGAAGGAACAGACGCTGGACCGCCTGCGCGCAGGGCTTTTGGAGAAGGAGATCGTGGAGATCGAGGTCGAAGAGAGCGTCAACGCCATGATGTTCGGTATGTCCGGCATGGAGCTCGATATGGGCGGCATGCTCGGCGATCTGCTTCCGAAAAAGAAAAAATCCAAGCGGATGCCGGTGGAGCATGCGCGTTCGATCCTCATGCAGCAGGAATCCGAAAAGCGCATCGACCCGGACGACGTGAACCGCGAGGCGCTTCAGAACGCCGAGCAGAACGGCATCATCTTCCTGGATGAGATCGACAAGATCGCGGGAAACGCGAACCACATGGGCGCGGACGTTTCGCGCGAGGGCGTTCAGCGCGACATCCTGCCGATCGTCGAGGGCACCACGGTCGCAACGAAATACGGTCCGGTCAAGACGGACTTCATCCTGTTCATCGGAGCCGGCGCGTTCCATGTGGCAAAGGTCACGGACCTGATCCCCGAGCTGCAGGGACGCTTCCCGATCCGCGTGACTTTGAAGGACCTTACGGAGGACGATTTCTATGCGATCCTCACGCAGCCGGACAACGCGATCACCAAGCAGTACGCGGCGCTCTTGCGGCCGGATAACGTCAATCTGAGCTTCACCGAGGACGCTTTACGAGAGATCGCAAAATTCGCATTCCGCGCGAACGAGCAAAACGAGAATATCGGCGCACGCCGCCTGCATACGGTAATGGAGAATCTGTTGAACGACATCTCCTTCAACGCGAACGGTCAGCATCCTTTGATCGACGTCGTCGTGGACGGCGCCTATGTCGATGCGCATCTGTCCGCCGAATGGGGAGAGGACAACATCTCGAAATACATTCTGTAACGGGCGGCGCGGTCCGCCCGGGAAAGGACGGACCATGAAGCGTCTTCTTACCGTTTGCCTCTGCATTCTGCTGCTTCCGCTTTCGATTGCGCAGGCGGAGATCGACCCGTCGGAAACGGACGTGCCCGACCCGAACTGGATCCCTTGGGAAGAACCCGAGGAAGCGGTCGAGGCGTTCCGAACGGACGGCGAGCCCGTCGTATTCTACGGCATGCGCCCGCTGTCGCGCTATGCGCAGGTGTTCGATGTGCCGGACGAGGATCTTACGCTCGCCGCGCGCGTCGCATATCTGGAGGCGGGAGGACGGAACGAGCGCGCGTACCGCGCCGTGCTGTGCGTGCTCTATAACCGGTGCGTGGCAAAGCGGTTCGGCGGGGAGGTGACCGACATCCCCACCGAGGCATACCGCAGGGGACAGTTTTCGGTCATCCATCACAAGGGCTTCAAAAAGCTGGAGCCGCCGGAGGCGATCGTCGACGCCGCACGCGACATCTTCGTGTACGGCAACCTCGATCTTCCGGAAAACATACTTTTCTTCTGCGCCGCGCGCCTCGGCAAGAGCTGGGGCGGACGCAGATTTTACCGAGACATCGGCGGCAACCTGTTTTTTTACGGGAGCGTCGATTGAAGAAAGGAAAACAGAAACATATCATTTATGCAGCATAAACTCAAAATCATCCCGCTGGGCGGGGTGGGGGAAATCGGCAAAAACATGACCGTGATCGAGTATGAGAACGACATTCTCATCATCGACTGCGGACTGATCTTTCCGGACGAGGAGATGCCGGGGATCGACGTGGTCATCCCCGACATGACCTATCTTGAACAAAACAAGGATCGCATCCGCGGTATGTGCGTGACCCACGGGCACGAGGACCATATCGGCGCGATCCCCTTTGCCATGGAACGTTTCCGCTGCCCGATCTACGGCACGCGGTTTACCAATGCGCTGATCCGGCACAAGCTGGACGAGCATCATCTCACCGACGTCGAGGTCGTCGACGTCGATCCCAATGAAGCCGTTACGCTCGGGTGCTTTAAGATCGAGTTCATCAAGACGGGACATTCGATCGCCGGAGCGATCGCGTTTGCGATCCGCACGCCGATCGGCACGCTGATCCACACGGGCGACTTCAAGATCGACATGACGCCGATCGACGGCGAGCCGATCGACATCAACCGGTTCGCGTACTACGGTTCCAAGGGCGTGCTTGCCCTGCTGTCGGACTCCACGAACGTGGAGCACGCGGGGTTCACACAGAGCGAAAAGGAGATCGGCAAGACCTTTGAACGCGTCTTCTCGAAGGCGCAGGGGCGCGTGATCGTGGCGACGTTTGCGTCGAACGTGTACCGTATCCAGCAGGTCGCCGACGTCGCGATCGAGCACGGGCGCGTGATCTGTTTTCAGGGCAGAAGCATGGAGCAGATCGTGCGGTTTGCACAGGAGCTCGGCTATTTGCACATCCCGACCGATCGGATCGTGCAGGTGGAGCATCTCAAAAACCTGCCGGACAGCATGGTCTGCGTTATGACCACCGGCAGCCAGGGAGAGCCGATGAGCGGTCTGTTCCGTATGGCGAACGCCACGCACAAGCTGAACGTCGGCGTGGGCGATACCGTGATCATCTCGGCAAGCGCGATCCCCGGCAACGAGCGCGGCGTCGCGCGCGTGATCAACGCGCTGTATGAAAAGGGCGCGGACGTGGTGTACGACCGCATGGCGGACGTGCATGTGTCCGGACATGCCTGCGCGGGCGAGCTTCGGCTGATGCTCGGCATTACGAAGCCGAAGTATTTCATCCCGGTGCACGGCGAGGCGCGGCATCTCAAGATGCATGCGGACCTTGCGCGGGAGCAGGGCATCGATCCGGAATGCATCTTCATAGCGCACAACGGCGCGGTGATCGAGCTTACGGCAAGAAAGGCCGTGATGCAGGAGACCGTGCAGGCGGGGAGCCTCATGGTGGACGGGCTCAAAAACATCGAGGACGTCGTTCTGCGCGACCGCAAAACGCTGTCCGTGGACGGACTGGTGGCGGCGATCATCGTGCTCGACACGGAGACCGGAAGACTTCTCAATCCGGTCGAGATCTATTCGCGCGGGTTCATCTACATGCGCGACAACGAGGAGCTGATCGCGCGTGCGAGCGAGGTCGTTTACGGGGAAGCGAAGCGCTTTGAAGGCGCGGACAAGGGTGAATACAACGCAATCAAGAATCAGGTCAAAAGCAAACTCAAGTCGTTCCTCTATACCGAAACGGGACGTACGCCGATGATACTGCCGATCGTGATGGAACTGTAAAAGGAGATATACCATGAAAAGCAAATTACGTTTATGTGCTTTGTTGCCGATGCTGCTGCTGTGCGGCGCGATGCTGCTCGGATGCGCGGTGCCGAATGGGAACGTAACGGAACCGACCGAGCATCCGCAGGAATCCGAGCCGATCGAAACACCGTGTGAATCGGCAGCGGCACCGGAGATAAGCGTATCGCCCGTTCCGACGCAGGACCCGAATCTGGCTGCGGTCGATCTCGGCGAATATCGGCTGGAAGCAAGCGGAGTGGATGACTTCCCGTATCTTGTGCGCACGCCGCACATCGTATGGCACATCGCTGCGGACGACATGGAGCTGCTCGGCAAAGAGACCTATTTTGCGGGTCTTCGCAAGGTCCTCGAAGTTCAGGAGGCTGATATCGAGGATGCGATCGAAGCGCTTTCCGGGTATCTCTCCGAGATCCCGGTCATCGACGTCTACACCGATTTTTCCGGCCGCACACCCAAGGGAAAGGCGGGAAAAACGTTGCTCGGGTACTATATGGGAAACCGCATCGATCTTTATGTCGATTTCTCCGTTGCGAGTATGGCGCTGCTGCATGAATACGCGCATTATCTTACGTTGTCCTGCAGCACCTTGCGGTTGCCCACCGGGTTCTGGTCGGAGGGAATTGCCGAATACCTTTCACGGTTCGTCTGTAAAAACCGCATGGCGCGTGCTGCATTTTCCCCGGAGGAAGTCGAATTGTATGCGAAGTACGGAATGACAGATGCGGACGGGAACCCAGACCTCGGAAGAATCTACCGCTGCGGAGCGGAGAGTTTCCGTTCCGGGACGATGAATGGGACTTCCTACTATTCGGTCGGACAGACAAACCGGGAAATGACACAGGAGCAGCAGGAGCATCCGACGCTTGGCTCGATCAGCTATTGCGAAGCGGGCTGCTTCTTCAACTGGCTTGTCGAACGGTACGGCAGGGACTTCGTCTTTACGCATTTGAAATGCAGACAGGACGAATTTGCGGACGTATTCGGCGAGGACTTTGAAACACTGTTTATCGAATGGGCGGCGGAAAACCGTGCATGGTGCGAAGAAAACGGTGTACAGACGGTTTTTTCGGGGCAATGAAACATTCCGCTTTTTTGCGGAAATAACACGCGTTATTTTGTCGAAGACACGGTTGAGAAGCAGATCATACCGAAGTACAATACAGACAGAAACAAAGCATGAGGGGATGATTTCATGAAAAACCGTATTCGTATCATTGCGCTGTTGCTGGCGTTGATTCTGTGCATCGGGACGCTGTCCGGCTGCAAGGCGAAGGCGCGTACCGTTGCGGGCTTCGCTGTCGAAGAGAACGAGGGCAGAAGTGAAACAAGCTATCCGTATATCGTTCACACGTCGCACGCGACCTGGCATCTTGCGGCGGCGGATATCGAGATGATGGGTGAGGAAGTGTTCTTTGACGGATTGGAGCGCATCCTTGAAAACCAGGAAGCGGACTTTACGGACGCGATCGCCATGCTGGACGGTTATCTCGATGAAGTCCCCGTGATCGATATCTATACGGATTTTTCCGGACGCACAGAGCAGGGAAAACTCGGCGCCTTCGGCGCTTACTGCCGCTGGAACGTGCCGTGCATCGAGATCTATCAGCCGGACATGGCCTTCGCCGAGCTGCTGCATGAGTACGCGCATTATCTGACGCATTGCTGCATGCGGTACGAGATCGACGGGAACTTCTGGTCGGAGGCGATTGCGGAATACGTTTCGAAGTTCATCTGTAAAAACCGGATGTTTTGTTCCGTGTACAGCGAGGACGGAAGGACCGCGCTTGCGGCGCGCGGCTTTGCAAATCAGGACGGAGATCCGGATATCAGGAAAATGTACTGTGCGGCGGCCGCCGCAATCCGCGACGGCTTGATGATCGGACAGACCTTTTCGGTCGTCAGTCAGGCGCCGGTGGTGATGACGGAACGGATGCTGGAGCACCCGACACTGACCATGCTGAGCTATTATGAGGCGGGCTGCTTCTTTGACTGGCTTGTGGAGCGTTACGGAAAGGAACTCGTGTTTGCCAACATGACCATCGGACAGGGCGAATTCAGGGAAGTTTTCGGCGAGGACTTTGAAACGCTGTTCTTCGCGTGGGCAGAGGACAATCAGACGTTCTGCGAGGAAAACGGACTGAAATTGAACTGATAGGAAGGGGATCTACACATGAACAGACGGTTTTTCGGAAAAGCGGTCGCATTTCTTCTCATATTGATGATGTGCTTCGGATTTGGCTGCGCGAAAAAGGACCATACAAGAAAGATCGCGGGGTATACGCTTGAACCGAACGAGGGGACGTATTCGTACGTCGTTCATACGCCGCATGCGACGTGGCATCTGGCGAAAGCGGACATTGAGCTACTGGGCGAGGACGCGTACTTTACGGGACTCGAAACCATCTTGACGAATCAGGAAGCGGATTTTGCCGACGCGATCGCGGCGCTGGACGGCTATATGAAAGAAGAGGTCCCGCCGATCGACGTCCATACGGACTTCGCCGCGCAAACGGAACGCGCGAAATGGAACAAGGCGGGCGCGTATTATCTCGGACCGGACATGGGCATCTATCTGTATAACGGCTGGGATATGGCGTGCAATGCGCTGCTGCATGAGTATACGCATTATCTGACGATGGAATGCTGTACGTTCGATCTGTCCAAGGACGGCGGGTTCTGGGCGGAAGCCGTCGCTGAGTATATTTCGATGTTCGTCTGTACGAACCGGATGTGGCGCGGTTTACAGGCAAGCCTCAGCGAGCAGGACCTGAAAACCGCGCAGAAGCGCGGGATCACAGACGCGGACGGATCGCTGAACGCGAAGAAGTATTACTGCTATCTGGCGGCCTATATGCGTTCCGGTGCGGCGATCGGTGAGAAGTACAACGCAGTCAGCGAGACCCCGATCACGCTGTCGGAGCGGCTTATCGAGCATCCGCAGCCGACGACGATCAGCTATTTCGAGGCGGGCAGCTTCTTCAACTGGCTTACAGAGCATTACGGAAAGGATCTCGTGTTCACCCACATGACCATCGGACAGGAGGGCTTCAAGGAGGTCTTCGGCGAGGACTTCGAGACGCTGTTCTTCCAATGGTCGGCGGACAACGACGCGTGGTGCATCGAAAACGGGATCGTTCTGGGACCGATGGAGGAATAAATGATTTTAGACGACGCAAGGATGCTGGCGGACAAGCTGAAAGCATCCGAAGAATATCAGACCTATCGCGAGGCGAAGGCGCGCGCGTATGCGCAGCCTTCGACCGCCGCGCTTTTGGACGAGTTCTACGCCCTTCGCATGAAGGTACAGGCGTCCTCGGTCGCGGGTACGCCGGATACGGAGACGACCGAAAAGCTCCAGAAGCTCGGTGAGCTTTTGCAGTTCGACGCGGCGGCCGCGGCGTATCTTTTGGCGGAATATCGGCTGAACGCACTATTGGGCGAGATCTACAAGATCCTTGCAAAGGCGGTGGATCTGGACCTCGGCGCGCTCGAAGTGTGAGCGCTTGAAATCCGAAGCGGGACATGGTATACTGACGGTATGAAACGGATGGACAAAACCGAGCTCAGCGCCGTGCGCCAGAGATGGCAGCGGTTCTGGCATTATACGAGACCGATCGCCGTGTGGCTTTTGAGCATCGGTCTGGTTGCGGTGATCGCGATCGTCGCGGTCCGTTTTGTGCTGTCACATTATATCTCCGCCGTCGATCCGGACGACGCGACGCCGTACGAGGTCGTCATCCCGCAGAACGCGTCCGCGGGCAAGATCGCGGACCTTCTCTATCATGCATGCGGCGAGGGCGAAAAGGGACTGATCGTGTCCAGCGCGTCGTTCAAGGTCTACGTCGATTTCATCGGCAAGGCGAACAGCCTGAAGGCGGGGACGTACCGGCTCAGCAAAAACATGACGATCCCGGAGATCGTCGACGTCCTTGCCGAGGGCAATCCCGCGCGGCGAACGACGCGGCTTGTGGTGATTGAAGGCAGAACGGTTGAGGACATCGCGGTCTCGATCCGCGAGAACGAAACGATCACGACCGATCCGGAAGCCTTCCTTGCGCTGTGCAGGGACGCTTCGGCGTCCGGAAAGTATCCGTTCATCGCAGAGCTCGATCACGTCGATCAGCGCCGCTATGCGCTGGAGGGGTATCTGTTCCCGGACACCTATGAGATCTACGCGGATTCCGCGCCGGAGGAGATCCTCGACAAGATGCTGACGCATTATTACGAGGTATACACGGGCGAGTGGGTCAGCCGCGCCGAGGAGCTCGGCATGACGCGCGACGAGGTCATGACGCTGGCGTCGATCATCGAGCGCGAGGCAAGCGTTCCGGACGATCTGCCCAAGGTCTCCGCCGTGTTCCATAACCGCCTCAAGGAGGGCATGAAGCTCGAATCCTGCGCAACGCTGAATTACATCACCGGACAGGACCGCTATGTGTTTGCCCGGGACGAGATGGCGATCGATTCGCCGTACAACACCTATCGCTATGCGGGACTGCCGGTCGGACCGATCTCGAACCCCGGCGCTGCGGCGATCAAAGCGGCGCTGTATCCCGACGAGACGTTCCTGGAGGAAGGCTACCTTTACTTCTGCAACATGAACCCGAAGGAAACGCGCGCGCTTGCCTTTGCAAAGACGTACGAGGAGCATCAGGAGAACGTCGAAAAGTACCGCGAGTTCTGGAACTGAGCAGACGGACATTCGTTCGGACGTTTCGATGGGAAATCCATCCTGCGGACGTATGCTGCAGCACGCATAGGCATCAATGAATCCTGAAAATTGAAAACCGAAGACTGAAGAATGAATGTAGATTTTCCGGAGGAAAATCCTCCTGAACATGCCCGAAGGGCATATATCACCCGCGCGAAGCGCGGATATCACTGCGTCGCAGGCGCATAAGCCGCGTTCTGATTCGTCACATTCCGACATACCCTATCCGTGGGAGGAAAGGGTATGTTTTCTTTTTTATGGCTGCTCATGCAATCGATCGCGTTTGTCGGCGCGATCGGGTCGAACGGTTCGTTTCCGAAGCCTTTGAGCCCGGAGGAGGAGAAGCTTTGGGTCGAACGGCTGATCCAAGGCTCTGAAGAGGCGCGGGAGACGCTGATCGTACATAACCTGCGGCTCTGCGCGCACATCGCAAAGAAGTACCAGAAGGCGGAGCGCGATCGCGAAGATCTGATCTCGATCGGCACGATCGGGCTCATCAAGGCGGTGTCGACGTTTTCGGAATCGAAGGGCACGCTGTCGGCGTACGCCGCGCGCTGCATCGAAAACGAGATCCTGATGAGCCTGCGGCGCGAGCGCAAGCTGGTCGAGACCGTCTCGATCGAAGAGCCGGTCGGCGCGGATAAGGAGGGGAACGAGCTCCGGCTTGCGGACCTCGTCTGCACCGAGGCGGACACGATCTTTGAACAGGTGCAGAGCAGATTGGACGCCGCGATCATCACCGAGACGATGCGGAAGGTGCTCAGTAAGCGAGAGCGCGTGGTTTTGACACTGCGCTTCGGGCTAAACGGCGACGCGCCGCTGCCGCAGCGCGAAGTCGCAAACGTGCTGGATATCTCCAGAAGCTACGTCTCCCGAATCGAGAAAAAGGCGGTCGAAAAGATGCGCGCCGCTTTGCGCGGGGACGGCGTATAAAAATCGATCCAAAGCCGGATTCCGGAAAATGTCGGAAAATGACAGGAAACGGTTGCCCTTTTTGAACGACTGTGATATACTAAACTTGCTATTGGCAAATACTATCGAAAAGGGGCAAGGGGAACAAAATGTATACGGGATCCGGAATCATCAAGATCTTTGCAGGCAGAACGGGCAAGCCGTTTGCGCAGCGTATGTGCGATTATCTCGGCGCGCAGATGGGCGACGCGACGACGATCATGTTCGACGAGGGCAATATCTTCGTTCGCATCAATGAATCCATCCGCGACAAGGACGTCTATATCGTACAGCCGATCGGCAGAGAACCGAACGATGAGTTCACCGAGCTGCTCTTCTGGATCGATGCATTCAAGCGCTCCAGCGCAAACTCGGTCACCGCGATCATACCGTATTTTTCCTACGCGAAGGGCGATAAAAAGGACGAGCCGCGCGTTTCGATCCGTGCGCGCGTGTGCGCTGACTGCATCGAAACGATCGGCGTCGACCGTGTGCTGTTCATGGATCTGCACGCGGATCAGGTCGTGGGCTTCTTCAAGAAGCCGGTCGACCACCTCTCCGCGCGTCCGCTTCTGCTCGAGTACGTCAAGCGGCAGGGCATCGTGAACGACGATCTCGTTGTGGTCTCTCCCGACGCCGGCAGCGCAAAGCGCGTGCACAGCTTTGCAACGGCGCTGCAGGTACCGGTCGCGATCGGCGACAAGACGCGTTACGACCACAAGAGCGACGCGAAGGTGCTGAACATCATCGGCAACGTCGAGAACAAGAACTGCCTCGTCGTGGACGACTTCTCCATCACGGGCGGCACGCTTGTCGACGTCGCAAGAGCATTGAAGGAGCACGGCGCGCAGCATGTCTACGGCGCGCTTTCCCACAACGTCATGACGCAGAAGGCGATCCACCGCATCGAGGAGAGCGATTACGAATGGCTCGTCTCCACCGACACGCTTGAATGTCCGTGGGCGAACGAGAGCACCAAGCTGCGCACGATCTCGGCGGCGCCGATGTTCGCGCAGGCGGTCAAGACGATCCACGACCGCGCGCCGATGAGCTCGATGTTCGATCACCGCGTGCTGAAGCGTCTGATGGACATGAGCCTCGAAACGAGCGAGGACTGATCAAAACGAAAGGGAAACGAATCATTCGTTCCCCTTTTTTGCAACCGTTCGGGCGTTTGCGCGGTATTCCTTTTGAGAACCGAAAAGGAGAACCGAACCGTGAAACAGCAGAAACTGACTGGCTACGCGCCGAAATACCCGAAAAAAGTCCTGCGCGGCGCCGCGCTCGCGGCGGCGGCCCTGCTTGCCGTCGGCGCTTCGACCGGATGCGCGGAGAAGGCTTCGTGGAAGCCGATAACGGGCGGCGTGCCGCAGATCCTTGAACCGACGCCGGAGCCGATGGAGCTCGGCTATATCGGAACGATGCCGCCGGACACCGAGCTGCGCACGGAGGGCATCGTCCCCGTGGAACCGACGGAAGAACCGGACGATCTGGCGCTTTCGGGCGACGTGATGATCGGTGACGATTTTGAATAAGGAGAGACCGGATGAAACAGAAACAAGTCCAGGACTACCGTCCGAATTATCCGAGAAAACTGATCCGGGGCGCGATCCTCACGACCGCCGCCGCGGTCGCGCTGACGGGTACGGCGGGCTGCGAGCTTACGCATACGGGCAAAAATGCGCCGGAAGCGCAGCCGACCGACGAGCTCGTGCTGGACGGCGAGGTCGGCTACGAACTCCCGACCGAGGAACCGATGCTCGAGGGAGAACCCACGGTCGAGGAAACGGACGACGCGTTTACGCGCGGGGAGCCCGCGCTTCAGGGCAAGATCATCGTGCCGGAAGACACCCCGGAACCGTAAGGAGCGCATATGAATTTCACCTTGCATTTGACGGCAGACTGTAATCTCAGCTGCCGTTATTGTTACGAAACGCACGCAAAGCGCCGCATGACGGAGGAGACGGCAAAACGGGCCGTCGATCTCGCGTTCTTGTACGGGCACGAAAAGAACGGTTTTTCGCTGTTCGGCGGCGAGCCGCTGCTGGAGCGCGCGACGATCGAATCGCTCGTCCGTTACGCGGCGGAAAAGGCGAAGAAGACGGGCACGGGCCTGCGCTTCAAAATGACGACCAACGGCACGCTGCTGGACGAGGCGTTTCTGCGGTTTGCGGACGAACACCGGATCGACGTCGCGCTCTCGCACGACGGGCTTTTGCAGGACGTACAGCGCGTCACGCGCGACGGGAGCCCGACGGCGGAACGGCTTGAACCGGTCGTCGATCTGCTGCTCCGATACCAGCCGAACGCCGTCGCGATGCAGACGGTCATGCCGTCGACCGTCGACCGCATGGCGGAATCGGTCGAATGGCTGTATCGGAGGGGCTTTTCCCGCATCAATACGGCGATCGACTATCGCGTCGGCGCGGGATGGGACGACGCGTCCATGGCGGTGCTGAAGACGCAGTATGAACGCATTGCGGATCTCTCCGACGCGCATTTCGACGATGCGCGGCCGCTGCTGTATCTCAATTTCCTGTCCAAGATCTCGGCGTATCTGAACGACCGTCCGTGCATGGAATGCCGGCTCGGCATGCGGCAGCCGTCGATCGCGCCGGACGGCTCGATCTATCCGTGCAACCAGTTCCTGGATCTTCCGGACTATCGCATGGGCGACGTGGAACACGGGATCGACACGGAAAAGCAGCGCGCGATCTACCGCGCGTCGCTCGATCCGGAGCCGGACTGCGAGGGCTGCGCGATCGCGGACCGCTGCCGGCATCACTGCGCCTGCCTGAACTTCAGTCTGACCGGACGGATGCATACGGTCGCGCCGGTGCAGTGCGAGCACGAACGCATCCTGATCCCCGTTGCGGACGCGCTGGCGGAGCGGCTGTACGAGCGGAAGAGCGCAAGATTCCTGTTGAGTTATCGGGACGACCCGCTGGATTGACGGATCGAAGCGGCGCGGAAGCGCCGCTTTTTTTGTAAATTTTTTCTTGACAGAACCATTTTCATATGATATTGTATAAATTTTTATTTGACAGGAGCCCTTTTTTTCCGTTATAATAAAACTGATGAATCAGGGAAGGAGGGGTTCCGGTGTTTCAGATCGGTGATCTCGTCTGCTATCCGATGCACGGCGTCGGCGTGGTAGAGGCGATCGAAGAACAAACGATCCTCGGTGAGACGGCGTCGTATTACCGGCTTCGCTTTACGATCGGCCGCATGACGGCGATGGTGCCCGTCAAAAATGCCGAGCAGGTGGGGCTTCGGGCGCTTGCGGACGAGCAGACCTGCGCGCGCGTCGTCGGTTTTCTGAAGAACGACGAGTGTTCGGCGGAGAGCGACAACTGGAACCAGCGGTATCGCGACAATCTCGACAAGCTGCGCGGCGGCGACATCATGGTCGTTGCGGACGTGGTCAAGTGCCTGATGCGGCGCGATCGCGAACGCGGGTTGTCCGCGGGCGAGCGCAAGATGTATCTGACCGCACGTCAGGTGCTGGTCGCGGAACTTGCCGCGGCGACCGAAACGGACGAATCGAACTTCCTTCCGCTGGTCGGAGCGGAATGATCCGAACGGATCGAACCGAGCGCGTCGGCGCTCTTTTTCATTTGCGGCACACGTTTTCTCTTGACAAGCGCCGCATCGTCGTGTAACGTAATACTTGTTTTTCAGACCGGAAGGAGGACCTTGATATGGCCGGTACGATTTCAAGAGGCATCAAAGCGCCGATCATCCGTGAGGGCGACGACATCGTAACGATCGTTGCGGATTCGGTTCTGGCGGCGGCGGAGAAGGATGGATTTCAGCTGAAGGAACGCGACGTGATCGCGGTGACCGAAGCGGTCGTGGCGCGTGCGGACGGCAACTACTGCACCGTCGACGATATCTCCGCGGACGTGCGGGAAAAACTCGGCGACACGGTCGCCGTCGTGTTCCCGATCATGAGCCGCAACCGGTTCGCGATCTGCCTTCGCGGCATTGCGAGACGGGCGAAGAAGGTCGTCGTGCTGCTTTCCTATCCGGCGGACGAGGAAGGCAACCATCTGATCGACGAGGACGCGCTGTTCGACGCGGGCGTGAATCCGTACACGGATACGTTCACCGAGGCGGAATTCGTCGCGCGGTTCGGCGAGCCGAAGCATCCGTTCACCGGCGTGAACTACCTTGCGTACTATCGCTCGCTGATCGAGGAGGAGGGCGCGGAGGCCGTGATCCTGCTCGGCAACGATCCGACCGCGGTTTTGCCGTATACCGGCCGCGTGCTCGTCAGCAACATCCATGAGCGCGCGCGCACGGCAAGACGGCTTGAAAAGGCGGGCGCGGAAAAGGTGCTGACGCTCTGCGACGTCATGAGCGCGCCGAGAAACGGCAGCGGCTGTCAGCCGGAATACGGGCTTCTGGGCTCGAACAAGGCGACGGAAAACGTCGTGAAGCTGTTCCCGAAAAACGCGCGCGAGGTCGCAAACGCGATCCAGCGCGAGATCCTCTCGCGTACGGGCGTACACGTCGAGGCGATGGTCTACGGCGACGGCGCGTTCAAGGATCCGGTCGGCAAGATCTGGGAGCTGGCGGACCCGGTGGTTTCGCCCGGATATACCGACGGGCTCGTGGGGCTGCCGAACGAACTGAAGCTCAAATACCTTGCGGACAATGAGTTCAAGGCGCTTTCCGGCAAAGAGCTCGAGGACGCGATCCGCGCGCGCATCCGCGAAAAGGAACGCGATCTGAAGGGGAAGATGGACTCGCAGGGCACGACGCCGCGGCGGCTGACCGACCTGATCGGCTCGCTGTGCGATTTGACGAGCGGCAGCGGCGACAAGGGCACGCCGATCGTTCTGGTCCAGAACTACTTCAACAATTACGCGGACTGACGATCACAAAATCATTACGCAAAAACGGCACGGAAGAAACCCGTGCCGTTTTCGCATATTACAGGAGAAAGAAATCAGATGTTCGCGGCCGCCGCGGAGAGCGCGTCGTGGATGAGCCGCTGTCCCGCGTCGCTCGGATGGATGCCGTCCTCGCAGAGATAGGGCAGCAGCGAGCGCTTTTCCAGGAACGCGCTGCGGAGGTCGACGAGCGGACAGCCCGTTTCGCGGGCGAGGCGTTCGACGGCGAGCGAGTATTTTTCCTGATACCGGTAGATCGCGTTCGCGTCGCCGAGCCAGGTGAGGATGTGTTCCTTTGAAAGTCCGCCGTGCGTGATCCAGTCAAGATAGCGTTCCGAAAGGATCGGCGGCAGCGTGGTGAGCACCGGCTTGACGCGGTGCGCGCGCAGCGTTTCGATCATGCGGCGCAGCGTTTCGATAAAGAGCGGCAGCGGCGTGTTCGGCTGATGCTCGTCATAAGGGCGCTCGGCGATCTCCGCCCAGCGGAAGTCGGCGTCGTTGCCGCCGTACTCTAAAAGCACCGCGTCCGGCGCGTCGCCCTTCTCGAGCTGCCGGTTCAAAAGCAGTTCGCCCTTCCGGATCGTGCAGCCGAAGTGCGAGCAGTTCTGAAGCGTCCAGTCGTGCTGCTTTGCAATGGATTCGAGACCGATATCGTCGGTCGTTCCGTAGCGCGTCGTGCCCGAAAGCAGCCGCACGCCCTTGAGGATCGAATCGCCGAAAACGGAGATGACACGATTTGTTTGCATTTGAGACCTCCCTTTGACAGAAATCGGACTTGCACAAAATCGATTCTGCCATTATAATAAACACATCTTTAAGAAATGACACCCTATTTCGGGGCTTCCGGCGTCTATCGCCCGGAAACGGTCCGGTAGAGACGCAAAAACCCCGCTCTACCGAGAGTAGAATCCCCAAAATATGGGCGTTTTGAGGGATAAAAATGGAAGAAAGCAGAATTCGTTCCGTACTCGCGGAAAAGCTGGCGGCCTATCGGAAGCGCGCCGGGCTCACCCAGGCGGAGCTTGCGGAAAAACTGAATTATTCGGATAAATCGATCTCGAAGTGGGAGCGCGGCGACGGCATG
>JAEEGH010004116.1_pt1 | contig 37548 bp, 25 predicted proteins | sample 9134181 | NCBI WGS metagenome assembly JAEEGH01 (sample SAMN16246544, study PRJNA631951) | gut metagenome | biome: gut microbiome; feature: rumen; material: DP-attached | host: Bos | place: Iran: Karaj | collected 2018-10
GATGGGTGCGTATGGCTCTATCTATTACTATCAGGGGGGAGATCCTTCCTATGACCCGCCAATCGTGGGGTTTCCGTTCCTTATAGAGGTCATCAGGCAGGTGCTTTCTCGCTCTGGCTATCACTATGACCTTTCTGCCATCGAGAACTCGGGATTCTCTAACCTTATCATCTGCCAGGCTTTTCCTTATGTGTGGCACATGCCTTACATGAATCAGATTCTGCCGCATTGGACGGTGAGCGAGTTCCTGGAGCAGCTGGAGCTGTTCCTGAATGGCACCTTCGAGATTGACCACAAGGCAGGGGAAGTGTCGTTCTCATTCAATGAGGGGGCTCTTGCCGGGATGAATGTGGTGCAGATTGACGAGGTCCTTGACAGTCACTCGGTGGAGATTGCCAAGGAGGAGGATATCAAGGACAGCTATGTGGAGCAGAAGAACATCGCATATCAGGACTGCGAACATCACATGTGGAAGTTCTATTCCTGCGATTGGGCTACTTCTTGTCTTCCGATACAGGTTTACGCCAATTATGCTGCTATGAAGAGTCAGCTGAATAGCCTGCTTGTCTGTGCTGGTCCTCTGAATGCATGGCAGTATCGCTACATCCACTATTGCAGGGAGGAAGATACGCACTTCGTGCTGAAGTGTGACCATACTGAGACTGTTGGGGATGTCATTCATCACTATATGCACATCCAGCCTGTCAATATGTTCAGGCCACGCATCTTCAATGGCAATGACAATGCTGATGTGGTGGAGCTGGGCATCGTGCCGGCTTGTATTGACTTTACAGACGAAGTAAATGGCAGTATGCTATTCGTGGACTGCGGCACGCTGGGGGATGACGAGGAGGATGCGGAAGACAGGGATGAGAACCAGACGCAGGCTGTCAATACGCTGGCCATCGGGGAACAGGAGAAGAAGGAGGAATACTTTGACAAAATCCATGTGGGCTTCTGGGATGGCACTTACATCAAGTATCATCCGCAAATGCCGCACCCATATGTGGACAGGCATGAAGTAAGGCCTGACAACACTTATACTTACAATATGTATTCCATGCGGCTGACTGGCAAGGAAATGGCTACTACAAGAACTACGCATTTCTTCGTGAATCAGCAGCGCAAGTTCACGTTCTCTTTCCTCGCTGATACTGTTCCCGATGTGCATAGCATCTTCCTCATTCACGGCAAGAAGTACCTGGCTGAGAAAATAACAGCGACCTTCTCTGCCGAAACAGGAAGGTCGCGTGTATTGAAGATTGTATGCTATCAGATTATCAGAACTAGTTAACGTATCTTTGATGCAAATGTCTCTGTGTGACGTGCTATAGTGGAATGCAAGATGTGTGCATATATCTGGGTAGTCTTGATATTCGAGTGCCCCAACATTCGAGCTACATTCTCAATAGGTATGTCATACGAGAGTGCCAAGGTTGCAAAGCTGTGGCGTGCAACATGCATGGTAAGAGGCTTCCTAAATTTGAGGCGGCTTTCAATGAGATGCAGAAAGTCATTCGCCTTCTGATTGGAAATGTGAGGGAGTTGATAGCCATACTTCTCCAAGACTTCCATTGCAGGAGGAAGGATTGGGGTAAAGTATGTGTTGCCTGTCTTTACACGCCTGCCATCTATATAGATGTAATCTTTAAGTTTCTCGGTCATAGTTTTGAAATCAAAAATTTGTGAATCGGAATAGCTCAGTCCTGTATAGGCACAGAACACGAAGAGGTCACGCACACGCTCCTCTTTTTCTGAAAGGTCGTCAAGAGCACGGAGCTGTATCAGTTCGTCTTCTGAAAGGGGACGACGTTCCTGACTCTTGCCTCGGTCAAAGCGACAGAGAGGATTCTTATAGGGATTTCTTGGGATATATCCCAATTCAAAGGCCATTTGGACGTACTTCCTCAATGTCTTGTGATAATTGTTAATAGTGGTGAGGGTACGGTCACATTCGTCATGAAGGAAATCATCGAATGCTTTCACATTGGGAGGTGTAAGTTCATTGAAGCTCTTCATCTTACCAAATCGTTCCAGCGCATCTAAAGTTACCTTGCGGTGGGAAGCAGTACCAGGGGAAAGTTTTTCCTTCGTCATTTGATTGTTGATAAAATCAATGAAACCGCGAGAAGTGGAATACTTCCTTGCCTCCCTTTTTTCAATAGAGTCAGGAGAGATTCCAATGTGAAGATTGAAATTGGCTACAGATAGCTCTTCATCGTTCTTTACCATCTTATCAAGAACTTGCTGGTAAAGCGTAATCTCCTTTCTGAGTTCATCACTTTTCTTGTACTGCCTCCATTCTAAAGGATTACATGAACGCCAAATGATAAACTTGCGCACATTACGTTTGAGGTAGATGCAGATTTCTACATTACCTTCACCTGTTTTTTCCACACGCTTTTTTCGGTCGTAAACCACCGACACAGAATGTTTTGTTTTCATTTTAACTTTTTTTTTGCGTGAGAAAAACACTCTAGAATAATGCCTTTCTTCAACTTGTTCTCGAAAATGATGACTTCATTCTAAGTTAAGTCTGAAATCTGAGAATTGGGATCTCATTTTTTGAGTTCCTGGTATCTCATTGGTATCTCATTTTGTCGAACTATGTCGAAATAAGGAAGTTACGCATATAGTGTCATTCCCACAGGTTTTTTAAATTAATTCTGTGTGATGATAACCAATAAATAAGACACTATATACTTGAATATCAATGCTTTCGCAATTATAAGACACAAACCCCAGTTTTGAGATACTGGGGTTTGATACCTTAATTTTGTGATCCCGTTGGCACTTTTAAGTGATCCCGCCGGGATTCGAACCCGGGACCCACAGCTTAGAAGGCTGTTGCTCTATCCAGCTGAGCTACGGAACCAACCTGTATTTGTCATTCACACATGTGAACTTTGCTATTTACACACGTGAACTTTGCATTTTACACATGTGAACTTTGCATTTTACACACGTGAACTTTGCATTTTACACATGTGATGTTTGCAATTAACTTATGTGTCGTTTGCTATCACTCTTTTGTAAAACGCCTGCAAAGGTAAGAAGAAAAATGAAAAGTGAAAAGTGAAAAGTGAAAAATTATTGCTTATTCTCGCTATTTTCTTATTCTTCGCCTTTGTTTAGGCCTTCTTTCTTTACTGATGATGAGCCTGTGGCGGTATAGGCAAAGTCATGACATTCGCCACTGACTGCTACATTTACTGCTCCTGAAAGTGAGAGGCGTGCCTGCTTGCTGTGGATGTCGAGATTGCCACTGCCTGCTCCGCTCATCTTGAGCTTCAGCTTGCGGCACTCTACCCTACCCTCTATGTTTGCTGCACCACTTGTGACTAATTCCATTTCTTCTGTCAGACATAGATTATCCATCTTGACATTACCTGCGCCACTGATGTTGATGTCCAGCTCTTTGTCCTGTGAGATGCTGTCCTTGAGGATGATGTCGGAGGCTCCCATAGCTTGTATCTCCGTGAGGAAGGGAGCTGTGATGCGAAGCGTGATGGCTGGTGTGTTCTTGTTAATGGAGCCTGTGCCTTCTTTCAGGGAAGCTACAAGTTCATCGTCTTCTGAGGTGATGGTATAGGCTTCGATGGCTTTCTCATTGCCGTAAACCTGCACGGAGTAGATGCTGTCTTGCTCGTATTCGAGACGAATGGCACCACTAAGATCAATCTCATTGAAGCCTACCGTTGGGATGTCAATGGCGACGACTTTGCCCCACTTCTCGGAGTCCTGGTAATCGTGATTGAAGGCAGACTCCATCATGGCCTGCATGGCTTTGTCCATCATCTTGTCGCATGAGACGAGACAAGATGTTCCTGCTATCAACGTAGCAGCAAAAATGTTACGTAGTTTCATATACATTATTATTTAATGGTTAAAGAATCTTTTCCTGTCTTTTGGTCTTCCTCGATAGCTTTCTCTATGACGAGCCTCAAGGAATCTACCTTGCGGTCAAGGATACTGTCACGTCCAGGAGTCGCTCCTTTCAGAAAATCGAGTGCGGCATATGGGTCGCCAGCATCCAATGTGTCTTTGGCACAATAATAATAGGTCCATGCAATTGTTTGCGGAGTGTCGATAACACAGGAAACGAGTGATGTCGTTAAAGATGTCAAAGCTGCAATGGCAGCAATCTTGATTGTTCGCTTGTTCATATTCTTTTCGATATTACTTTAATATTCGTATTGTTAATTCGAGATTGGCGGCGGACTTCATTTGCCCACCTAAAGTAACCTTTTCATAGGTTTTTCCTTTTGATGTTTATCCAGCGACTTGTATTCTTCAGTATCTCGGCATCATCACCGATAAAGGCCTTGCCTGCTGTGCTGTCACCTTTCAGATAATGACAGAACCAAGCCGTCATATACGGGTCTCCTTCGCCGCCCATCTCCTCATGGTCCTTGTATGCATGACGTGCAGCCAGGACGGGAAAGTCGTCAGTAGTCTCATTGAAATTGGCCTGGAAAGCCTCCTCAGGGCTGATTATTTTCGAATCCCAGTCGCCTGTTCCTGCTACCATCAGCAGCGGAGCACTAATCTTGCTGAAGTCAGAGGCACCCCACTTGAAGTTGATGCCAATCTGCTTCTGCGGACAACTGCACAGATACACAGCTTTATACATGCGACTATTGGGATAAGCCGTAGCTGCCATGACTGCTCCGAATGCGCCTTGGGAATATCCGGCAATGGCAATCTTTGTCGTATCTATCCTACCATGGAACTGATTGTCCTGCCGAGCCACAAGAGCGAGGAATGCGTCCAGCGTATGCGACATAGAAGCTCCTGTGCCCGTCTGCTTGTCCATATTGCCTATCACAACAAAGCCCCATGATGCCAAATGTTCCATCGCTTCAATCAAGTCGTAAGCCGTTGTATTGGATGCGTTTCCGATATTGACAAGAGGCAGAGCTTCGTCAGATTTCAGCAGGGAATGGGGATAGACAACGACAATCTTGCCGATAGTCGCGTCATCACTATCATACTCTGTCTTTGCAACTTCCTCGCTACCCTTCTCCTTGTATTTGCTTTCGATGGGCATTGAGGTGTCAACACTTCCCTTGTAGAACCCGGCTTTTTCAGTGTCCTGACAACTGGCTGTGGCGAAAGCTATCAGCATAAGAGGTAAGAGAATGTTTCTTGTTTTCATATCTTTTTTAAAGATACTTTAATATCCGAAATACTTTTTGCAATAGTCTGCCAAGGTGCTGTCGTAGCGCTCTGTGCAATCCTTGTCGCCCATGAGGAAGTGATTTGAGTTAGGATAGACAATCAGGTCGTAGGGTTTGCCGAGGCTGTCATACATGGCTTGAAGAGCGTGATAATGTCCGGGCTTGACGATGTCATCCTTCTCTCCGTATGCAAAGATGGCGGGCAGTGCTGTGGAGTCGCTGATGAAGGAGATTGGTGAGGCAAGGAGCTTGATGCTGTCTGCTTCTTCCGGCGTGAGCGAAGTGATGTCCGTGTGCTTTCCTGTACAAGCGAACACGAAGTCCCTCACCTCCTCGGGCTTTTGCTTGGCATTCTTGTCGTAAGGGAACAGGATGCGGAAGTCTGAAGGTCCTACGCGAATGACTTCGAACTTGATGGGGATGGGATGTTGGCGCGTGTAGGCAAACATCATGGCGAGGTGTCCGCCTGCTGATGTGCCGCCGATGGACATCTGGCGTATGTGTAGGCCCTTCCCTTCTGCAAAGCTCATGATGTGGAGGATGCAAGCCTCTATCTCGTCGAGCATAGTGATGAGTGATGTCTCGTCTTCCGTCAGGAGGCTGTAGTTCATGGTGGCAGCTACGTAGCCTTTTTGCACCAGCGGGTAGCAGTCGAACTCGCGCAGACTCTTGTCGCCACTTATCCACGCGCCTCCATGTATGAAGAGGATGAGTGCAAGGCTGTCATTCGTGGCGGCATCATGTGGCAGGTACAGGTCGTAGGTGTTGTGCTCACGGCTTCCGTAGGCAATGTCCTTGTAGCGCTCGCCATACTCGTCGTGCCACTTTGGACGAAACACATACAGCGCGATGGCTCCGGCGACGGCAATCAGCAATACTGCACCCAAGAGGCAGCCGCATCCTTTCTTTATCTTCTTATTCACCTTTTCAATAATTTACCTTTTCAACTTTTCACCTTTTCTATTTCATGGCTTGTTCCACTTCCTCGACAGTGATGTCGAGCTTTTGCATTTGTCCTACGAACTCGGGAAGCGTCTCCTGGAAGAAAGCTTCGCGCAGGCTTTCGCGGACTGTCTCCTTGGCGCCCTGGCTGGCAAAGTAGCCCATGCCTCGCTTGTTGAAGATGATGCCTTTCTGGCTGAGCCACTCGAAGGAGCGCACCACAGTATTGACATTCACCTCCACCTCGGCCGCATACTCTCGCACACTGGGTAGTCGTTCTCCTTCCGGATACTTGCCCCCAAGTATCTCGTCGCAGATGCGTTCCGCTATCTGCAGGAAGATTGGTTTATGGTCTTTGAATTGCATAGTTACGGATTCCTTTTAGTTGTCAGTTGTGCACGCTTGTAGAGGCGATAGGTCAAGAGCCAGATGCCAATATAGACGAGGACGCCGAAGATGTCTATCCAAGTCAGGACGTAATGCCAGTTTGCGTCCTTTAGCCACTCTATGAAGCTCAGGAAGTTTTCCTTTGAGATGAACATGGTGCCGAAGAAGAGCAGAATCAAAGGCAGGACGGTCTGAAGGATGAAATAGAAGAGGAACGTCCAAGGGATGTTGTACTTGTATTTCCAGGCATTGAAGAGGCAGAAACTCCTCGTGTAGCAAGACGCCCAAATAATAATGGCCAAAGTTATCTCACAGCCATAATCCTTCATTAGGTTTATATAGCCTAAAGGATAATTCCCTGTCCAAGGCTCAACGTCACCCCAGAAGCAAGCTGCCGTGAGGGACTGTATGTCGGCATTATGTATTGCAAGGCGGAAGAGGAAGTGCAGGAAGTCTGCCACCACTACGCCACAGAAGTAAACCAGTTGCACACCAATCACGATGACTATAACATGCCAGAGGAAACGCTCGAGGTTCGTGGCAGGAAGCGTCAGTTCGCTGATGCGGCCTTGCTTGGTGACAAGATTGTGGAACATGTAGCCCGACGAGATAATCATGTAGGCAATGCCTATTAAAGAAATAGTCACGGCAAAGCCCTCTACATTGTCCGAAGTGTTGCCCATGAGCAGGAAGCCCTTGGTAAGCATGTTGTAGAGGTAGAAGAGCACGATGGGTGTGCTGATGAACGCCATCATCATGATGGCCGAACGCGTATAGAACTTGCTGTTGACGCTGAGGTCCCAGCGAGCAACATTTATAAATCGTTTGAAACTGAACATATCATAAAGACCCTCTCCCTAACCCTCTCCCTTAAAGGGCGAGGGAACTGCTTTGCAGGATCATGGGCAGTTGTGTGTTAAATGATTTGGATACTGATAGGTTCTCTCCCTTAAGGGAGAGTTAGAGAGGGTCTTTTACTGTTTTGATGAACAACTCTTCCAGGTTGATGGCTTCGTCCTTCTCTACGAGTGGTTCGTTGAGCAGCACCTTGTTGCGCTCGATGATGCAGACGTGGTCGAGCAGCAGCTCTACATCGTGCACCTGATGCGTGGATATGATGATGGTCTTGTCCTCGCTCATGCCTTCAATCACCACCTTGCGGAACTGGCTTTTCGAGAGGATGTCGAGGCCATTTGTGGGTTCGTCCATGAGCAGATAGCGCGTGTTCGATGCCAGGGCGATACTCATATAGACCTTCTTCTTCTGTCCCATCGAGAGCTCTCCCAGATTGATGTCCGTGCCCATCTCGAAGTTGGCGAGACATTGCTTCAGCAGGTCTTCTGAGAAACGGGGATAGAAGGGCTTGATGGCCTTGACATAAGTCGAGAGCGAGATGGCTGGCAAGTCGTATTCCTCGGGCACAAGGAACATTTCGCTCAAGACCTCGGGACGGCGCAGCGTGGTGTCGATGCCGTCAACGGTGACTATTCCCTTCTGCGGACGAAGCAAGCCCATCATTAAATACAATAATGTACTCTTGCCCGTTCCGTTCTTGCCCAGCAGGCCATAGATGCCGCCCTTGTCGAATTGGAGCGAGAAGCCGTCCAACACGACTTCCTTGCTGTAGGCGAATTTGATGTTTTGAATGTTGATCATGACTTATATTAATTAAGAGTTAAGAATTAAGAGTTAAAATATTAGGAGTTTATAATTAAATGTCGTTCGTTTTCGCGGAATGTCTATTTCAACACGTTCTGCATCCTCTTTGTTTCGTCCTCGACGTATTTGCCGAGCTGGCGTGCTATTTCCGGGTAGTAGTCAGCCAAAGTCTTGTATTGTCCGCGGTTGGCAGTGTAGTTACGAAGGCAGGCAACGAGCTCTGGCGTCCATCTGAAACCTTTGCGCCACACTTCTTGGAACAGGAAATCCCCCGTCCCTCTATTGACGAGATTGTAATCTTTTATGTAGATGAATACGGCTGCGCGGACGATGCTCTCGTTGACGACGATGCGCCAGTCGTTGTATGCTTGCCTCTCCATTTCGGGCTGCGACAACATGTAGAGCTTTTGGCCGACCTTCTCGATAAGTGCAGCGTTTGCATCAACATCGAGCAGGGGGTTGACAAAAGAGTGATTGAACTCATGAATGAGCGTGGCCGCATCCCAGAAGGGGCTGCCAGTCGTCGGACTGAGAGCGTAGCCGCAGATGGCGAAGACCTCGCGAGGCTGTCCTGAGACATGGCGGCTGGAGCCATAGTTTTGGCCGCCATTGGTGAAGCCTATGATGACGTGGAAACGCTCCGTCGACTCTGTGCCATAGAAACGCGCGTACCAGTCCTGGTGGAAATTAGACATCACCTCCGTCTCGTAGCTCTTTATGCCTTCATTGTAAAACGAGCGGTGCTGTTCGAAGAACTCATGGAAGCGCGTGTCCTTATAGAACTTATTGAGTTTGTCGATGAAGTCGTCGATGTTAACGTTGGTCCAACGTTTATCCAAATCAGCTGTCTCGCCGAGGAACTTGACTTTCCCTCCATCAACGGCAAGGTGAATTGCCATGCTTGCCACAGCGTCATAGCTGATGCTATGCTTGTCTTTAAGCTCCTGGAAACAGGCGACAGCGGCGTGCTGCTTGTAGGGCGAGAACCAAGTCTCGGTGTCCCGGGTGTACTGCCCGGCCATGTCCATGTTGTACTCCCCGTTTCCCGCCGTGCGTGCAAGAATGCTCATCAGCTCAATGGCCTCGCTTACTTCTACCTTTATTTGCGCCTGAAGCACCATTGCAACGATGGCAAAAAGGATGGTGATAATGCCTCTTTTCATATTTATGTTAGTGTAATAGTTAAATAGTACACTGCAAAAGTATGACGTTTTCACTATATACTCCAAATGTTTTTGCGATTTTAACAAAACTTTAACACTTCTAGGGCAACAAAAAGACCTCGCCAATCGGTATGAACTTTATCTGATTAAGAGTTGAGAGCGAAGAACATTCAGAAGCATAAAATTCTTTGAATTTTAAAGCCTCGCTACAAAGCCCCACAGAGCGCTTATTTTCGCTTTGACGACAGATTGTGCGCCAGAGGGATTTGAAGCGATTCTAGAGCCATTTACGGGCGAAACAGAGGGGCTCTCACTACCTCTCTCTTTAGTGTTCATATATAATATATGTTCGGGTGTAAATTTACGAAACTTCCCATACTCCCATACGTTTTACCTAGAAAGTGAGAAAGTGGACAAGTGGACATGTGGACAGGAATAGCTTTTTTATGGTAAAACGAAGGGAGAAAGTAGATATATATAACATATATATACTATATTAAATATAATAATAATATTATTAATAATAAAACTCTATTAATAATCTTATAGTGCTGCCGTAATTCCGTCCATTTCGCTTCCTGTCCACAAGACACTTTCCCACTTTCCCACTTCGCCACCGCCGAAAAAACTTTCAATTTTCTGTGAAAATAATTGCCAATTTACCTGCATAATTCAAGAAAATGTCGTATCTTTGTAGCGGATTTAGGACAGAGGTTCAAGGCATCGAAAACAGGGCCCGTTTCCGTTGCATGAGCTGACGCTCAATAATCCATCACGAGCCTGCTTATGCTCGGGATAGCTCAAATCCGGATTGGCTCTCCTCTCGCTAAAAAGCAGACTTGTCAGTGCTATTTGAAGGGGATGAAGAGCCTCCCTACAAGGGGGCTTCAAACGCCGCCTGCGGAAATGCCCAACGCCGCAGCCGGGGATTGCCATCGCCGCAGCCGGGGATTGCCATCGCCGCACGCGGCGTTTGCAAAGCCTCTCTGAGGGGTATAAGAAAGGGGAATGGCTCACCTGTTTATTACTCTTGTGGAAGCAGGATGCGATTCTTGTCGGCATGCTGTCCGTTCCAGAGCAAAGTGCCGTCTGAAGCCTGTCCTTCTGCATCAACAGACAGCCTGGTGATGCGGCTGTTGTTGTAGAACATGACTACAGCTTCTCCTTCATCGTTCAGCTTGAGGTTGGGGTTCCAATAGAGTGTGCGGCGATAGTCTTTCTTGTCTTCCGAGGGAACTTGCTTGCTGTAATCGGGGGAATAGAACTCAGCCGGATAAGCAAAGCCAGGTATTACATAGCGGCGGTCTCGGTAAGTCAGTCGGCGCGAACCGTCAGGGAAAGGATATTGAACAAGCTTCGTCTTGGGCTCGTTGCTGCCGTAATACATTTCGTTGCCATACTGTCGAGGGCTGTAATCTGAGTAAAGCACATACATATCCCAGACACCATTGCCCTCGTACTCAAGCTTCTCGCCTGGCGAGAGTTCCATACTGCCAAACGAGGAGAGATACTTCCTTGCATACATGGAATCAGACGGAATCGAGTCGCCCCGCATGCCCATAAGCATTCTTCGTGTATATCCTGCGCCTCTGCGGGTCTCGAAGGTTGGCTCCTGACCTTCCCCATATTTCCTGTCAATGACGCCGACGCCGAAGTCTGCCGTCAAGACCTGCATGAAGCCCAGGCCTACATCTTGCGCAATATTATTGGCATCCTCTGCGTCGATGGCTAAGATGGGCCAAGTGTCGTCGAACTTATTCAAGCCTCGCCGCTTAGCCTTCACAGTCACTTCGCTCATGATGGTCTCGTCGTCCAGCCTTATCCACTCGCCATTGGCGCCCTTCTTCTCTGGTATGGGAGCAAGATGATTCTGGTAATATGAGTAAGGGTTCACGAAGCGCGGATAGGGCCAGCTGATGCGGGCGAGGTAGTCGGCAGGCTCCACGAATATCTTTTGCCTTAGCTTCCGGCTCGCTGGCAAGTACATGTAGTCCGTCTCGAGGTTGTCCGGTTCGGCCTGTATCCAAGTATAAGGCTTGTCTTTCTTCCATTTCGTCGTATCGGCAGCGCTGAGGAAGACGATTGCAGAGCCGTAGTATGGAGGCAGCTGAATGCGGAAGCCTTTCCTGTAAGTCTCGCTTTCGCCGATGAAAGAATACTCCGCATCGAGCGCAACTATCTCGGCATGAACCTTGAGTTCCGTTCCTTTCTTCTGATCCCTCGTGTTGATGGCTTTGTCGTAGGCCTTCTCCTCTCGAGCCTTACTCTTGCCTTTGCTGAAGAGGTCGGGCAGGTCCATCGGCTTTGTCTCATAGTAATCTTCCTCATGAGGGTCTCTTCCGTCTTCGCTGAAAGGGTATTCTTCTTCGTCCTCATTCTCGTTGTCCGCCTCTTCACCTTCCACGAAATCGACAATGACATTCTTGTAGGTGTTGCCAATCAGAATGGGAGCCCGTTCGGCAGGCTGTGTGATGTCCCACGCCCCAGCCACCGCCATGTTTCGCCAATCAAAGCGACGCCAGCCTTGTGTCATCATCAAGAGGTCGAGGGCAGCACGATGTTCCTCGTCGTCAGCCTCGAAATACCAGCCAGGTTGAGGCACAAAGCCGCGTATCTCGCTTGAGAGGAGCATCTCGGTCAGGATGTTAGAGTCGTCGTAGAGGCAGTCGCGATTGTTGTCGTCCCTTACCGTCAAAGACACATGATTCTTGCCTTGAGGCGCTTTCAAGGTAAGGTTGACGGGTTCGTAAGGCTGGTATTCTTCCTTTAAACCCTCGATGCTTAGTGTGGGCATCAAGTCCTCCTTACTTATATTAAAGAAGAGTCTGTCGGCAAAGATGCGGCCTTGCGTGTCGAAGACGGTAAGCTGGTAAACGCCAGAGGACCAGCCCCCTCCCCGCTCCCCCTTTGGAGGAGTGCTAATGAGCGGCAAGACTGCGGGATTGGGACACTCCCCCAAAGGGGGAGCGGGGAGGGGGCTGACACTTTTTCCCTCTCTCATCAAGCTCACCCCCAAGCTGTCGTCCTGCAAATCAGCAGTATGTCGGATATGAGCCACCCAGCCGCTATCGGTCTGTTCCACTTTCAGGGAAACTCCCGTCTGCTCTGGTTTTGGCAGTTTCGCTTTGGCTTGCTTGCCGTCTTTGCTGACGAAGAGAACCTCTTTCTCTTGTCCTTTCTGCGGAGTTATCTCGAAGCGTCCCCTGCCTCGATTCATGGTCTTGATTGAATCGCCATCATAAACGACCCAACCTTCTGCCCATTCTCCATCATCGAAACAGGCCTCAAAAGCCACTCTCTGGGGCAGTCCTTCCACGAGATTGCCGCCTTCCGGATAAAGAGAGAGTGTCAATTTGCGATTATCAGCCGGATTGGGATAGAGCCGACGCATGGCTCGAAGGGTCATATCGTGCGTGTATTCGCCTGGTTCGAGGGGTTTGTCATAGACGGGAAACACACGACTGTAGAGCTTCTCATAGTCGCGGAAATACTCCTTCTCCTGTCGCTTGGTCGGGAACCATTCTTTAATCTTTTCGGTATGTTTGCGCTCGAAGCGCCCCCAATTGAGTTGCCAACGCGTGTATGCCCTAAGTTCATAGAACCCAGCGTATTGTATGTATCTGTTTAAAGCAAAGAATCCAGAGCCTCGACCCTCTTTCATTTGGATGAGTTTACGCTCTATCATGTAGCCTTCCTGACCATAAAGTTCCACATAGAGCACGCCGCTCACATCGGAAGGGCGGTCCGTATCGGTTCGACGAAGGTATGCCGTGAACCAAATCGTATCGCCGAGTTGGTAGCTGGTATTGTCCATGTGAATGAAGACCTTCTCCTGCGGAATGGTCCGACCAAAGGCAGCCTGCCTCTGAGCAAGCTTCTCGAGAGCCGACTCCTCAGCATGGGCGAGGAATGGCAACAGGCAGAGAAAGAGAAGAACCTTCGTGTTCATTTTTTGCGTATGGTCTTTTCTTATATAACGCCCGAGGCGTCGTTTTGTAACAAAAGACGACACAAAATTATGAAGAAAAGTTGAACTTTCCAAACATCACACGTCAACTTTGCAAACATCACGCGTCAACTTTGCGAACATCACACGTCAACTTTGCGAACTAACCACGCTAAGTTTATCAACTAAGCTCGCTTATTTTATACATTATACATAAGAACTCAACTTTTTTTCGTAATTTTGCAGCCGCAAAGTGAGAGCAGAACTTCTCGACTTAACAAATCCCATATTGTAAATCGTCACACAGCAAATGACTCAGCACGTCCCCACAGAACTCGGAACGAAACCTATCGGCAAGCTGCTCTGGCAGTATAGTCTGCCCGCAATCATCGCGATGGTGGCCTCTTCGATATATAATATCGTGGACAGCATCTTTGTTGGTCAGGGTTTGGGCGACGAAGCAATCAGCGGAATGGCTGTGGCAAGTCCGTTCATGAACCTGTCTGCCGCTTTCGGAGCTATGGTTGGAGTGGGTGCAAGCACGGTGATTAGTGTCCGACTTGGGCAAGGGAAATACGAGGAGGCGCAGCATATCTTGGGCAACACGATTACCCTGAATGTCATCCTTGGCGTGCTGTTCACGCTGGTCTGCCTGCCCTTCCTGGACAACATCCTGTACCTCTTCGGAGCAAGCGACGTCACCCTACCCTACGCTCGCGAGTATATGCTCATCATCCTGCTTGGCAATATCGTGACACACCTCTACTTTGGTTCGAACGCGATACTGCGCAGCGCAGGTCATCCTCGCTTGGCTATGGGCTGCACTTTCCTTGCCATCATCGTCAATTGCATACTCGACCCGCTCTTCATCTTTGTGTTCAAATGGGGCATTCAGGGTGTTGCATGGGCCACCATCATTGCCCAAACCGTCGCTTTCTGCTGGCAATTGAGGCTCTTTAGCCGTCCCACAGAACTGCTTCATCTGCGAAGAGGCATCTATCGGCTCAGGCTCGATATAGTCCGTCAATGTCTTGCGATTGGTCTCAGCCCGTTCCTGTTCAACAGTTGCGCTTGCCTGGTGGTACTGATTTGCAACAACAGATTGCTCCAATATGGCGGCGATATGGCCATCGGAGCCTATGGAATCGTGAACAGAGTGGTCTTCTTGTTCGTGACTGTGGTGATGGGACTTGTGCAAGGTATGCAGCCAATCGTGGGCTACAACTGGGGTGCAAGGCAGAACGACCGCGTCTTCAGAGTGCTTCGTTACAGCATTATCGGAGCCACGACTATCACTTTGCTTGCTTGTCTGGCTGGTGAATTCATTCCGGCTCCCATCATTCATATCTTCGGAGCAGGTCCTGAGTTGACTCAGAAAGCAGTTCGTGCCTTCCATTTCGTTGTGGCAGCCTTCCCGCTTGTGGGTGCTCAGATGGTCATCGGAAACTTCTTCCAGAGCATAGGCCACGCTGGAAAAAGCATCTTCCTGAGTGTAACCCGACAAATGCTCTTCCTCATCCCCTTGCTTGCCATCTTGCCAAAGTGGTGGGGATTGGACGGCGTCTGGCTCTCGATGCCCATCAGCGATACCATAAGTTTCGTGGCAGCAACGGGAATGCTTATTTATATGATTAGGAAAATAAAGAGGGATGAAACGCATAGGCCTGCTTAGCGACACCCATGCTTATTGGGACAATCGCTATCTCGAGTACTTCGAGAGTTGCGACGAGATATGGCATGCTGGCGATATCGGCTCGCTCGAACTGGCAATGAGGCTGCAAGAGTTCCGTCCTCTAAGAGCTGTTTACGGCAATTGCGACGGCGGAGATTTGCGAAGACTCTACACCGAGAAGCTGCGTTGGACTTGCGAAGGAGCCGATGTTCTGATGACGCATATAGGCGGTTATCCAGGCCATTATGACCCTCGAATCAGGCAACAACTCCTCGTCCGACCGCCCAAACTCTTCATCTCAGGCCACAGCCACATCCTGAAAGTGCAGTATGATGAGCGGCTGAAACTGCTTCACATCAATCCAGGAGCAGCAGGACTGCAAGGATGGCACCAAGTTCGCACCCTCGTTCGTTTCTCTGTAGACAACGGCAACTTCAGCGACCTCGAGGTCATAGAAATGCCCCGATAAATGGACTGAGGAGGAGGTTGGGGGGGACAAAAAACAAGGAATCAAGCATCAAAACAAGCACTTTCTTGCCTAAATACTTGCATGGCGTTGTACTTTTTTGTTTCTTTGCAAGAAATAACTACACTTTCGCAGCCCTCCAACGTGAAAAAACACCTCCTACTCATCACTTCCTGCCTCCTTCTTCTTTGTGCTTGCACGGAAGATATCGACTCCTCAGCCCGTTATGTCTTCAAGGAGGAAACAATACTCAGCTACCTGCAGAAACACGACGACTACAGCGAATATGTCCGATTGCTTGGGCTTGTTCCAATCAGCAAGCGGAGCAAAAGCACCGTCTTCCAGCTTCTGAGTGCACGAGGCAACTATACTTGCTTTGCTCCCACCAACGATGCAATTGCCCTCTATCTGCAAGAACTGGTGGATGACGAATACATAGAAGCGCCTTCTTGGGACAGCTTCAAGACAGACAAGCTGCGAGACAGCATCATGCGAGTCATCGTCTATAACAGCATCATCGACGGCGGAGACTACGAGTTCTATGAGACCGCAAACTTCCCACTGAACAACAACGACGAATTCGGACGCCCCAACATGAACGACATCAAGCTCAGCGTCTATCGCCCCAAAGACCCAGACAGCATCTACATCAACCGCATCTATCCCATCAACTCCCACAATCGCGACATTCCTGCCATCAATGGCATCATACACCAGATGGAAAGAGTCATCGCGCCAAGGCAAGTCACCCTGAAGACCATCCTGCAGGAACAGCTCGAAGGCGAGGCCAGCGGATTTGTCGTGATGTCGCGAATCATACAGGCATGCGGGCTGATGGACACACTTTCGAAGATAAGGGACGAGGTTTACGAGAACCTTTACCAGACGAACATGATAGCGGAGAAAACACCAGCAAACGGCCTCAAGACGATGGACGGCGGCTATTCCTATGCACCAGAGCACAGAAAGTACGGCTTCACCATCTTTGCCGAATCGGACAACTTCTGGCAAGAAGCAATTGGCAAACCAGCCGAGGAAATCACGCCGGAAGATGTCCAAGCCTGGGTCGACGCTCACAACTACTATCCGGAAGCCTCAGCAGGGACAAACTTCAAAGACCCCTCGAACCTGCTCTACCAATGGACCACCTATCATGTCCTGCCCTTCAAGCTGGCACCCGACCGCCTCGTCTTCCACTTCAACGAGAAAGGCTACGATTATGTGGGTTCGCCCGGGAAACTCTCAGTCCCCGTTATGGAGTATTATGTCACGATGGGAAAGCGCCGGTTGCTCAAGATATTTGAAAGCAAGGAGTCGGAAGGCGTCTATCTCAACCGTTTCCCCAACCTCGACAATGAGCGTCACGGGACGGGGCACGAGACGAGCTGCGACCCGGACAAAGTGGGTTCAAGGGTGATGCGCGAAGACCTCGACCTCGACAAACGGACAGCCCTCAACGGCTACCTCTACGAAATAGACGCACCCATCGCATACGATGAAGAAACACGCAACAATCTGGCTCGCACCCGCATCAGAATGGACTGCATGAGCTTCTTCCCCGAAGTGATGAACAACGACATACGGCGAGTGGCACTGAAAGATGCCAGACACCAATGGGTGCACTTCCCCGACGATTCAGAGTACAAATACATCGGCAATCTTAGTATCAACAAAGGCTCCACCTTTGTATATTATAACGCCTACGACTACAAATTCGGCAGCCTCTGCGGTGACGAAGTGAAATGCGTAGGGCGATGGGAACTCGTCTTCACCCTGCCGCCAGTTCCAAAACGAGGCACCTATGAAGTCCGGTACCGCATCCTCACAAACAGCGACAGAGGCATTGCACAATTCTACTTCGGCGACAGAAAGGATGCTATGCCAGCCACAGGAATCCCCGTCAACCTCACACTTGGAGGCGCAGACCCCATCACAGGTTGGATTGAAGATACAGGGAACGACGACGATGCCGATGCAGAAGCCGACAAACAGATGCGCAACTGCGGCTTCATGAAGGGCGAAGAAAGCATCCTCATCCTAAAGAACCCAGGGACAACGGCCAGAGCCAACGTAAACCGCAACATCGTGCGCCGCATCGTCACACGCCAGACACTCGACCCGGACAAGACCTACTACCTGAAGATGAAATCCGTGCTCGACACAGAAACAGCCGAGTTCTATATGGACCATATCGAGTACTGCCCGAAGGAAATCTACGACAATCCCGAACATCCGGAAGACATTTGGTAACACAATAATACCAGCAAGGCAAGAACGCCCCTCGACGCCATTTGTACAGCACAAAAGTTACAAAAAAGATGAAAAACTAAACAAATATCCCTACGATGTCTACAATCTTAGGGAAAAAAACAACCACTTCAGAGGTAGAAGACAACTCCACCAGATGAGCAAGCCCCCCCCCGCATGGATAGACAAATGCTAAAAATCAACGGATTACGAGTCAACCTTTTTCAGGAACAGACACACGCACACAGGAAAGGGGTCAGGTATACATAAATATGTACACCAAAATTAGGGACCCTACTACAGAAAAGAAATTCTATTATTATGTTAAATATAATAATAGCCCTTAGATGTGGGGATAGGGGTCTGTGTTTTTGGTTACATAAATATGTATACCTGCAACCCACACCCCACCTCCATTCGCCCTGCTGGGAATTCATCGAATTCGTGCTGAAAATCTCGTCAATTGGAGTGCTGAAATTTGGCAGCGCTGAAAAAAAGACGTACCTTTGCATCGGATTTAGAACTGATGTTCACTGCATCGAAAACAGGGCCCGTTTCCGCTGCATGAGCCGACGCTCGAGAATCCCTTGTGTGAAGATGAGGTCCGTGCATCAGAAAAGCACGCCTCAGGGGGCGAAAGTGCCCGGAACTGCTGCAGGGTTCCGCCAGACACGACACGCGTTGAAGTGGCCAATTTGACACATTGCGTCTGACATCTTCACACGAGCCTCGAGGCTCTGCCTCATACAAAGGCGATAGCCTCAACAACAACAAAACGGAGCATTGAAGTGGCTAAAGAAACATGATGAAAAAAGTAATACTCTTTCTACTGCTTATCTGGTTTTGCAGCATCTTGTGTGCTTCTGCTCAGACGGCCAAGATGCCTGAGCGCATCTGCATTTCTGCCAATCACCGGTATTTGATGGACGAGCAAGGCCTGCCTTTCTTCTACCTGGCCGACACCGCTTGGGAGCTCTTCCACCGGCTCAGTCGCGAGGAGGCTGATATGTATCTCAAGGATCGTGCACAGAAAGGGTTTACTGTTATTCAGGCCGTAGCTGTAGCCGAACTTGATGGCATCAATACCCCCAATGCCTACGGACATCTTCCCTTTGTGGACGAAGACCCTGCACGCCCGGCCATCGAGGAAGGAGCTGACAACGATTATTGGGACCATGTGGACTACATCGTGCGCAGAGCCAACGAAGAGGGGCTTTACATAGCCATGCTGCCCACTTGGGGACGCTACTGGCACGATGGCAACAAGCCCGTCTTCAACGCAAGGAATGCCCACACCTACGGGCGTTGGTTGGCCAGCAGGTATCGCGATGCCAAGATTATCTGGGTGCTTGGCGGCGACCGCAATCCGGGGGACGAAGGGCAACGCGACGTCATTCGCCAGATGGCTCTCGGACTTATCGAAGGCGACCGGCACAACCACCTCATCACCTATCATCCCACAGGGTTCAGCAGCAGTGCGCAGTTCTTCCATGACGAAGCTTGGCTCGACTTCAATATGCGCCAGAACGGGCACAACCATTGGGCTGAGGCATATAAAATGACGCGCGACGACTGGAATCGCTCCAGCAACGTGAAACCTGTACTCGACGGGGAACCCATCTACGAAGACCACCCAATAGCTTTTGATGCAGGGAAACGCGGGCATTCTGTGGCTGCCGACTGTCGCAGGGCACTCTACTGGGACCTCTTCAATGGAGCTTGCGGACACACCTATGGTCATCATTCTGTTTGGCAGATGTGGAATCCGGATAAAAGCCCTTATCCCGTCAACAATCCCCTTTTGCCCTGGTATGAAGCCATACATCAACCTGGTGCCGCACAGATGCAATGGGGCAAGCGGCTCATGCTCAGCCGCCCCTACCTTTCCCGCATCCCTGCCACGGAATCAGTCCTTCCTGAAAGCAACATTCCCTCTGCATGGCCAGGTGAAGGCCTCTACCGCTTTGCTGCAACGATGGATACGGATGGCACTTATCTGATGGTCTATGCCCCTGTGGGACGCAGGTTTGAGGTAAACACTACCGTCATCCGTGGGGAAAAGCTCAATGGCTGGTGGTATAATCCGCGTAACGGTCAGTCCCTGAAGATAGGAAAGGTTGAGCGAACCGAACGGGTAAGCTTCATCTCCCCCAACCCAGGAGAGGAACTCGACTGGGTTCTCGTCATCGACGATGCAAGCAAGAAATACAAACGCCCATAAGATAACTGTTATGCAAAGACGAGATTTCCTTCTGGCCCTGAGTGCCACAGCCGGTATGCTCATGACGCCCGGTCTGGCATCCGATGTCATAGCCCGAAGCAGAAAAGCGCATCCGGAGCGCTGGCGGGGCTTCAATCTGCTGAACTACTTCACGGCCGGCTATCCCAAGCCTTTCGAAGAAGACGAGTTCAAATGGATGCGCGACTGGGGCTTCAACTTTGTGCGCCTGCCGCTTTCCTACTGGAACTGGAGCAAGCCTGGCGAATACTATAAGATGGACGAGCGCGTGCTGGCAGATATTGACAATGCCGTTCGCTGGGGGCAACAATACGGCATCCATGTTTGCATCAACCTCCATCGTGCACCCGGCTACTGCGTAAACAAGCCAGACGAGTCGGAGAACATCTTCAGCGACCAGAGTGCTCTCGACGGCTGTGCTTATCAGTGGGGCGTTTTCGCCAAACGCTACAAGGGAATCTCAAGCAAGCACTTGAGCTTTAACCTGCTGAACGAAGTGGCCAACATCCCCGATGCCGACTACGAGCGAGTAGTGCGCCGCCTCGTGGACGAGATACGCCACATCAGCCCCAAGCGCATCATCATGATAGACGGCCTGCAATGGGGCGGAAGACCGCTTCTGACCATTCAGGATATATCAAACATCATCCAATGCGGTCGAGGCTATCAGCCTATGCTCATCTCACATTACGAGGCATCATGGGTCTTTGGCAACCAACCGATGCAGATACCTCGCGAGCAACTTGCATGGCCTCTTGATGCAGATGGGCAGCACTACGACAAAGCGTGGATAGAGGAGATGCTTCAGCAGGCGTGGACTCCTTTGCAGAAGCAGGGCGGGCAGGTCTTCATCGGAGAATTCGGATGCCACAACCGCACTCCGCATCAGGTCGCCCTGAAATGGTTGGAAGACAATCTGGCCGTCTTCAAGCAAAACAATTGGGGCTGGGCACTTTGGAATCTCTCCGGCTCGTTCGGCATCATGGACAGCAACCGGCACGATGTGGATTATGAAGACTTCTACGGCCACAAACTGGACCGCAAAATGTTAGCGCTGCTGATGTAGGCCCGGGCCCTCGTGCCTGGCGCTTTTCCGTCGAGAGCCCCTGTGCCTGACGCTTTTCCGTCAGGCTTTCAAAAGAAGCAGACATCGCTAATCACATACGCCCCCACATGATCGTTGAGCTTTTGAGCGATGCGTTTGTGCTCCATCAGGAGGTTTTGGCGAAGCGGAGCACTCGTGAGCTGAACCTGCAGCTTGCCTTCGCGCACAAAAACTTGCTTGGTGTAGCGGCTTATCGTGGCGCCCATCACTTCCGGCCAGGCCTGCATGATACGATACTCGAGCAAAGGCGTTTCGAGGCCTTCCTTGCGAAGGAATGCCAGCAGGACATCTCGCAGAGGCTGGGATTTGGTGTGTATCATATCCGCACCTCCCCCTTCTCTACAAAGAAAATCTTGTTGTCGCTCTTCATCGAAGCCAGGATAGCGTCAAGATGGTCGCGATTGGTGTCTGTGATGAAGATTTGCCCAAACCTTTCTCCGCTCACCAACTTTACTATCTGCTCCACTCTGTCGGCATCGAGTTTGTCGAAGATGTCGTCGAGCAAAAGCAGAGGAGTGGTTCGAGAGCCAGTCCTGCTCAGGAAGTCGAATTGCGCAAGTTTCAAGGCAATCAGGAAAGTCTTGCTTTGTCCCTGCGACCCTTCGCGACGGACAGGATAGCCGCCTTGCAGCATCTCGAGGTCGTCCTTATGAACCCCATGCAGGGTATAGCCCACGACTTTGTCTTTGGAGCGATTGCCCGTAAGCTGCTCCAAGAGAGGACCTCGCTGCAAATGAGACACATAGCGAAGCTCAACCTGCTCTTTCTCCTGCGATATCTGGTTGTAGAACTGCTGGAAGATAGGGATGAGCTCGGAGATGAATTCGCTGCGTTTCTTGAAAATATACTCACCTTCGCGGGCCATCTGCTCTTCGAAGATAAGATAGACTTCAGGGTCAAGTTCCTCTTCCTGCTTGAGCATGGCGTTGCGTTGCTGCAAAGCCTTGTTGTATCGAATCAGCGACTCCGTGTAATTCGAGTCGTACTGACAGATGACCATATCGACAAAGCGCCGCCTTTCCTCGCTCCCTCCCGAGACAAGAACCTGGTCTGCCGGAGAGACCATAACCAACGGGATGAGTCCGATATGCTCCGCGAGTCGGCGGTAAGCCTTCTTTCCTCTGCGAACAATCTTCTTCTGCCCCACTTTCAGGCCGATATGGATGTCTTCCTTCGTGCCGTCTTCGCTCTCGTAGAGCCCTTGCAGGGACATGAATCCCTCGCCGTGCCGTACGCTCAGCATATCGATGCTACTGCTGTAGCTGCGGCAGAAACTGAGGAAATGGATGGCATCGAGCACATTCGTTTTGCCCTGCCCGTTGCCGCCAATAAAGCAGTTCAGGTTTGGCGAGAAGTGCAACTCCGCCTCCGCAATGTTCTTATAGTTGAATATGGTAAGCTCTGTCAGTATCATTTCGACCACAAAGGTACGAAAAAAAGAAGAATGAAGAATGAAGAATGAAGAATTATTTGTATCTTTGCAACAAAAAGAAAGAAAAACGATGGAACAAGACACGATATTTTCTATTTGCGGCATTGTGGCGAGCGTCTGCATGATTCTGGGCTACCTGCCGCAAGCGGTTGAGACGATTCGCACCCGCAACACAGACGGCATCGCCCTTCCAACCTTCCTGATGATGGCTATTGGCGGCTTTGCCTTCATGCTTCAGGGGCTCCTTCACAAGCCTGACATCATCTGGTCGCTATTCCTGACGAACCTCGTCACCACCACCTGCAGCTGCATCGTTTTCTGCATAAAGATCTACAACGATTACTTCAAGAAATGATAAGAATAAGCCCCAAAGCCAGACAGACTTCGGGGCTTATTGTTTGTGAACTTCTCGCTGGCGACGCTATTTCTTGCGTACAGGACGGATGACCTTACCGCAGAAGCGATAGCCTCGAGTGGAAATGATATTGGAGGATTGCGACAACAAGAGGTGCGCACAGTTTGCATATTCGGTGTTACATGTGCGAGACCAGAATGAGCCAGACTGGTTTACACCTTCCAGACCTCCGAAACCATAATTCCCCGAATTGGGGAGGAAGATGCTTTTGTTGTTAACCTTGCTTGTTATCATTCTTCCCGAGACATTATTCAGCGTGGTCTTTTCTATTGTAGTGTAAGCCTCGTTGAGCAGTTCTTCGAACTGTTCCTTGCTTGGCGTCTGCCAGTTTGCATTCCAGTTGACAGTTGCAGCATCGTCTTCGGGCAAGAGTTCCAGCAGGCCGTCAGTAGCATTGTACTTTGTCATGTCGGCCGACTTTTCACCTATGCCGAGCAAGTAGTTGGCCCATGTGAACTCGCTTTTTGGCTCAGTCTCGCCCCAAGCGAAGTATAGGCCGAATTCTTCCGGGCTGTCGGCGCCGATGTTGTGTACAGCCCAAAGCGTGCCTGAAGGCAGAGCGAGGTCAACGTACTCATAATCTCCCACCCTCACCATACACTTGGCAGACAGATTGCTGCCATCTGTGGTGCTGCAGGTGATGGTGCAAGTGCCAGATGCAACTGATGTCACCATTCCATTGGTGGCTACACGAGCAACATTTTCGTCGCTGCTCTCCCAAATTAAGTCTTGGTTCTTGGCGTATGACGGCAGGAAGGTTGCAGTCAACCTTTCCGACGCACCAACATCCAAAAGGAGCTCTGTTTTGTTCAGCTCGAGGCTTTGGATAAGATATTCGTAAGGTGTTCCCTGCACCATTACCGGTCTGACAGTTAAGCCTTGGGGCCGCGTTGATTGTACCATGCTACATTGGTTGGCGTTTGTAACGAAACGCAGGGAATGAGCCGATTGCGGCATATTGCATAGTGTGCGCGACCAATAGTCGCATTCCCCATCATATGAAGACAGATTCGAGTTGCTGTACTTGCCGGCAGCAGGCAGGAAGATGTTCTGCCCGTTTGCTTTACTTTCAATCAACAAGCCGGATATCGTTGACTCCGTCGCACTGACATAATACAGATTCACATAAGTGGGGTCTGTCAGTTCTGCCAGTTGCTCAGTGCTCGGCGTTTGCCAATCAGAGCTCCAGTTGACTGCAGCAGCATCGTCTTCGGGCAAGAGTTCCGTCAAACCATCCACAAAGTTGTCCAAGCCGTAGTGGGAGTTTGTGCAATACTTCGTCAGTTTGGTAGCCGAGCCGTCGCAGAGCTTGTAAGTCCTAATAGAGTAAGTTTCTTTCTCTTGTGTTTCGCCCCAAGCAAAATATGAGCCTGCTTCTGCCCTACTGCTTGCTCCCACGTTACATTCGGCCCAAAGCGTACCGCTCGGCAATCCGAGGTCAACCCATTTGTGTCCACCAATTTCACCTTGTGTGCCGTCGCCAACCTTCACAAAACATTGGGCTGTTACGCCAGAGCCGTCTGTAGAACTGCATGTAATGGTGCACCTGCCTGTGGCTTTGGCCGTAACGACGCCTGTGCTCGATACCTGTGCCACCTCGCTGTTGTTGCTGCTCCATTCGACGGATGTGTTTTCGGCATCTGCCGGATAGACGGTGGCTGTTAGCTGCCGCGTCTCGCCCTCTGCCATTGCAAGCGAGGTTTCGCTAAGCACAATAGAATTCACAAATGTTGAATAGAAATCCGAAGAAACCACCGGACGAATGCTTAACCCCAGAACGCGATTTCTTGGTTCTATCGACGAGTTGCTAAAGTTAAAGTTAAAGATTTTACAATTTGCTGCGATAGGGTCGTCTGCATATACTTCACGCGTCCAATAAGCCCCCATCTCATTCACTTGGACGATTCTCCAATAATCCCCTGCTCCAGCGGCGGGCAGGAAGATGTATTTGCTTCTGTCGGCTTTGCTGGTAACACGCATGCCGCGCACACCTTTCATGCTTGTCCACACAGAGGTGGTGTAGCGGGTATCGAACAACTCCTCAAATTGTGTTTTCGATGGAATTTCCCATTTCTTGCTCCAAATGGCAGTGGCGGCATCGTCCTCGGGCAACAGCTCCGACAGGCCGTCGACCGTACCCGCTCCGCTCGTGGAGCAGTATTTTGTTAACGACGTTATAGTGCCTTGACAATACTTGTAGGACTGCTCATAGAAGCCGTAGCCGTATTTGAATTTGGGGAGCGTCTCGCCCCAGGCGAAGTAGTCGCCATACGCTTCCGGACTTTCGGCTCCTACATTGCAGGAAGCCCAACGCGTACCGCTCGGCAGCCCGAGGTCGACCCATACATGGCCGTCGTCAACATATTGTCCTTCCTCATAGAACTTGATGCTTTCAACCTTCTTGAGATCGTACACATTCGATTCCTTGTCGGTCATATAGAGCACAACACTCTGTGCCAAGACCGTCTGCACGCCTGCCAACATGAGGAACAGGGATGCGATAGCACTTCTGAGTTTCATAAGCATAGGATTTACAAGTTAATTCAACGCAAAAATAAGCGTTTTTTAACAAACTGCCAAATCTTTTCCTATATTTCTTGCAAATAATGCCCCGATTGGGGCAATCACACGAACGAACGGAATGTTGAGCGGGACCTGAGACGAGCCTGCAATCAAAAAACGCAGCCGCAGACTTCGGCGAAACGCTCGCATATCATTTCCATGCACCCAAGAAGACAAAAAGGGGAACCGACAAGAGTGAAAAATTCTTTACAAAATAGTGACGAAAAACGGGATGTTTATCATCGCGGCACAGGGAAAGACCAAACGCCGCACGCGAGGTTGGCCAACGCCGCACGCGAGGTTTGGAATTATCGCATGTAAAGTTTCCCTACGCCACACGCTGAAATCGGCCCAAAAGCACGCTTTTGTTTGCAAGATTGAGAGCGGAGATTGCACTTTCGTTGCTTTCTTCTTCAAAACGCTCCTTCCCAAACCCTTTATTTCAAAGGGAAACGCGATTTAAGCCCTTATTTTGCGTTAGAGGTAGAAAAGTGCCACAGAGGTAAAAACAAGCCTTTAGAGAGAAAGTCTTCGGAAAAATGTTTACAAATATTGGCGTCTGCCGGTTCGGCAAGAGGTGTTATTTCGCGACTTTGATGGGTTCGGCAAGAGGTGTTATTTCGCGACTTTGATGGGCTCGGTAAGTACTTTCTCGTAGAACTGGCGGGGTGTGATGCGGACGGGCTCCTTCATGAACTCGGGACGGCTCCAACTCCTGAGCAACAGGCGGAAATACTCGGGGTCTTCGGCTGGCACTTCGAAGGGCTTGTGCACGTTTCCCTGCTTGTCGAAATAGGCGAAATAGGTTCGCGTGTAGTTCCCGTCGTCGCGGCGGCTCTCGAACATCAGCCATCGGTCGTTGCTCGAGAAAGATGGATAGCTCTCGGGGAGGTCGCTGTTCAAGGGTTGAAGATTGAGAGACGCTCTCCCAACCTCTCCTTCTTGGGCGGGGCTTCCGTTCTCTCCTTTGGGAGAAGCAGGAGAGGAGGCAAGGTCGAGCATCCCGATATCGGCGCTGGTATGCCAGATGTGGAAGAGGCCCCAAGGTCCTTCGGCAAAGACGACGTATCGGCCGTCCTGCGAAACTCTTGGCTGCACGGCGCTGCGGTTCTTGCTGCGGGCATCATAGACAAGCTCGGGCTCCCCGAAGGTCATCGTCTCGGCATCGAAGGAGAGACGGTAGAGGTTGTACTGCAGGGTTCTGTAGTTCTCCAGAAGTTCGTCGGTATCCTCATATCCTTTCTTATACTCGTAATGTGTGGAACAATAGTAGAGCCATTTGCCGTCGGGGCTCCAAGAGGGGAAGAGCTCGAACTCGAGGGAGTCGTTGAGGACGGTCTGCACGCGGTTCTTCTTCACATCGTAGATGATGATGTCGCTGGCGGATTCCATCACCTCGACCTTCGTTATGTCGCGGGTGTGGAAGCTTTGCATGGTGTGGTCGGTGCTGAAAGCGATGATGGGCAGGAAGGGATGCCAGTTGTTGTATGCGGCTGCCGATATCATGCTCTCGTCCTTGAGGTTGACGAAGACGAGCTCTCCGTCGCTCACTATCATGGTGCCGGCATTTTGGAGACGCGTGTGGAACATCATGTTGCTGGTGCCGTAGTTCTGATACGAATGGCAGTTGATGCATTGCCCCTCTATGCCTTTGGTTATCATATGGTTGTTGTAGATGGTTGTCTCCTCGAAGTTTGTGAGGTTGCGCTGCTTGATGATGAGTTCGTCGAACCCCACGAAGGTTGGAGGCAGCACGCGATAGGAGATATAGGGGTCGATATCCTCTTCTGCGACATGAATGTGGAAGGGCTTGTAGGCGAGCCATTTGCCGTCGCTCTTTGTATAGACGGTGACGGGAAGGCTCTTTCCCTTGGCTGATTCAAGCAGTTCGCGCCATTCCTTCTCGTCGATGCATACCTTGTTTTTCTTGCCTCCATAGACGAGGGACCCGACTTGCGCCACCACATCGTCCACGCTATCGACAAGGAAATTGAGCGGCGCAATGTTTGGCGGCACAGTCACTCCCGCATAATCAGGCCAGATGCAGGGCTCGCTCTCCACTTGCGTAAAACTCGAAGGCAAGGAGGGGTGCTTGCTGCAAGAAATAAGGAGGAGAAGGAATAAAAGCCCCCTCCCCGCTCCCCCTTTGGGGGAGTGCCATATATCAGAAACAACTTTTCTCATTAACTTATAGTAATTCATTTCTTTATCTCAATTACAACACTCCCCCAAGGGGGAGATGGAGGGGGCTTCTCTTAGTTTGTCTGCACCTCGCGCAGCACACAATAATCCCAATAATAGGTGTCTCCGAACTCGGGACGAAGGGCTCTGCCTATCTCTATCTCGTTCATGCCTCGAGAAGCATACTGCTTCATCCTGTCGGTAAAGGCTTGATAGCGGTCCAAAACACGTTGGTCGAACTTCACGAAGGAGAGGTTAACGCCTTGTGTCCCAAGCTCATAGACTTCGAAGAGCATAGCCTCCTGCACATGAATGGGGAAGTGGCGATTGGCATCGATGTTGTAGAACTGCTGCACCTGCGTCCAGAAGCATCTCTTGTCTCGCATTATCATGGCACAACCCAAGGCAACCTCTTGAGCCTCAGGGTCGTTGGTGTAGTTATACATCCACTTCTTCATGATGGTAAGCTCGACGTATTTGTCGTCTGTCCCCACGAGTTCCGAGCCTTCGTTATACAGTTTCAATGGCATACGGAAATGCTCATCCTCTGCCATAAGTTTCTCGTCGCAAACAAAGCGCTGCATCTTCTCAGCCCACTTCTTCTGGAAGGTTGTGCGGCTCAACAGACGAAGGTACTTGCGGGCGTTGTCCCACTCGCCGTTCACGAGCGCACATTGTGTCAGGATTCGCAAGGTGTAATAGGAATAGCCGTAGTGCATGCAACGCTCGATTGCTCTGCGAATCGCAAAGTTCGTCTCGCCGAAATTGTAATAGATGAGGTCTCCAGCCTGGTCGCAAATGCGGATATGAATGGAGTCGCTGACGGTAACAGGGGGGATGCTCTCATTATTATACATATAACGCTTGTCGCAAAACTCGCGCCTATTGATGAGGGCAATGTCGCGCAGCATCACCATTTCCCTCGTGACTGGGCCTTTCACTATCGCCGCCTCTCGCAGCACGTCGTTCCATCTGCACTCCTCTACACCTCTCTGCATCCGCATCTCCGCATGGAAGTTGTAGTCGGTAAAGTCGCGGGCAGAGAGGCAGAACGTCATGGCCAAAGCCACAACCACCATGATGCCCTGGCTCTGCCAAAGTTTCCGTGTCTTTATCTGCTTGATGAAGGGGAAGAAGAGAGGCACGACGAGGACAATATAGAAGGGAATTTCGAGGGAAATATCCCTCAAATCGTCGAGTTCGAACTTGCGGAAGCCGTACATCCAAGGCTGGTCGGGACGCATGATTGTCGTGCCGGATGTTTCAAGAAGAGGCACGAGCCAAAGTGTGAAAGCAAGGAGAACAAAAGACCCTACCATACCTCCCCTTAAAGGGGAGGCTTTCTTGCCTGAGTTCTCCCCCTTTAAGGGGGAGTTAGAGAGGGTCTGCATCGTTGCCGCCAGCAAAGCATAGATGCCGAGAGGATAGTAGAACAGCGCCGCAACCAAGGGTATCCATGCAAGGGCAATCCAGTTCTTAACCTTATCGTTTACAGGAAGATGCTGCCAAAATGGTGAAGAAAGAAGCAAAGCCAAGAAGAGGCCTAAAGAGTGGTAGAAGACATAGTCGACGTCCGTCATGATGTAAACCCAATAGCCCAGCTGAATGTCGCTGCAAAGCAAAGCCGCCATAGGAATGAAGAGCAGGAAACTCCATTCTGCAGGGACCTTGAACGACCACTTTGCAAGGCAGAAGGTGGCGAGCCATAGAACGATAAGCATCGCCGTGCCGAGAGCAGGATAATAGAAGAACTGCGTCAGATAGGCTCCTGCCCAGGCGAGGAAGCCTCCGGGAAACCTCATGCAGTCGTGCCAGAAGAGTGCAGAACTGTTCCACCAACCCCTGTCCTGCAGAAAATACATCGTGTCGGCATTCCTCATATAGAGGAAATACCATGCCAACAAGACAAAAAAGAAGACATAAGATAGAAGCAAAAGCCCCCTCCCCGCTCCCCCTTTAGGGGAGTGCTTTATTCTTATTGTCGAGCCCTTAGTTTCTTTGGGACACTCCCCCAAAGGGGGAGCTTGGAGGGGGCTTTTGATTTTCCCTTTATTCTTTAGAATCTTACGTACGTTTGAGCCCATAGTTCATGATAGTTATGGTCGTCGGCAGTCCGGTCGTTCACATAGTTATATTGCACCTGGAACTTGAGGTTCTTGTGCAGCTGGAAGTTCGGGCAAATGCCGTAAATGCTTTTCATCGAGCCGAAGGTGGCATCCTTGCGATAGACATCGTAGCTGCCGTAAATCTTCAGCCAGGGCGTCACAGGCACTCCTGCAAGCAGATACCATCCGTCTGCCTTGTTCGGAGCGTTCGGGTCGTTGACGTTGCTGCCCGTATGATGCGCATATTCAGCCCTAAAACTCCAATCTTTATGCTCGTAGATGCTTGCGAGAGCCCATCTGTTGCGTCGGGCGCTCACGCCATTTGCGCCTGTATAGGTGCCGGTCCAGCCGAAGAGGCCGATATAGAGGTCCTTGACGGGCTGCACCTGAATGTTGCCAATCCAGTCCTTCTGCTTGTTGTTGTCCTTCTTGTTCTGTCCGTTACCGTTATAGACGGCAGCCTGATAGCGGACGAGGCGATGCTTGTCCTTGCCTACGGGAAAGAGGTCGCCCTGAAACTGCAGTCCGAGGTCGCGGCCGTTCTGAGCAACTTCGCCGCTTGGATCTTCCGCAATCAAGGCCGTCATTCTTTGAGCCGTCTGCGAATAGTTGCCCATACCCACATCCCACGGATTCATCGGGTTTTCGTAGGTAAAACAACGCTTGAACTGCCCAATTTTGACCTGAAACTCCTTGAAACGCACCCATTCGAGGGTGAAATCGCGCATTGCGGGGTTCTTCAGCTCCAGTTGGATGCGGTATTTGAAGTCCCTGAGGATAGTTCCCGAGACATACATCCTGACCATCCTGCACTCGAAAGCGTTCCTGTCGGCATTGTCCTGAGAAGAATAGTTGTAGCTTCCTATCACATACCCTCCGAACTGGGGTGCAGAGATGTATTTCGTGATGTGGCGGCCATATTGCAGAGGCTCAGACCCTTCTGAATCCTCATGAGGGGCGACATTCATCGCCTTCTCAATCGCTCTGTTCAGATAGGCCGTCAGGAAGCCCTCCTGATACTCGTCGGTCTGTTCCGCCTTGAGGGGCGAGACTGCGCTGGTAAGTATCAGAAACACAGCAAGTAATGTTTTATGGTTTGGCGAGGGCATAGTTGTTGTTGTGTTTAGGCTGAAAAGTTAACATGCCAAAAATAGCGAACTTTAACGAGCCATGTTTGCAAACCTGGCGTGCCGCGATTTGGGGCTAAGCACGCTTGATGTAATCCACAATCCAGGCTCCCACTTCCTTCGTGCCGTACTTCTCGCCGCCTTCGACCTGTATCTCGGGAGTGCGGACGTTTTGGTCGAGGCTTGCATTGACGGCTTCGCGGATGAGTTTTCCCTCATTTTTGAGGTCAAAATACTCGAAAAGCATGGCTACGGAGAGTATTTGAGCCAGCGGATTGGCAATATTCAAGCCCTTTCCTTGCGGCCAACTGCCGTGAATGGGCTCAAAAACGGGGGAGGAACTGCCTGTCGAGGCGCTCGGGAGCAACCCCATGCTGCCGGTGATGCAACTGCCTTCGTCGGTCAGAATGTCGCCGAAAGTGTTCTCGGTCACGATGACGTCGAAGAAACGAGGGTCTTGAATCATCCTCATCGCAGCATTATCCACATACATGAAGTCCGTCGTGACATCGGGATATTCGCCCATCATCTCCTGCGCCACCTTGCGCCACAGACGGCTGGAAGCCAAGACGTTAGCCTTATCCACCACCGTCAGATGCTTTCTGCGGGCACGGGCATATTGATAACCTACGCGCAGGATTCGCTCCACCTCGGGGCGGCTGTAGTAGTTCGTGTCGAGCGCATCCTCCACACCATCTGCGTTGACTGCAGGCTCCTGTTTCTTGCCGAAATACATGCCGCCAGTCAGTTCGCGGATGCAAACAAAGTCAGCACCACGCACCAACTCGTCCTTGAGAGGCGATTTATGCACCAGGCAGTCGAAAGTCTCCACGGGACGGATGTTGGCAAAAAGGCCGAGTTTCTTGCGCATAGCCAGCAATCCCTGCTCGGGACGCACCTTAGCCGAGGGATTGTTGTCGAACTTCGGGTCGCCAACGCTGGCAAAAAGCACCGCATCGGCCTCCTCGCAAGCCTGGAACGTCTCTTCTGGGAAGGGGTCGCCCACCTCGTCGATGGCATGAGCACCGCAAAGCGCTTCCTTGTAACTGACTTCGTGACCGAACTTCTCAGCAACTGCACTAAGCACCGCCACACCCTGTTCCATTATCTCCGGGCCGATTCCATCGCCCGCCAAAACTGCAATTTTAAGTTTCATATTTTCCTGTTGTTATAAATTACGTCTGCAAAGATACGAAAAAAAAACGGAAACGAAAAATGAAAAGCGAAAAATACTTGTCGAAGCAATCGAAGGGGGACTGACATTTTGTCATGCACCCGTCCTTGAGCCATTTCCAACTTAGGGTGTGGAACACCCATGAATAGGGCGTTTGAGCACATTTGCAAATCTCTGTGAGGTTTCTTTTGCAATCCGTACAACCGTACAAAACGTACAACCGATTTTGAGAGACGAGAGAATGCTAAATATTATATATTATATAATAAGTAATTATTTCTTTAATATATATAATATAGGGGTACCTCCCTATGTCTTTTTTTCGCTTGTACGTTTTGTACGGTTGTACGGAACTGAAAATCAAGGCGTTGAAGAAAATCGCTCGAAGGTTGCGAGTAAGCGAGTGAAGAGCGATGCTTGCATCGGCTTTTCCGAGCGGGAGCAGGCTCGACGCAAAATTGCGTCAATTCGTGCTGAAAATCGCGTCAATTTGAGTGCTGAAATTTGGCGGCGCAGAAAAATCGCCGTACCTTTGCACCGTGATTCGAAACACAGAGTGCCGGACGCGGCATTCAACAACACACACACAAGGACACGCAGCAGCGCGATATGTAAAAAAAAGACATTTCGTTTGCTTCGTATCGAAAAAGAAACTAAATTTGCGGCAGAAAACCTCTAAAACCCGACAGTTATGAAACACATCTACTTCCTTTCAGTTTTGCTCCTGCTGTTGGCAGGCGTGCAGACGGCGCAGGCACAAAAGGTGACGCTCTACAAGACCAACGGCGAGACCATCAGATGCGATGTGTCGGAACTGGACAGCATCGTCTTCGACGAAAAGGAGCCCTCTGCCGAAGAAAGCCACGAATGGATTGACCTCGGCCTGCCGTCGGGCACGCTTTGGGCAACCTGCAACATCGGCTCCGACAATCCTGAGCAGTATGGCGACTACTTCGCATGGGGCGAGACAGAGCCGAAGGACTTCTACGATACGAGCAACTACAAGTTCAACAAGGGCTCGGGCATGATGACGAAGTACTGCACCATCGGCAGTTTCGGCTCGAACGGCAAGACGGACGGCCTGACAGAACTCCTGCCCGAAGACGATGCAGCGACCGAAAACTGGGGCAGCGACTGGCAGATGCCCAGCCTGGCACAAGTGGAGGAACTGCTCGACACATTCTTCACCTCCTCGAAGTGGACAAGCCTCAACGACTTCTACGGCACGATGATAACGAGCAAAAAGAACGGCAACTGGATATTCCTGCCGGCATCGGGGTTCGTGGACGGGAACTCAATTTACCGCCGAGACAGCTTCGGCTCCTGCTGGTCGCGCTCGCTCAGAGAGGATGCTCCGAGGGATGCCTACGATTGGGGCCACATGTGGAGCGGCATCAACTGGGGAGCCGACCGCCGATATACGGGCGAGAACGTGAGGCCTGTCCGCGTCGGGAAGATTCAGCGCGTTCTTGTCTCGGAGATAATCCTGAGCGAATCGTCTGTCAGCCTGCTGCCCGAAGAAACGAAAAGCCTCGCGGCTACGGTACTGCCTGCTGATGCCTACTATCCCGACGTGACTTGGGAAAGCAGCGACGAAATGGTGGCATCGGTCAGCAGCGAGGGTCTGATTGCAGCCTTCTTCCCCGGCACCTGCACCATCACCTGCCGCGCAATCGACGGCAGCGGCGTATGTGCCGAATGCCAAGTGACGGTGGAAGAGCCTGACTACGAGGAATAGCCTCAGACAAGCAGACGGCAATAAATAAAAGCCTGGAAGGCTTCACTATGAGTAACCAGGGGCAACGCCCTTGGACAGAACATAGAGAGCACCTCCACGCTCCTGCCTGGAAGGCAGTACACTGCCCTCTCATAGTACTGCCCTCCAGGCAGCGAGAAGCAAGTTATCAGCTGATTCCGAGGGCTTCGCCCCCGGTTACTCAAAGTAAAGCCCTACAGGCTTAAAAATGCAAACTGACTTTACCCGGTAGCAAAGAGCCTCACAAGCGTCAGTCTTGGACTTGCAGAGAACATGTCACGAGGATTTTGAAAACTTCACGCGAGGATTTCGCAAAGTTCACGCCTAATTTGGCACTATCCCTTGCTGACTTGCGTCGGCCTAAAGGTTTTCGTCTTCGAGGAGATTGAGCATCTTGATTGTGCTCTTGATGGCTGCCTCCGTCTGGTCGGCATCGAGGCCTCGCGTACGAAGAATGCGGTCGTTCCAGTTCCAAGTAATGACGGTCTGCACAAGGGCATCGGTCCGGCCTCCAGGCGGGATGCTGACGGTGTAGTTGGTCAGCCACGGGAAGTCGCGCCCAAGGCGGTTCTTGTAGATGTGGCGAATGGCACGCACAAAGGCATCGAACTGACCGTCTCCCTTTGCACTTTCCTCGTAGGTCTCGCCATTCACCTCGAGCCGGACGCTTGCAAGAGGTTTCAGTCCGTAAGCCGTCGTCACCACATACGAGAGCAGTTTGACGTGCTCCTCAGGAGCGCCATGCTTCAGCACATCGCTGACGATATAGGGAAGGTCTTCCTGCGTGACGAGTTCCTTCTTGTCGCCCAACTCGATGATGCGCTCAGTAACGCGCTTCGTCTGCTCAGGCGAGAGCTCAAGCCCAAGCTCCTCAAGGTTCTTCAATATGTTTGCCTTTCCCGAGTTCTTGCCAAGCGCATACTCACGCTTACGTCCGAAACGCTCGGGCAGAAGGGCATTCTGATAAAGGCCTGCTTTGTTGTCGCCATCAGCATGAACGCCAGCAACTTGCGTAAAGACGCTCTCGCCCGTAATGGGTTTGTTTGGCGGAATAGCAATACCGCTATAACTCTCCACAAGATGAGACACCTCGCCCAAACGACTCTCGTCAATATGCGTGAGGACATGAAGATGGTCTTTCAGAACGGCCTGCACGCTAGCAAGAGGAGCGTTTCCAGCCCTCTCCCCCAAGCCGTTGACACTTGTATGGATACCCCCGCAACCGGCAGTAACGGCAGCAAGCACATTGCTGATAGCGAGGTCGTAATCATTATGGGCATGGAAGTCGAAGGAGACCCTCTTCCCAAACCCTTCCCCCTCTATGGGGAAGGAGTTTTCTTTTTGTTCTCCCCCTAGAGAGGGAGTTAGAGAGGGTCTGTATCTGTTCACTATTTCTGTTACGAACTCCGTGACTTCCATCGGATTAAGGATGCCAAGCGTGTCGGGAAGCATGAAACGCTTGATGGGCAAGTCTGCCAAACCTTCCATCAAAGCAAAGACATAGTCGGGACTATCCTTCATGCCGTTGCTCCAGTCCTCGAGATAGACATTGACGCTGACGCCCTGCTTTTGAGCATAGTCAATCGTGCGACGGATATCGCTGACGTGCTCTTCGAGGGTCTTATGAAGTTGGCCTTCACAATGCTTCCGGCTCCCTTTGCAAAGGAGGTTCATGCACTTGCAGCCGCACTCCACAATCCAATCCACGCTCTTCGTCTCATCCACAAAACCGAGCACCTCTACCCTATCGAGCTTGCCATTCTGACTCGCCCAACGCGAGATGCTCTTCACGGCCTCCATCTCACCTTCCGATACACGAGCGCTTGCCACCTCAATCCTATCGACATTCAGGTCTTGCAGCAAAGCACGCGCAATCATGAGCTTCTCGTGAGGCATGAAGCTGACGCCGCTGGTTTGTTCCCCATCGCGAAGCGTGGTGTCCATTATCTCTATGGAACAGACCCTCTTCCCAAACCCTTCCCCCCCTATGGGGAAGGAGTTTTCTTTTTGTTCTCCCCCCATAGTGGTAGTGAGAGAGGGTATTCTCCCCCTAGAGGGCAATTGCCTGTTAGAAGCAGAGCAATTGGGGAGAGCTCTGCTCGACGGAGGGCAAAAGTTAGAGGGGGTCTCCTTTTTCATAAGCTTCTATTTTATCCGTGTTGGAGAGCAGGAAATCTATGTCGTCGTAGGCATTCATCAGGCAGTACTTCTTGTAGCTGTTGATGGGGAACTGCTCGCTATGGCCTGTCGTGAGGTTCGTGACGGTTTGGTTGGGGACATCCACCTTCACTTCGGCTTTCGGATTATCCTTGACCGTCTGGAAGAGCTCTTGCTGAAACTCGCGGCTCACAATAACGGGAAGCACGAAGCAGTTCAGCAGGTTGTTGCGATGGATGTCGGCAAAGCTGTTGCTTATCACCACTCTTGCACCAAAGCCTGCAATCGCCCAAGCTGCATGCTCGCGACTCGAGCCCGAGCCCCAGTTCTGCCCGCCTATGATGATTTCATGGATGCCTTTGCTTGGAGCCTCCGAGAACTCAGGCTTGTTCATCACAAAGTCTGGTATTGGTTTGCCCTCAGCATCATAGCGAAGGTCGTGCATGAAGGCTTCGCCATAGAACTTGGGGTCGCGTGTGGTGAAGGCAAGATAACGTGCAGGGATGATGTTATCCGTGTTGTTGTTGTCAATCTCGATAGGAATGCAAGTTGACTGTATGATGTCGAATTTCTGTTTCATAGCCTTACATCTTTCGTGGATCTGTAATTACACCTGTTATTGCACTTGCTGCCACTACAAGCGGGGAAGCAAGAACCGTACGTGCGCCCGGACCTTGACGGCCGACGAAATTTCTGTTGCTTGTAGAGATAGCAAGCTTACCTGCAGGCACCTTGTCGGGATTCATCGCGAGGCAAGCAGAGCAGCTGGGCAAGCGAAGCTCGAAGCCTGCTTCCTCAAGCACCTTGTCGATGCCTTCGTCTATGATTTGCTGACGTACCAACCAACTGCCCGGCACAAGCCAAGCCACCACATTCTCTGCCTTCTTCTTGCCTTTCACGACAGAGGCAAAAGCACGGAAGTCTTCGATGCGTCCGTTCGTGCAAGCTCCTAAGAAGCAATAATCTACAGGAGTCCCTTCGAGCTTTTGCCCGGGCTTGAACTGCATATAGTCGAGCTGAGCGAGGAACTGAGCGCGGTCTGCTTCGGGAATGCTTTCGAGTGTCGGAATGCATTCATCAATAGCGATGCCTGCACCCGGGTTCGTTCCGTAAGTGATGCGGGGCTTGATGTCCTCAGCACGATAGGTTACCTCCTTATCGAAGACAGCATCTTCGTCGCTCTTGAGCTTCTTCCACTCCGCGACCGCCTTGTCCCAAGCCTCACCCTTCGGAGCGTATTCACGTCCTTTCAGGTAGGCAAAGGTTGTTTCGTCCGGAGCAATAATGCCAGCACGACTGCCCATCTCGATGGAGAGATTTGAGAGCGTGAGACGGCCTTCCATCGACATATTGCGAATGGTGCTGCCAGCATATTCCACAGCATAACCCGTGGCTCCGCTGGTTGTCATTTGAGCCATGATGTAAAGGGCAACGTCCTTGGCTGTCACGCCCGGCTGAAGTTCGCCCTCGATATTGATGCGCATGGTCTTGGGCTTCTGCTGAAGGATGCATTGGGAAGCAAGCACCTGAGCTACTTCGCTCGTGCCGATACCCATCGCGATGGCTCCGACCGCTCCGTGAGTTGAGGTATGCGAGTCGCCGCAAACAATCGTCATACCTGGCAGGGAAAGAG
>JAEEGH010004118.1_pt1 | contig 37540 bp, 10 predicted proteins | sample 9134181 | NCBI WGS metagenome assembly JAEEGH01 (sample SAMN16246544, study PRJNA631951) | gut metagenome | biome: gut microbiome; feature: rumen; material: DP-attached | host: Bos | place: Iran: Karaj | collected 2018-10
GTCATCCACAGGCATCCACTCCATGTAATGGTAATCGTTGTCCTTATACTCCGTATAGCCCATAATCGTGTTATAGCGGAACTTGTAATGCGCATTCAGAAAGTCCATCAGCTGTTTGGTCTTACGACTCACCATCTGGGCATCCTCATCCGAATCAGGCAGACAGGTCACAAGCACACGAGCTTCAACCCCTTCATCAGCCTGTCTACCTGATGCCGGTTTTCCGCTCACGGGCAGTGCCAAGGCCTTCGGATTATAATAAGGCGCTTCGTCCAAAGGCATCCGGAAGTTACTCCTGACAGATACGGCTTCCTGACGGATGGCTTTCGGTAGAATCGCCTGATAGAGAGCTGTTGCCAGACGATGCCCCTCCTGGCAGAGCGCATCGGCCTCTTCCTCTGTTTCGCAATAAGGCTGGGTTATTTCACAATAAGGCAGGGTTATTGCCGAATAAGGGTGGGTTATTGCGGAATAAGCGCCTTCTGTTTTTTCAATCTTGACGAGTATGATCACTTCCCGTCCTGAAGGTCCGACAAAAGCCGCCAGCGTATAATGCAGAATCTGAGCTGCGCGCTTCACGGCTTCAATCTCCGCCGCGTTCTCCAATCCGTCGACGGTAAGCGCCACCACACCATTGAAGGTCTTCATACGGAGGTTGTCGTTGTCATCCTTTTCAAACTCTGCCGAGGGATAGATGAGGTGCGAGGGATACTGGCGGTCAAAACCATTGGTATAGCCTCCCAGACTCAACTGCCTGCGACGACGGGCCACGGCACCGTCTTTGGTGTCGGTCTTAATGCGTTCAATGAATCGCTCCAGCGATTTAGTCGAAAGCTTCAGCGCATTTTTCTTGTCTCGTAACACAAATGTCAGTTTCATGCTACAAAGATACTAAAAAATCGTCGCATTTCCAAACTTTTTGACCAAAATCTGCCACCAAAGCCATACTGCCACCATCCTAAAAGGCCTTTAAAATCAAAGCCTTTATAAGAATAGTGGCAGTATGGCAGTAAAGATAGAAAATACGAAATAATAATTCCCACGTGCTACGTTGAAGATATTACTTTGTAATTTCACTTAATCCCACAAAAAACGGAAGCACTCGCGGCTTCCGTTTTTCTTTATGGTGTCGTGGTGGTTTCCTTACCGATGACAACGTTCGTATCGCCCGTCACCTCTGCCTGGTTTCCGCCGCCATAGACATTGCCACGAATGTCGGCACCCGCAACGAGTTTCGTAGGAACAGTTCCATCAGCTGCCCTTAGCGACTCGAAAGGCTCTTCATCAGAAGTGCCGATGTTAACGTTGGTATTACCTATCACCTTGGCAGCATTACCGCCACCAAAGACGTTGCCGATGACGCCCATCTTGCCTGCTGTATGAGGATAGAGCTTCACCTTCACGCCATCGATAAAGGAAGGTCTTTCAGTATCCGTGGCAGTTGGATCATAGGCATGATTGGTGTCATCATCATCAGTGACAATGACCTCATTGATGTTTACCGTCGGATTACCCGTCACAATGGCGGTATTACCCAAACCACCACCATAGATATTACCAATGCTGGTAAAGGCACGGACATTGACGCGTGGTGACTGGTAATTAGGATTGTTATCTGTATACTTCTTAGGAACCGTATATGCAGCCATATTACCACCGCCATACAGTTCACCGATGATAATAGGTGTACCGCAATTCGGGTTCTCTTCAATATTCACTTCTATGTAGCCACCTATTGTGCCGCTTGTATTGTTTCCGCCAAACACACGCCCAAACTTACCGCTGGTCAGTGTCAAGCTAATATCGCTACCCACGTCAGCCTGGTCTGCACCGGCATAGATTTCCTCTATCCAGTCATCAGGCATACAACCCAAGACAATCTCTGCTCCACCATACATGGCAGCACTCTTTCCTCCACCGAAAATCTTACCTACATCCAGATTATCGCAGCAGCCAGGAGTACCGTCATTAGCGGTATTTTTAACAGAAGAACCACCACGGATATTACCCTGGGTGTTACTACCTCCAAAGACGTTATTAATCTTTCCAGCCATCAGTCGGACGACAGCCGTCTTAATACCATCACCTGTTTTTCCATATGATCCTGTTTCTTCAGTTTTACCTGTCCTAATGCCGACATTAGCACCAGGGTTACCTTCACCAGCACCATAACCACCACCAAAGACATTATCGATAATCTTTGTACCCTTTACCAGAACGTACGTTCCAGGCACTGCGGCACCATAGCCACCACCATACACATCTGCGATACTTGTCAGGTCACAACCCTCGATAATCACCTCAGTACTCTGCTGTGTGTCTGTAGAAACAGGCACATAGTCTGCCTGATTTCCACCGCCAAATACGGCAGCTACGTCATAGCCATCAGCAGCCTGACCAGCCTTTGCCTTTGTCTTGAACACATGCACCCTTGATTTTCCCTTCGGCGTGCCATTAATATTGTTACAGCCAAAGACACTGCCAGTAACTATACAGCCATCAGTTGTCCGGTAATATGTGCCGCCGTCAGTTTCATCAACATCAGTAACATACAACTCATGATCTGTTGCAACATAATCGCTGGTTTCCAAGCCGTTCAGGTTCACCTTCACATCGCCAAAGACGAAGGCCTCCACATCGCTCGTTCCACCATTCACATCGCCAACCTTCTGACCCAAAGCACCGCCGTATGCATCATTAACGGTACCGCCAAGCAGGTTGACGGTAGTGGTATAGGTAGAAGTCGAGCTGATGGACTCGGTATCAGTACCATAGCCTGTCACATTACCCGCGTTTGAATCAGCCAATGCACCACCACCATAGACATCTTTGGTAACATTGCCACCAACGACGTTGACAACCACACTACCTAAGGTAATACCTCTCTCACCACCGCCAAAGACTGAGCCATTGACAGAAGCGTCTCCGCCAATAGTCACTTTGGTATTACTGGTTAAGGCCAAAGTATTAAGAAACACTTTGTAATCAGGCTCAGTAGTAAAATATTCCCAGACGAAGCTTGGGTTTTCAGTATTCTCATTAGGGTAAGGATCCCAGAATGAGCCTTTGCTATTATCGTCATGGGGATTCTCCGCTCTATCCGGATCATAGGTCACCATACGTTTGGAAAAATTAGCAATTCTGTAATCATAAGTAGTGCCAGACTCAGTATAATTATAAGAAGGCGTGACACCCTTGCAGGCACCAAAAACGTACCCTTCACCGTTTGAGCCAATCTCGGCACTTCCTTGGATTGTGACAGTACATGTTCCACCGCTTCTAGGTGTTGTCGGTAATTGGGTTGCTGGATCAACATAAAATCTACCCACCGAAGCGATTTCACCTCCGCCATAAACGCTGTGACCGACCTTGGCAATACCCTGAACGGTAACCTGACTGTTGCCACGTAACAGCGCTGAGTAACCATGGGTTTTTACGCCGGCACCGGCACCAAAGACATTACCCTTGATATAGGGTTTGCTTCCTGTTCCTGTTTCTCCAGATTTTCCTATTGTTGTTATTCCATCATTTTCCACGCGGCCCACCTCGCCGCCGCCATAGACAGTACCGTTAATCGTGCCGTCAGTGACGGTGACATTGGTCTTGTATACAATGGCTTTCTCACACCAATAGGTGTCAGCCTTACCCTTGCCCGCTCCATACACATTTCCATTAGCGTATGTACCATCAGTACTTGGATTGACACCAGTACCTATCGTACCGCCATTGATCGTGACAGTACAAACGCCTGTTTCGTTCCATTCGTAATCGTCTGGGTCTGACTCAGGATCATTAGTCCATAAGTAATTGTAATTGGTAGTATTCTTGACAATGGTACCCACGTCGCCAAACTCACCGCCGCCGTAGACATTGCACTTAACCGTGCCTTCATTAATGGTGACGGTGGCGTTGCCTCTCACTCGTCCGGCTTCAGCAAATGTCGCAATGCCCAGTCCGCCACCAAAGACGTTGCCACCTGCCGTTCCCGTACCAATCACGCCACCTGCTATCGTTACAGAAGTGTTGTGCTGTACAAAGCCACTCTCACTGCCACCATATACATTGCCATTGACTTGGGCGTTTCCCTCGATGTTTACTCTGGACTGTGTGGTTAAGCCCAGCGTCTCCAGGAAGGTCTGATATTTCTCCGGTGTCTCGAAATACTCCCAAATAATGCCATTCGTTGAAGGACCAAAGTATTCCCAATAAGTATTCTTATTCGCATAATCGTTCATCATACGTTTAGGCATGTGATCATCAATATCATAAGAATTTGTATGATAATTATCCGTTTGGTTAGTTTCAGGTGCTGTAAAATCAAGATTCTCCTCTGGCTCCTTTCCTTTTCCGCCACCGAATACGCTGCCTGAAATATCGGCATCGCCTTTGACGGTGACGTTACAGATGCCTAATTCATCACTTACCAGAGAATATGGCATTCCTACTGATAATCCTGGGTGCGCTGACAGGTTCTCTGTAGTTACAAGGTAATATTTACCTACGGCAGCAATCTGACCTCCACCATAGACGTTGTGATTTACCTTAGCAGAGCTCTGAACCGTGACATACGTGTTACCACGAACCAGCGCTGAATAACCATGCGTCTTTAATCCTGCACCGCCACCGAAGACATTACCTTTGATTTCGGGTGAGCCAATTCCTGTATCAGGTCCAACCTTCACCGTCGCATCGGTCTCCACACGACCTACCTCACCACCGCCATACACATTACCGTTCACTATGCCGTCAGTGACGTTGACATTCGCTTTATACACGATACCTTTCTCGCACCAGAATGTGTCTCCCTGACCTTTTCCAGCTCCAAACACATTGCCATTCGTAAACGAACCGTCATCGCTCATATCAACACCAGTACCTATCGTACCGCCAGAGATACTCACATTACAAACACCCGTGCTGTTATAAGTGTATTCAGTTTTGTTTGCTTCAAGTGCCTCATCCGTCCAATAGAAATTCCTCATGTCAGAAGAAATCACATATCTGCCCACACAGCCTAATTCTCCGCCACCATAGACGTTGCCCTTGACAGAGGCTTTTCCGCTGACAGACACGTTGGTTTCTTTTCTCACCAGAGCAAATTCGTTGCTTGTTGCCTCTGCGGAACCACGGGCTGCGCCAAAGACATTACCATCACCGACGGTACCGCTGACACCGATTTGACCGCCACTGATAGTGATTGTTGTCGTACCACTGGTTGCGTCATCTTCCGTTCCCACAGATCCCATAGCACCAGCGCCATAGACATTGTGAACAACGTGGCCACCATCAATATTCACCGTCGCATCGCCTCTTACAATACCTGCCAAGGGATTGTAGGTATCGCCATTACCATCATTGGCAGTATGTCCTTCCGGGATGTCATTTGGATCAGAATAATACTTATCCGTACCGCAGCCACCGCCATAGACATTGCCACGGGAAGGATAGGCAGCACCCTCATAATCCTTACCACTATCGTCCGTAACCTTTACTCCAGAAGCAATACCAATAGTTCCACTATGAATATCGACCTGAGCATTCTGATAGGTATGTCCATTCTCTCCACTGCCATAGACAGAGCCCCTGATAAGTGGAGTCGAGGTTGTTGTGCCCTGACCAGAGGTACCAATAGTGACATGAGTATCATGCACCCACGCCAATCGGTCTTGGATAGAGCGAGGTGCATCCACGTCACCTCGTGACGATCCAAACACCATACCATTGTCCTTGCCAGTAGTGCCGATGGTACCACCCAAAATAGTAATATTAGCAGTACCACCATCGGTATAACCAAGGATGGTACCCAGTGGAAGTGTTGCCGCTGGATGAGCCGTATTATATGCTGCATCAGCAAAAGTAAAGTTTCCCACCGAACCGAAGGCGCCGCCACCATAGACATTATGCAAGATGGAGCCACCATTGATAGTTACATTGGTGTTACCCTTTACAAGACCCATTTTAACCAGTGTAAGGTCGTCAAATGTTTCTCCTTCTTCGTTTTTGGCTTTTCCCTTACCACCGCCATAAACGTTACCATGCGTTGCTCCACCCTTGCCGGCAGTACCTATAGTGCCGTTATTTATCGTCACCACAGTGTTGCCAACGTCTTCCGGCTCTTCACCACCGACACCGGACTCTTCACCGCCGCCATAGACACTTTCCGCGACAGTTGTCGTGCCGTTAATAGTGAGCGTAGCAGTACCAGTCACCGTACCAAGGGTTGTCAAGTCCTCTGTTGTATAGAGTACATGATGATTATCTGTCTTATCAATGGCTGTTTGCGTAGAATTGACAGTATTGGCATGTTCCCAATGGTATGTTGTAGTAGAAATAGGGAATACTCCTGTACGATAAGTACCGAGTTCTTCATAGTAATAAGGTTCTGTCACGAAACCGACACCCATCACCTCGACAGTGGGAAGAGATGCAGAGTACCCAGCACCAAAAGCACTGCCCTGTATCTCGCAGTCGGTCAGCGTTGAAGTTACATTTCCTTCAACCTTTCCAAGGCTACCACCACCATAGAAATTACCTGTAATGATGCAATCTGTCAAAGAAGAAGTGACATTATGGCAGGTAGCCAATGAGAACTTCACATAATCCACAAAAATACGTGCAACATTATTTCCATTGTTCGACATGGGTAGAAACTGGTAGCTGAATTGGGTGGAAACACCTCCATAAGTGTCGCTGTATGCCTGCGTGTAATGATCATCCAACCAATCGTTCCAATCACTGTTGTTACCAGCCCCCTCAGCATCATTATGTGGGAAGTTCACTATATTGTTGTGGTTTCTCGGTGCTTGGCGACTGTAGGAGTTGCCGCCGTAGCCGGCGCCGAAGAAGATGCCAAAGGTGCAGCCAGTGGCATTGGTGACGACGGTTTTGTTAGCGCTCATGTCACCGAACTTGGGGCCTCCGCAGAAGATGTCTACATGGCTATCGACGATGGTGGTGGAAAGGTTGCCCGTCACAGGTTTGGCGGCGTTGAGACCGCCGGCGTAGAACTCATGGATGTCGGCGTTTTGGATGAGCCAGGTGATGTTACCCGTTTCATCGGCACCATTGGCTTTACCGATGCCCTCCATGGCGGCGCCGCATACGGTGCCGAAGCGACCGCCATTGATGTAGCACTCGGCATTGTCGCCCTTACTGGTAATGTCGCTCTGATAGAGGCCAGTGAGGTAGAACTCGTCGTAGTCGCCGCCTGTCACCGATATGGGCGAGTGCTTGGTGGCTATTTTCTTGTCTTGGTGACAACCTGTGTGAAATTCCTTGAACCACACGTTGCCGCCCACATGGATATAGGGTATTTTGTCCGATGTGCCTTTCTGGTTGTTACTCACCCATTGCTCTATGACGCCGCCCTGCACGATGATGGCATCGGTTGCGCTTCTGCTCGAGTGCTCATACTCGAACTGGGTGAACCGGAAGAGCGAGGTGTTGGTAGATTCGAACCATCCTTTGGGAATCATGATACCGAAGTTGTAGGAACCCGTACCGCCGGTGGATTTCTGAGCCATACCGAGGCCGGGAATATTGATGAAGTCGGCCCTCACAGGATGGGACTCGCAACGACCATTGTAGCGCAGGATATAGGAGTAGTCGGGCTCGTTGTCGCCATCAAGGTCAATAGATGTAACCGTATAGGGCTTGCTTTTACTTGACTCTATTTTGCCAGTCGCGTAATAATGATGATAATTGCCCACAAGCACTATGGCATAGTCGTACACGGAGTGATTATTCCTCTGCGCGTCAGTGTAGCCCGCAAAAAGTGCCGTACTTGCAATAGCGTTGCCTATCGTTGTGTAAACCACCTGGTTCTCTCCTGCAATGGAATAACTGTTGCCGTTGGTGTATTTCTGTCCACCACCAACGTTGGGTACATCGTATCCGGTTTCCATAACCGTATTATACACCTTGTCGGCGTTTTGGTCGGCCAGATAGACGCATTTGGCCCAATAAGGTTGAATGGTTATGGCTGTTACGCCTTCTGGCACGTCCCAATAGGCGCCCTGATTAAAGATGCGACCACTTACACTATACAAATCCTTATTGGTACAGTTACGGTCGGCAAAATTGTAGCCCTTATCACTATCTTCTTTTTTAAATTCGCCCGGTGTACCGCCTGTTATGTCGACAATCTTCCAACCGGTTACCACACGGTTACCCGTGTAGTTTTTTGTGCCTACATCATTATAATAAGGCAACTGCACCTTGTAGTAGTTAAAGTTAAAATGGTCAGGGTCTTTGTCGGTGATATTAAGTGTCAGCTGTGAGGTGGTAATTTTAGCCTCATTTTCTCCTGTACCAGGACGGTTATACACCGCTCCGTCGCCCATCTGAATGTTCACCGTCAGTGTACCCAACCGTCCACCTTTATTACGTTCAGATGTTACGGGTGCCTTCTCTGTATCAAGATTCACGACAGACGGATAATAGCCAGGAGTCTTAAGGATGGGATAAGGCGTGGAAGTGCCCAACTGCGAGGGTTCCAACACCCATTTCATCATCTCGCTACTGCTATAGGTGCCAGTAGCCCACCAACCAGCCAGTTCTCTGTGACTGTTAAGCAGGTTGCGGAAGAACTCGAAACGCTGTAGATAACGGTCTTCAGCACCAAGGGCACAGTTATAGGTGACGCCCGTTGGTTGCACATACGAAGCTTCGAGACGAAAATAATTGTAGTTGCCTACACCGTTGCTATTGCCATCGTTGGTGATAATCTTACCATTGTAGATGGGAGCTATTGATGTACCACTGACTTCACCATAGAACATACAGTTCATCACCATCGTCTTGAGGTTGTTGCTGGCACTGTTCTCCACGTTGTTATAACCTACGATACCTCCAACATAACTACCTCCAGAAACATTGGCATAACTGAAACAGTTGATGACACGAGAACTGCCGTCGAGCAAGCCAACAATGCCACCCACATAGCCGTTGCCACTGATAGTACTACTGCAAGAGGTGATTTCGGTATAGCCGTCATCGTCGGTTTTTACTATGCTGCTCGTAGCCAATATACCGCAATTATAGATACGACTATCTCCTTTAGCTTCATTACAGATGGCACCAACATTAGTACCACCACTGATACTAACATTATCAAGCATCACATTCTTCACCTTACCGCCGTTGATGGTATTGAAAAGTGCATGAGTATAGCCTGTCATATCTATCTTATGGAAATTGCCGTCCAGTTCACCCGTAAAGTCATCTGTAGTAATATAAAGTCCGGCAAGGACTGAAGCCGAAATATCTTCTGTAAGCACATATTTGCCCGCCAAATCACTTGGAGAACTAGAACTATTGATGAAAACAGTGCTTTCCTCCACAATCCTAAAGTTAACCGATGCTGAGCCCGTGAAATTGGTACTTGTTGGTTTAGCGGTTACAGTACATGTGTATGTACCTACTGCTGTCTGTGTTAGAGCGTCACCACTAACACTATAATCATTTGACGAAACAGATATCTCTCCCGCCTTAACAGACTTTGTGGAGAAAGATATCGCACTGCCAGTATGTTTCTTCACATAATCAACCAACTCCACACTCGTAATGGGAGCCTTGTTAATAACTACCGTCACGCTGCCACTACCATCAGCATGATCTTCATCTGCAACATACTTATAGTACACCGTATAGTTTCCAGCATTTGTGCCCGTCGGGATAGTGGAGGAATAAGTGCCGTTTTCTGTGTCAGAATAGGTTACAAGCGGTTTGTAATAGATCGTTGTACCGTCAGACTTGTCATCTGCATTGCAAGGTGTATAGACATCATTGGACTTTGTATAGTAACCTGCCAACGAGGCATCTGCATCAAGCTTAGTACCGCTATCAAACTTTGTTCCTACAACAGTACCTAAAGTAACAAGTTCTTGTGCTGAACCCGTATAGATCAGAGGATTGGCTGTGACAGGTACAGTGGCAGCAAGCAGTTGCCTGAAGGTAACCGTTACCAATGCACCGGCATAATCGGCAGGAACTATGAAAGTATATTCAGTAGCAATCTTGCTCTTAGCAGGACCAAAGACAGTAAGCGGATCAGCAATGGCTGGTGCACGACGTGAAGCACGGGCTGCTGCCGGGTCAACTAGCTTCTGCACCACGACGTCAGAGTTTTGAATAGAGTAGCCAGCATCAGGTGTAACGGTGATGGTTACCATGCGCGTTCCTTCATCCACATCCGTGATAGTGACGGACCCATGATCGATAGTATATTCGAATGTCTCGCCAACTCGCGTTCCACCATCAATAATAATGTTGGATTTTTCTAATGCAGCCTGCGCCTCACTGGACCCTCCCATAAAAAGTGCCAGTAGTAATATAATTGTCCGTATAGAATGTCTCATATCCTTTGTCATAATCGTATTCCCGTTTAATTCGTTGTTCACCTCACTACCATCTTCTTTCCATTCTGTAGGTAAAGCCCTTTCTTCGTCGGCTTGCCACTCAGCCGGCGACCATCGACGGTGTACCAGATGCCTGAGAGTTGAGAGTTGAGAGTTGAGAGTTGAGAGTTATCGATACCTGTGCTCTGGCTCCTGACAATGTGCAGACGAGCAGGGGCTGCAGTAGGCCTGGGAAGATAGATCTTACCTTCAGTCACTGTGCCTGCCGCGTTAAGCACGAACTCACCCCTGTAAAGGAGGTAGATTTTCGCTGCGTCAAACTCAGTACCTGTTGACTCTACCAGCAGATTAGTCACTGTTGGATCAGTTCCATCATTCTTAGTTTTAACTATGAATCCATTGGCGTTTACAGTCGAAAGTAACAGCACTGGCTCGCCTTCAGGAATATTGTCCAATGGCACCACCTCAACTGTTCCGGCTGAAGCATTGATACTTGTCACGATGTATGCTTCCATATTGCTGGGAACTGCAAAATTACCATCACTACTATTAGATACGAAAGTACCCCAATAGTGATTATTGTCATTCGTACCAAAAGTGACATTTGCAAACGTGGCCTTGAACGAGTCTTTGTAATTATTGGCGCCAGTAATAGTGACTTTATAGTATTTGTCACTGGCACTGCCTGTTGTGGTTATCGAATAGTCATAATCAGTACCCTCTGTACCAGCTCTGAGGAGTTTTCCACCCTGCTTCACTATTACATGCGCTTCATCGGCTTCCGTGATTTCAATAGTGATATTTTCAGCAGGGTCGGTATCATCGCCCAAACTTTTTGGGGTAATGGTGAAAGTAGCACCCGTGTAAGTTATTGTGTAGTTAGAATTGTTTAAAGTGCCTTGAGTAATAGCATAAGTTCCTGCATTTTCTCCTTCATCACGAGCTAACGCCCCCGTTAGCTCATCACCCTCCACCAATCCTACACTCGTGTATGTCAGCTCCGGATCTGGATCACCATAGGACTTTGTCTTCGCATCAGCGGCAACAGTCATAGCTTTCTTACCAATAGTGAATGCGTATGTGTTGGCATCCGGTAATACATAGTTGTCAACCTTCGCACCGGTAAGTTCAGAAGCGGTAGCAATATAATCTCCTGCATTAGTTTGTGCCCCCGTCACTGTAACACCGATTACATCGCTATTTACAGTACCTGTTGCTGTAGCAGTAGGAGCCTGCTCGCTTCCGTTATATACAAAGGCCGTTTCGCTCCACACAAGTCCGACCTCCTTTGGATTGACTGTCAACGTACCATTATTGAAGGTAATGTCATAGTTTGTTGCCGTTAGACCGCTTGGGGTGATAGTATAGGTATTGCCCACATCACCATACTGTGAATAACTATAGGCATAACTGAGTGTGCCCGTAAACATTCCATCGGTATTATCACTCTCTCCCTCAATAAATCCACTATACGTCACACCGCCATTAGCTGGTTCGTCACCATAGGTAATTGTCTTCGGTTTGGCGGTAACCGATAAAGCAATTTTATTAATAGTGAAATCCTGTGTATTGACTGCCGGCAAAGAATAATTACCTGCTTTCGTGCCAGTCAGTACAGAGGCTGTGGCAGTATAACTACCCGCATTGACAGCATTTCCATTTGTAAGACTACTACCCTCTTGGGCACTTTGTGTTACAGTAACTCCTATTTCGTCACTACCAACCAAATCAGTAACAGTGGCAGCGATGGTATGACTATTACCATCATAATCGAAGCTAGTTGGTGTACTCCATGTAAGCCCTACCGCTTTGGGGGTAACAGTCAACGTTCCAGAATTATAAGAAGTAATCTCGTAGTTCTGAGCAACTCCACCACTGATGGTTATGGTATATGGTGATTCACTAACGTCACTGGTCGCAGTATAATCACAAGAAAATTCTGGCTGCGTAGTGAAACCAGGGTCAGTTTCCTCGTTCACAAAACCAGTGTAGCTTGCAGTATAGGTTGGGGCAGCAGAGCCATAAGTGACCTCCATATCATCTGCAGTAGCTGTCAATGATGCCTTACTAATCTCTTTGGTCGTAGAACCATATACGATATAATCACCACCTTCTACATCTGTCAATTCTATGGTATAATCCCCCGCATCTTTAAATTCCGCTGAAACACCGCTTTTCTTGTATGCGATGATATATTCAGAATTATTAATTTCCGTATCACCGACTTTTACAATAGGAACTTTTGCAATTCCACTATAAGTTTCATCTCCTGTTGCAAACGCAATCGTAGGATTATAGACAATCGTCTTAGTTACCACATTAGATGGCTGCTTCGCTCCTCCAATAGCCCTTGCTTTGATGATAGTGAATCCATTTTCTGCAGTTGGTTTGTGAGTGTCACCATATAGTTCATCACTACTTGTTGGATTTGCTGGTGGAGTAGTACTGTTGGATATTGTGTAACGAACAGCGGCCCCTTCTGATTGTGTTATGGTAATAGTACCATCCAAATCACAAGAAATCTCAGGGACTGACCATACATTAGCATAGTTAGTTGATTCGAATGCCCAATGGGTTTTAGTATTATAGCGGTCTGTTTCTGTTTTTAAGGCTTTACCCATCGTTCCTGAGGTTGTTAAACCAGATAGAGAATTGACAGAAGAGTTCTCTAGCATTTTGGGAACAATATTGAATACTTTTCCTAACTTGGAAGTGCTACTAACATTGCCGTCAGGATTATCATACGTCTCTTTGTTGTTTGCACCTCGAACAACAATAAATTGGAATCGTTTTTCTGCATCCCCTGTTTCTGTGCCTAAATGGTCTGATAATTCTGTTGCATTATCTCCATTTGCACAATGACGAAGGTATTTCCCTGTGGCTGCATGTACAATATAATAGTATGGCATTAATCCATTAGACCCTGCCTCCTTAAAATACCATACCATATTGACGTATTTGTCCTCGTCTGAAGCACTATTTGACGTTTGAACATATGTATCCCCAGGTTTTATGAAGTAAGCTGGATTTTGTTGACTCTTGATTCTATAATAAACTTTATTATCATCATCTGGTGATACAATAAAACATTCTGGTAGAGGATTCCACTCGAAATCATTCACAGCTATGAAGTACCAATTTGAACCTTGATCGGCAGTTCCGCTACCGACTTGAACATTTCCATTACCAGCGTTACCTCCTTGTTTATTTAAACTGGAATTGTTATTAGTACCTTTAGGAATAATGTTATAAGCCCCTGTGGTGGTATTTGGAGCTATACGGAACTTATAATTATCTTCTGAGCCAGAAACAAGTGCTTGTAATATTATCCAAATTCTTTGACTAGCTTCTGTTCCAACATAATTCGGACTGGAGAAATACATATATTGGGTATCATTCCCATTTTTCCGGCAAATATAATAGTATTGTATTTCATTTTCAGTGCCTTCATTATCCTTTCCTGCATCAAGAAAGAACCACTTCATGTTATCATTCAAAATGTTCAGCGTATTGACATTCGTTCCATTTGGACGCATATAGAAACCTGTATTGATATAACTCTGGATCAGGTAGTAATTGGGATTACTTTCATCTGTGGTCAACGTCACTTGTGCCTTCACGCCACTCACTCCTACAACCACCATCAGGAGCAGCGATAAGACGAGCCGTAATGTCGCGGGACACGAGCCGTAATCTAGTGGGGTACGAGCCGTAATCTCGTTTTCAGAGAACACGGTGTCTATCAGCTTGTGTTGAACGTTGCTGTATCGTGTCATTATCTTATTGCCCATATCTTGTGTCATATCTTTTTCGTTGCTCTAATTCTCTGTTTCTGAAACCCCAATTGACTCGTTTAATCGCTTGACTCGATTCAAATCATCAAATGAGTCAATTCAAATCATCGTTTGAGTCGAGTCAAGTTTTCAGGGGTCTTATATGGTCTCTTTTCTGTTTCATTCCATTTGTCAATTTCTTTTATCTCGTTACTTCAATAGTTTACGTCCTTCATTATCGTTCAGTACCCGCATCTGCTGAATGGCAATCTGGTTGAGTTTCACCAGGCGTTCACCCTGAGGGATGCCATCGTTAATCAATACTGCATTGATGTTCTCCATATTAGAGAGACAGATAAGTTCATTTATTGTAGCATAGTCGCGGATGTTGCCCTTCAGTTCCGGGTTGGCTTCGCGCCATTGTTTGGCTGTCATACCGAACATGGCAACGTTGAGCACATCAGCTTCCTCAGCATAGATAATATTGGCCTGAGCCTTGGTGACCTCGGCAGGAATCAGGTTACTCTTTATAGCATCGGTATGGATACGATAGTTTATCTTCGACAATTCACGTTTTGCAGTCCAGCCCAACAGTTCCTGTTCTTTCTCCTTCAGTCGCTGTAGTTCCAGAACCACATAAAACTTAAATTCAGGGCTGATCCACATGGCAAATTCAAAAGCAATGTCCTTGTGGGCATAAGTACCGCCATAGCGTCCCGCTTTTGCTTGAATGCTTATTGCATTAGTCTTGGAAACAAAATCCTTCACACTGATTTTGAAACTGTTGAGTCCAGCCTGACTTTTAATTATGGCGAATTCGCCATAATTAAAATCTGGGTTGTAGAATTTTTCCCAGATACCGATATACTCCAACGTGTTTCTGTTTCGTAACCAGTCGGTTACAAAAAAGTCTCCATCCTTAGCCTTGATCATGTCCGTCAGGCTAATGAAGTCTTCATCATTGGATTTGATGACGGTTATTTCCGTTCCTTCTACTATTATCTTTGCCATATCTGGTTTTTATCTCACGGCGAGTTTCTTGGTGTAGCGGGCATCACTGGTCTGGACGATGTAGACACCGCTGTTGTAGATGCGGGTTTCTACCGTCTCACCAGGTTCGATGGAGAAGCTATTGATGGTCATACCCGCCACGTTGACGATGCGCACATCGGCTATCGAGCGCAGGTTCGAAGTAACGATAATCTTATGCTTGCCACTACGAATATCCAAACTCTCATCCACGTTGTCCTGAGACGTCTCTTCAACACTACCCCCACCTAACGACGAAGTGCTTCTACTAAAGACGATGCGCCGCGCTGCCATCTGCGGGGTTGCCGATGTAGAGAAGTAGGTACGGAAGGCACTGACCTTGTTCTTCTTAGCTGTCACGTCGTCTGCTGTCAGCTTATTGAAGGCATCGCCGTCTTTCGACATCACATAGCCACCGGCAGGCATCTCGATATTGAGATAGTTCGGATAGAATCGGTAACCATCGTACAGCACACCATTTTCATTCATCTCTTTATCGCTCACCTCAATTTCTGCACCCGGGTTCGAAGCAAAGGTGATGGTCTGCTTCGACAATTTCGAAGGCAACTTGTCCTGATAGGTAGCAGTGGTCGGATATGCCTCGAAATTACCGCTCAGGTCGAACTCATAATAGCGGGCACCGGGGAATCCGATGATATAAGGCGTACCTCCCTGCAACTGCGGATAGTTCTTATATTCACGCGATTCATTATAATACGTCTGATACGTATCCTTGTTCTTGTCGAGCTGGTTGTGTCCTGTCTCAGCCTTATAGTAGTAATCCCAAAGGAAGGTGTTGTATACCGTCTTCTTAGGCTCATCCGAATTTTCGCCGCTTGTGACGGCTGTAGGATAGTTGAACAATGCCACATAGACATCCTCCGATTTCTCCACTTTCCCCTTATACTCACGCAGCCAGTACTCATGGCCCTTCTTGGTGTGGTCGGTACCTTCATCGTTATCAGCCGTTGCACTACCACTATAGAAGTGCGTGATCTCGCCCTTCACATTCGTCGTGACGAGTTCGGCGGCAAACGGCAGGCTGATGCTCTCCCAGCCAGCATCCGAACGGAGCACAGGATTACCATTTTCATCCATATCCTTCTCCTGACCGGCAAAGTTGTCCGGATTGCGCTGATACCACATGCGATAGCCATGCTCAACGTTTTCATTGTCGGTATAAGAGTCAAAGGTGTATCTCATCGGCGCATTGAAGTCCTGCTTGTCTACCAACTGGTGGTCTCTCAGAGCCATATAGTCACCACTGCCAGACTTCTGTACCCAATGGCCCTTGACATTAACCGGGTCGTTGATGGCCACAGTGCGGTATTCAGTCTTGCCAGCCACATAGCCCAAGCCTGTAGCATCGCCCTCTGCATAAGGCGTCTCATGCAGTGCACTACTGATAGTGGCATCGGTTACATTGCAGGCATCATTCTCATTGCCTTCATCTGTTGCGACACAAGTGTAGACCAGCAGGTTCTGCGTCAGGTCGGCATTATAGAAGCCCCTGACACCACCATCGTCGAGCAGTGGCGGATAGAAGGCATAGGCATTTTCAGACTTCTCTGTCGACTGAGGCGTCTGTGACGTCTTCGACCACTTCTGCCATTCCGGCAAGTAATCGTATGTCACATCGTTATAGCCTGTAAAGTCGATGGCCGTCATGTCCTCGTAAGCCTTGACGGCAGCATTGCCCTTCTTCGTAGCTGCAAAGACGGCATGCGGATTGAAGTGGGCCACACCCATCTTCGAGTTGCGGAAATAAGCAGGCGCACGGTAGACACGGTTGCCGGACACGTCAGTGGCAATGCGGTCGCTGCTCTTCACAATGCGCGACGGCACATCCTGATGGGTACGGAGGTCTCGTCCGCCATTACCATCCATGTGACTATAGTTCAGTGCCTGTCCGAAGAATACATAGTCGTCGGGCCAGATAGGCGTGTAGTAGGTCACATCCTCCTCCTTTGCATTATCGCCCGTGCCAACTAGTTCCTTCACTGTGCGTGAACGCATGTCGACTGTCTCGGGAATAGTACCTCCTGCATAGATATAGTCGCCATCAGCGAAGCGGTTCTCTACATAGCCGTAGACTTTCTTATCATCATCGGCATCCAACGGATAGCAGGCGTATGTATCTAAATAATTGCCCTCAGTCATCTCTTCAGGCAGAGTGCCGTCAGCATTGGCCTTCAGGTATTTGTACGACTGGTTGCCACCCGTCCAGCTACTGTTGTTGTCATAGTAGCGCTTCTTCAGGTAGAAGCCATTCAGGTCGTAGGCCACCTCTCCGTTATAGAAGGCCTTGTCAGGCATCTTTGTCGCCTTACCGTGATCAAGAGCTGCTCCCGTTGGTTCGGTATATGCATTGCTCTCTGGATAGTAGCAGTTCACCACCTGCACAAGGTCTGAGCCCGTACGCGACGGATTACCGAAGACGGCATAGTGACCCGCGCCTGTTTGCAATATCTTATCTACAGGGGTATTCTCTGGGGCATCAGCAGCATTCATTGCAGAGGTCTTCACCCAGCAGTTCTCCACATAGCCCTCGCCAGTCTCTGCAATACCGGCACCCGTGAACGAACCCGTGACACCGAGGTTATAGACCTGTCCGCAAAGTTTGTCGAACAGCGAGTGGTCGAGGCCGCTGATGTAGTAGCCGTCGCCATGCAACACACCGCTGAAGCAAGGATCACTGCCACTGCCTATCGGATTCCAAGAATCATCAACTGTGATGGTTTCTGGAGCAGACGGGTCTGACTCGTGAGCTGGGTTGGAAATAGTTTTTTTACTGTGGTCGATATTTGTGCGCAGGAAGAACTCCAAGCCAGCACCGGCCATGATCCGATCCTCCATTGGGATATGGCCTTCAAGCTTACCGGAAGCAATGGGAACCGGATCACCATCATCATCGTAAGTGCGTGTCTCAAGACTCAGGTCATAGAGATCCTTCAGCAGGTCGAGGCCGTTCTTGCTGCCCGTCGCATCCTTGCTATAGTCGTTGATATAGATCTTCGGTGCGCGATCCACATCCTCATTGTCTATATAGTAGTGATGCTCCATAGCTTCCATCACCTTCTTCAGGTCGTGGTAGTTGGCCACGCTCACTTGCACATGGTTCGAGTAGGTCTTGCCCAGATAGGTCTTCGCATAGTAGGCCACATAATAGTCGTTCTGATACCAATAGAGGAAGTCGGTTGCCGGGGTATAGTCCATACCATTCACATGACTTTCTGCTTCGGTAATCGTGCGGAACAGTTCCCAACCACCACCCGTCACCTCGTAGGCACCAGGCGTGACGTTAGGTTCGCGCAGACCGACCTTGGTGCCTGGCAGTACCAGCTGCGGAGCCTTGATATCCTCCACGCTGGGCACACCACTCTTGAAGTTGATATGAATGTTCACCACATGACGCTCGCTGACGGGAGTAATGTTACCATACTTGTCGCTCTCCTCGTAGTCATACTCGTAGACCACTGTGATAATCTTCTCTGTCGAGAGATCGAAGATGTCCGACTCGCGGCTCACGTAGAACGTCGAGGTCTCGGTAGGTGAAATGCCATGAATGACAAAGTCCCCTTGCTGATTAGGCAGATTTCCGTATTGGCCAGTTCCATCACCGCCCACGATAATAGTACCTACCTTTACATAATCTTTTTCTTCTACTCTCTCTATACCGCCACCAGCACCGTCCACCACAGTACTACTGATGACCTCTGGCCTAACACCACTGCCATTCTCGCCAATCTGATACCTTTCGCGACAGTAATAGTACGTCTTTCCATTATCAGAGGAATTAAATTTCAGCGTTGTGATGTTAGTCATGTCACCCGTATAGGTATTTGCATTGAGAATCGTACCGACAGCGTAAGGCGTATTACCAACCTGGAAGGGGGTGTTGACGACATATACCTCATATTTGCTATTCGTAAGCTTACACTTTTCATCGCCAACAACGATGCCGGTATAGTGACGCCTCTCATTGGGCAGTGACTCGAACGCTTCGCGTTTCAGCTCATCGCCTTTCGTTATCGTGCCTACAGCTTCCTCAGTACCATTAGCATGCTTCACCATAACTGTCTTACCCGATTCCAATGTCAGACTAGTTTCACTGCTATATGTTGCCGTATAGTCTACGGGCTGAGTGATGGAGTAGCCGGCATCATTCGTCTTGGCCTGATCCTCTGTCGTGAATGGTACAATTGTGTTACCATTAAGTGTTGCTCCATCATACTGATACTTTTTACCTTCAGGATACATCAGTTTGTTTTCGTTATCCTTTTGGGTGCTATATTTCGGGTCGATAAGCAGGTCAAGGGCGTCATAGTTGAAGATGAACTTCTCGCGGTCTGCCTGCGACATAGAGCTCCAGGCCTCCAAGCCACGATAGTTCACACCACTGGCATAATAACGGCCACCATAAGAACCACCATCCTCGCTGACGCAATAGTAAGCAGGCTGGATATATTTGTCAAGGTCTTGCTTCAAGGTCAGCAGGTTGTTGAGCGACATCTTCTGAGCATCTGTTAATGGTGAGCTCGAAATTTGAGAAGCAGTCCAACTACTTGCTCCTGACGCTATCTTGTCCATATCAGATTCAACCCTACTGATATAGTCGTTTTTCTCTGCCAACGACATCGTGCTGTTGAGATAGACAAATTCAGTTTTATCCATCTGGATGGTGCTCGTACAGATATAAGCAGGAGCCACATTACCATCGAATTCTGACTTAACTGTATAGGTACCATCATTATTCTTAGTTGCTACCTCTGATGCATTCATCACATAGCCATAGTTCCACTTCTTAGCACTGATGCCATCCTCGTTTGTTACGATATAGGCAGGTTCAAAGGTTGCCTGGTCCCTCGTGCTCTCATTGGTAACATGTTGTGCTACCCAAGTTGCGGCATTTGTATTCACCAATATTTTCTGGTATTCGTCTTCTACTTCCTTAGAGATGAGGTTGCTATACTCATATTCTCGCTGTCCGAGGACCTCACCGCCAGTCGTTGCTTTAAGTCGGTATGTAGGACTGTCTTCATAGTCGCTACCACCCGTCTGGTTCTTCGAATCGCTGTCGTCACGTTTTGTGTACCAGGTATTCCACTCAGTGGGATTGTTCACTTTATAAGTAAGGATATAACCCGTATCGTGACTCAGATTGTTCGACGAGCGGAACACAAAGTCAAAGGTCACGTCCTTGTCTGTCGTGGTATTATGGACATATTTCACAGTCGGTCCGCCTTCTTCCAATTGCTTTGAGCCAGCAAGGTTCTTGTAATATTCATACGTACCCTCTGTGCCACTATTACCCGGCAGCATGACTGTTCCGGCGGGTATGACAACATCTTCTTGGCCCTCTCTTTCTATCTTACAATCAGCAATGGTGACATACGTTTCCGAAACGAATAATGCCTGCTCCGGTTTACTCAACAGATACCAGTCCCAGTAACTAATAGGATCGTTCTTATAATAAGTAACATCATTGATGATAATTTTCTTGTCGTTCTGAAGAGGAACACCCTGTGAGACATAATAGGCATAGAGGTTCGGCTGCACATTAAGCAGTTTCATCGTACCATGCGAAGCTGCAGAAATGGTCAACGGGATATCTACCGTTTCACTATAGGCGTTAGATGCACCTGTATAGGCCGATATATACTGGTCGTAGACATAGACCGATCCCTTGATATACCAGTAGTGGGCAGGCACGGCATCGTTGCCCTCATACTTGCCGCTGATGTTGTAGCAGTCGTCGATGATAGTCTGTGTGCTGTGTACGAAGTTTCCTGAGGTTTCCCATTCCACCGCGCTGTTTTCATATTTATAATTTCTCTTGCTGACGGCACCATTATTCAGGTCTGTCAGGGTAACATAATTCAGACCAGACGAGGTTCCTGGCCTATGTTCGTTCTTGGCATATACGAAACCACCACCGATACCCGTCTGCACATTGATGAGGTCGAGTTCGATGATACCGGTAATGTAACCCCAGTCCTTCTCGTTCAGCTCCTTACCCGTGCTCTTCTCAGAAGTCAGCTCCAAATAGACGCCTGAAGCCAGAGCCACCTTGTTGAAACTGGTACCATTATTGCGCGTACGATCCTTAATATGCTTGGATTTCCACCGGTAGTAAGTCAGATCGTCGCCCACTAACTTAGGTGTAACCCCGTCCAATTCATATACAAGATTACCGTGTTCATCTTTTACTTTTTCCGGACCGTATGTATCCGTATCAGTATTATCCGTCCTACGTTTGTCAGAAAAATGTACATCACTGGTCAGGGCTCCGAGGTAGTTCACGATGTTGTAGATGCCGAAATAGTTGCCGTGAATGGCCTTTTCCAGGTCTACGTAATCGTCTGGATCCTGGTCTTCGGGGGTGGCAGCTTGCGTTACTCCAGTCTTTAATACCAAGTCGGTAGAGATCTGTGAGTGCTGCTGATTAAGTGACACCTCTCGCACACGGTTGATAGTGTAGTTGGTGAAGTCTGTAATCTCCGGCACACGATCACGGGCACCCTGCATCACCATACGACTACCAAACACGCCGCAGAAGTCGGCACGCTGGATACTGTTCATCAGACGACCGGCATAGACTGGCAGTACACCACTCTCTTCCCAGAAGGGATCTCCATTGTTAGGATTGGGAATCCATCCTTTCTCAGAATCGTTAATCAGAATGGCTACGCCTTCGTTTTGATAAGATAAATAAGTCCCTGGATTTTCTGAATCTTCTACCAAGAACAGCGTCAACAGATCATCAGCAGTGATGGTAGAGGCCTTCGAATTTTCGTTGTCCGGGTCTTTGGGACTGTAAGTTGTTCCGTCTTTATCGGTACATGTCTTGAGGCAAGTATACCTCAACTCATAGTAAGCATTCTCTCGGTCGGGCAGGCCATGATACTCTTCAATCGTGATTTCCTTCTTGATGGAATAGTAGTCGGTACCATAGTTCGTGATATTCAATTCGCGGTAGCCGTCAACGAGCGTCAGATTACCGTCGCCGTAAAGTCCACCAGTATGACCCGTACCCAGAGTGATGAGGTCCCGATGGTAGACATCATGGATGGAGGCAGTGGCATTGCCGAATACGGAGGGGGTATTGGCATGAGCCGTAGAAGAACCTGTCGACGTGTTTCCACCGGCAAACACGGCGTTGTGGATAATGATGCCTGTAGCGTCTATATTGCTCCACGTGGCGGCATCTGTTCCAGTCTTGGCAGACAAGGTGTTCAGTATATCTGTCTCAATGTAGTCGCCCGCAGCATAACTGTTGTTGCCGATTGTAACGTCACCTGTCGCCTTGGGATGTGGCTCCACCAGCACCTTACAGTCCTCGGTAAGTATGTATTCACCACCATCTGTATCCCACCTTGGATCGTTGTCTGCCGGTTTTGTGCCAGGAATGTATGTACCATAGACGTTACCCTCTTCTTTATCTCCTACTCGATATCCATAATAGTAGCCTTCCCAGTGGTCATCATAGCGCTCACCATCTTTGATGCCTACATATAATTGGCGCTTATCTTCATAGGTTTTCTCAAAAGCACTATACACATAACCTACATCGCCGCCACCGAACACGTTACCATCGCCCTTGGCAACACCAGCCGCTGTACCAACCACACCACCAAAGACATGCACCTTAGTCTGTCCGAAAACGAAGCCATCGGAGTTGAGGCTACCATGATCACCTAAATTATTGGTACCACGACCACCACCGAAGAGGTTACGATCGATGTTACCCTCAAACAACCATACATTGGTCTTGCCGGCTTTGTAGATGCCTGTCAGGCTACGACCGGAAGAGTTCGTTGTGCTGACGGTGACCAGACCGCGTCCGATGGCAGCAATCTCGCCACCACCGAAAAGGCTGTTACGGATATGACCACCATACATCTTGACATTGGTAACGTCCACCGTACTATTGTCGATATATCCACCACCAAAGACACAACCTGCGTCTTCCAGACTTCCCTCTCCCAGCCATTCATAAGGTGGTTGTTTGTTGTAATACGTCTCATCGTTGATCTTCGCCTCGTAGCGCTCAGAATAGGGGTAAACATATCCTTCCTCTGGTTCTTCGGGGCGTGCCGGAGCATCGACAATTTCTCCCTTGTCGTTCTGCTTTTCGCCATCATTCAGATGGATATAGCCAATTTGACCGTTTCTAAGGGTGAGATTGGCAGTACCGAACACTGCACCACCCTCACCACCACCGTAGGCATTACGCATGATGGCAGGATTACCCTTGTAGAAACCATAGCCTTCGATACTGGACGCTTTATCCTGATGGATACCGATGACCACGTTGGTCTAAGCGGGAATATCACCTGTGGTCGGACCTGCAACATCATAATATGTTCCATTCACTTTGGCACCGGTATGCAGGCCCACATTACCTTTCCAACCGCCACCATAGACGTTACGAAGCATACCGCCCTCGATATAGGCATTGGCACTGGCAGTAAAGTCAGGAGCACCAAACAGATTGTACACACCACCACTGGTACCGGCAGCATAGATGTCTTTCTTCACCATACCACCCAGCAGGGCAATATAAGTCATGGCATAGGTATCACCGCTCAAAGAAATCGTATCAACTCCCAGACCACCACCATAGGCGTAACCATCTACAACAGCGCCTTTCTTGATGATGACGTGGGTATTGAATTTCTTGTCGGCATTACCAAACAGCGCTGCCGTCTCATTGTCCAACTCGGGTCTTGCTGTGACGTTGGTAAAATTAGTCGCTGTGTTTTCTACATAATTATCAAAATCATCGTTTGGTATATAGTAACTGCCTAATGTCCAGGAATTTTTCCAGTCAGCCAGCCATTCAGTCTTTAACGCCTCTGTCTTCAGCTCACTCGTGCCGACATCGCCCGTCCATCTGTCTTTCTGACTCCATTTAGGATCCTTCTTGGCGATATCGGGTGAAGGTTTCTGCAATGTTTTGTACGTTGTCATGTAAGTCTGCACGCTCTGGGCATTGAGCACATGTCCCAACTGACCACCGCCATAGACCTCATAGACCTTGGCACCGTTCTCCAGGTTCACCTCAGTATATTCCGACCACGTGTCCACACCCTTACCTGCGCCATAGACGGTGGCCGTATAACCCTTGTCCTTATTCGACCAGACGGGCGAAGAGATATTCACCTTGGTATAGAGGGCACGGCGCTCGTTGTTGTTACCACCATAGATAGCACCCGTCACAGTGGCCTTCTCACTTGTATTCTTATAATTTACGTTGGCCTCATAAACATCACAAGGTGGGAGAATCAACGTACCGTATGCTCCTCCGAAAATGTTGTTGATATTAATAGCTGACTGCGCAGGCACGTTGACGAGTGTACGACGGGTTACACCCTCGTTATAGCTACCGCCATAGACCGCACTGATCTTGCCACTGACAAGGTCGACGATGGTGGAAACAGCATCCTTCGCACTTTCTTCTGCATTGTAAGCAACACTCGACTTCATGCCCAGTCCGTTGTTGGAACCGGCACCAAAGACTTCGGCAGCCTGGAACTTATCAGTACCGGTGGGAATGTCAATCAGCACGTAACTGCGATTCTGGACATTGTCGCCCCTGCGTTCGCCACTATGTCCCTGTCCGGCACCGAAGATCTTTCCGATATAGTTGTTACGCTTATTGATCTCGGTGGCATTCAGGGGGCTGATGTTGACAAAGGCATTGTCAATATATGGAAACTTGTCGGCCTCAGCAATAGCCTTGTATTTTACCTGATAGTCGTAGTCACCATAGCAGCCACCGAAGATGCCGCCAACATATCCTTGCTTATACTCTGTATAGGCAGAAGCTGTCAGCACTTCGGGGTCTGTGTTGCCCGGATCTGCCGGTTCTTCATCAACAGCCTCCTTAGGAGCACGATAACCATACACCTTTTCCAGAGTGCCTTCATTCAGCTGCGACTTAAAGGACTTACTGCCCATGATGGTGCCACCCAAGTCATTGCCACCATATGTGTAGTCACGTACCCAAGGGAAGCCCGTGATGGTGTTATCGGTATCATTGACCCTGACTGTCCACTGGCCAATATACGTTTCAGTATGCCCTAAGATGTCGGCATTACAGCTTCCAGCAAAGGTATTGAACACACGACCGTTACCCAGATTGATGCGAGTATTACCTATGATCGGACCCTCGAAGCCGCCACCATAGATAAACTCCGCCTCAGCCAGGTCTTCACTGAGGTCGTCCTGCTTGGAAGCACCGATATGTTCACCATGCAAATTGATGGTGGTGCTGTAATGATCGTCATAAGCAAAATGCTTGCCGTTGAAATCGTAATCGCCCTCCACTGTCGCTTCACCCTTATCTTCTCTTGACTTGCCGATGACGCCAAGCTCACTACCTCCGAAAATCTGGAAAATATAACCCTTGTTCACGTTGATGGTGGTGCTGCCCCAAATCTCCGAGTTCGCACCATAGCCGCCGCCGAATAGGTTCAACGCCCGACCATACACATCCATGCCCTGCTCGTCGAGAATCACACCCGAACGACGCTCAGTTATCTGATAGCTGTCGTGACCGTAGAGGATGGCTTCGCCCAAGGTGTCGCCCACCACGGTATCGAACACGCCATACTTGCCATCACGGTCGATAATGGAACCGTTGACATTGATGACCACATTGCCATTGACACGTCCGCTCTCGTAGCAGCCACCATAGATGTTTCCGCCTTTCAGGCGACGGTCCATGTCAGCAGCATCACTGGTCTCATAGTCTTTGCCTTCATCTTTGGTCAAGGTTGTGACAGGACTGACTGGATTGCCTGTTGCTGCACTGATGGTGTTCCACTCCAGCTCGGTGGGAATGTTCGTCGTCGGATCAACCTCCTTGACATAATTGCCCTTGTCGTCCTTATAGTACTCCCCTGCGTTGTTCTTAGCTAACTTCCAGCGTTTAGGCTGAATCTTCACACCCGTAAGGTTCAGTTTCAGCTTGACACCCGCATTCTCTCCCGTAGTAGGAGGAGTACCCAAAAGGCCACCCTTGTACTGGAGATTATAATCGGATGCAGGAACGTATGCCTTGTTGCTGCCACCTACCAACTTTTCAAAGATGACAACCGGATAGTCGACATTGATAGTGGTGGTCGCATTATTACGCATGCTACCGACGTTGCCACCACAGTAGAATGAACCGAACTGGGTACTATAGTTCTTGTAGGTAGCAGGGTCACCTTGGACCTCATTATCAAACACCACCTGTGGACCGGCTTCCATCACCACTCCATCCATATATTTGGCAAACGTGTTCTTACCATTACCAGTCTCGTCCAAATCAGTGCCATCTAACGCGGTACTGAGGAAATTCATCTGACTATATTTACAAGAATTCCCGTTGTACGTCACCGTCGAACAATAGCGCTTGAGGATGTCCGTGGTCACCATGCTGGCACCGTTGTTGGCCAGGAACACCGAGTCGGAAATGACGTTTGAGCCAATCTTCAACTGAATCATGTATCCGTCTTGCTTCTGCTTATCGGTAGGCAACAGTGTAGCACTGTTACCCCCGAGGTAGATGGCACCACCAATGACGGTGGGCTCCTGATTTTCATCGTCAGGATCTCCACCATATACACGCAGCGACACCTGCTCAGCATTAGGACGGTATTTTTTCAGTGCATTGGCAGACATAAAACTCTTCTGAGTAGCATCGGCTGCTGCAAACGTGCCTTCGGGCAGACCTAACACCTTGTCGACATCATAGTAAAAGTCGCCATACAGGGGGGAATCCTTCAGGGCAGGATTATCGGTATAGGCATACGAGCCGTTGCCGCCACCATAGACACAGCCCTTGATACTGTGGTAGATACCGATGGCACTGCCACCAGTCACCTGACCCGTGATGTCGTTGCCGCCATAGACATCGTATATGTCACCACCATAAATCAGCACGCGGGCAGCCAAGCCACGGGGGAACTTATAACCTTCAACAGTCTCTGGAATGACAGGCTCTCCACTGCTGATACTCTTTGGCGTAACTGGAGCCTTACGACACCCGGCAAAGACATTCCTAACCCGTAGATTACCACCCTCGTCGGGCTTGACAACCAGCAGAATGCCATCGGGGCTAGTCATAGCTCCCTCGTCACCACCACTATAAAGGTACTCAATAGAACCATTTGTAAGATGCCATGTGGGGCGTATTTTCATCTCAGCCTTGTTGTTGCCGCCAAAGACACGAGAGAACAAGTAGTTGTTATGATAATAGTCGGTGTTGATACCCATAGCCAACAGACGATCGCTTTTCACGACAACCCCCTCATCGGTATCGGTTGTGGTATTTGCAGATACTTTGGTGATGGAAGAACTGTTGTTGATACAGATGTTAGCAGACGTCGTCACCGAAGCATTATTACCCCCGGCATAGACATAACCGAACGTACCGCCATGAATATCGACATACGAACGTGCTGCCTCAGGTTTGTCAATCTTTCGTATAGTCTCACCACCGACCACAACGTCCCACTTATCCGCATCATCAGCATTCGTGGTATAAGTATAGTCGCCATTACCGCTGCCGAAGAGCGAACCGACAAAAATATGGTAGGGCTGAGTAGTGACAGCATCATCGCCAGTTCCGGTAGTCTCTTTCCGTTCAGCCGTTGTCAGAATAAAGGTATTGACGTTCTTCAGACTACCATGATCGTCATGCTGTTCTTCCTCAGTGGTTGTCGTGGAGTGATGTCCACCGGCATCCAAACGATCATCAGGCTTCTCATTGCTAGAACCGATGGCCTCCAGCGAACCAATGTTTCCTGAGACATCGTTACCGCCATAGACATGGTTGATGATAATGTCACCACTCATGTGTTCACCATCAATATTGACATAAGCGCATCCTGCGATGTCGGCCTGACGGGCACCGCCATAGACGTTGCCGGTGATATCAGCGGCATATATTCTCACATTGGTGGAGCCACCCAGATTGCCGGCATTACCGCCACCATAGACGTTGCCGCTTATGGTAATCTGACCCTGCACCGCTGTAGCAGCGAGGAACATCGTCATCAATATGGTAAAAACGCGTCTCATTCTCAATTCCTATTCGCGAGCGATATTTCTTAATTCTTAACTCTTAATTTATAATCACCTCCGGATTGTCCAAATCATCGTCGCCCAACTGGTAGAGGTATGTGGGTTCGATGGTCAGTACGACCTCCTTCACCTGCGACTTTACGGGCAGCACGTCTTTCAACTTGTTGCGAGCCGTTCGTTCACTTAACTTATGTCCTTGCAAGTCATACACATCGAAGGTGCTCACCAATTCATATTGTTCTGACAAACCACCACCTACCGCTACGTTGATGCTGCTGCCTACTGCAACAGCTGTCGTCGACAGAAGCACTGGTTCTTGGTCGCTTTTCAGCAGATCGGATTCCCATGTTTTTTCACCCGTGCCACTATAGTCCACAGTGATGACATCGTCTTTGTTTTTTGGCAGATTGATTGTGGCTGAGATGGAGTTATAAGTTTTCGTATCTATTTTGAGCGTTTTCACCTTAATCTGACGCAGCGCACTATATTTCGCACCGACCTTGAACTTAAACAACAAACGTCCAAACAGATGCTCCAGTCGCAGATTGAGGATGGTACGCTCATTGTAAGCACTGTTGACATAGTCGAAATCATAGGATCCACGGAGGGGCATTGCAGCAACAGCCGACTTACTGACACCTGTTACGACACAGATGTCATTAGGGGTCATCGGCTCAATACCCGTAAGGGTCAACTGACGCTCATTGACATTAATAGTACCGCTATAGCCATCTATTTGGGGCATGTAGCCAAAAAGGTAGAATTTGCGGGTGCCAGGCTTTACCTTCAAGTCCTGTGCCGTCCAGTAATGAATATCTTCGTCCTCGTGGTACAGGAACATACCCTCTGTAGTACTCCCACCGTTTTCGTCGTTGTAAAGAAACACATGGATGTTTGCCTTATCGGCATGCTCTTCCAACTCTTCACCCTCATCGTCAACACGGGTAAATGCCCGCAACTCGATACGGGCATCCTCCAGGCCATCCTGCTGCGGAGCGTCGTCCGAGCAGGCGGAAAGCAGCCACAGGACAGCAGTGATAGAGAAGAAAACCAACCCTATCTTCGTGCATCGTTTTATGTCTATCTCAACCTTCATCTAACTTCTTACATCTAACATCACCAGTTATACAGCGTATAGTCGGCAGGCTCGGCTTTCTCCCATTTGTTGATAAATATGGCCACGATATTCATCTTGGCCCAAGCCAAGTAGGAGTAGACAATCCATGTGTGGTTACGCGAAAAGTCGCCATTGGCATCCATCACAAAAGTGGCCGTCTGCTCGGAACCATAATTGGTAGCACCTTTCTCCTTTACCTGATATGTGATGGTACCCGACAACTGCTTGTCGCTCTCACGCAGATAGACCCTGCGCTCGCTGAGTCGCGGCAGTTCATGTCCGGGGTCAATCACAATTGGAGGATCATCATCCGACAAGGTCGCTTCTACGTTGGACGACAGTCCCTCGTTGATGAGGGCTTCGTAGGCCTCGGCCAGCGCCTGTGACGTAACAGAAGGATTCTGAATCGTCATGTCGTTCACCAGACGGTCCCAGGCATAGTAGGCAGGGTCAGCACAAATGGCCGTTTCACTGATAGAGAATAGCGAGGGCGCTGGATGGGTTTCATCTACGACATTGTAGGCTGTGCCTTTGATATTGTAATCATTGTCCGGATAGCCGTATGGGTTATTCGCGTCCGTTAAGAACAGATACTCTTCATCGGGAATCACGCCATTATCCAACGTGACGCTATTGATTTTCAGACCATCGAAATCGTTGGAGCACGAAAACACGAAGCGTACTCTCGACACGGCACGCGCCAATTTGACCTTCGCCAACTCTGATGATGATGGGCCAAGGGTTAAGATCGGACGCTCACCAGTGACTGGCTGATTGCGCAGCACACCCGACATGGGTAGGCCCTCAAAGGGAACCTCTGTCGCTGGCGTATCTGACAGACCAAAGTAGTTCCCTCGGAGTAAAGCGTTTTCCAATTCGTCACGAGACGTATTCTCGTCGAACGACAGGCCGCAGTTCAGTGACGACACATTAGCCAGAACATAGACATCGACATTGGGTCGGGAGGCGTTATTTGCAAAGTCGTCGGGGATGGGCAGCTCAAACTTCTTCGTCTCTTCGTCCGATGTAGCCATAAAAGTAGTGGTCTCGAAATACGTAACCAGTCCTGGAATGTCCTCATGAGTAAACACCCAGATCTGGAGCAGATTGATGGCGTTCTCGGCATCGGGATTGACTGCCACCTCGCCCTCATTGGCACGAGTGGGTACGGCCTGACCAGGCGCAAAGACATAGATATTAAGCACAGACTGGCCTTCGGGAAGCGTTTCTGGCTCTTCGAGGCTATCCGAACTGCCCGAGCAAGCCGTCAGCAGGACGGCCAGCAACAGCCAGAGCATCATCAATTCTTGCCTGATGCTGCTGTGGTTGGTGCGGATATGTCGGTTCAGCGTCGTCATCTTGTCTTAATTATTATAGTATAACGTCAGTCGTGGTAGCCTGTTCCCATTTGGGCGTCAGCTCAATTCCCATCTCCAAGCGGGGTGACAGCAGGTTGGGCAGCACGTTGTAGGCTTTCGCCAAAGTCGTCACATTGATGTTAATGATAGTCGTATAGTCCTGCGTAAACACACGGTTATCATAAGGTTTGGGATTAGCCTCCGGCTCCACGCGTTCTGGCGTAATCTCACCTACCAAATAGAATTTTGTTCCTTTGTAAACAGTGCCGTTCAAGCCTTTGAAATCCTGACTATTATTCATAAATTCCAAGACCAACTTCACAGATTGTTGCCAATAACTTTGCAGTACCAGCGTGTTGATATCACCAGAAAGGGATGTTGAAAGATAAATATTATCTGGCCCAAAGCTAGTGTCATAGATAAACTTCATATCGGCCTCCGAATAAATCGGATAAACCGTCTCAGGACGAAAGTCGAAACCTACGGGCAACTGTCCCCCCACAATGATACCCGTCAGTTGGAATTTATCGGTTCCCACATCAATAGAGCCCTCTGCAGCATGAGGCAGAGAAGCAGAATTACTCTTCATGTGTACCTGAAGTTGAGCCACACCGTACTGAAGGGGATCTCTCATGGCTACAGTCGCCGTGGAGCCACTTACCGGGCCTTCGTAAAAGCCAGAAAGTACCGCATCTTGATCACTTTCATCAGCTTTTGCCCACTTGCTCTTATTAGAGACATTACCCGACAAGTCTGTATCAGAAACCCATGTAGGGCTATTGCCGTAATAATAAACCTCGGCGGGATAGGCAAAGCGCTCGATATTGTTGATGTTGGCAAAGGTGGTTGTCTGAACCTCAGGAACAAACTTATCCCCGTCCCAACGTACTACGGCAGCACCATCGGGCAAGTTAAGAGTAGAAGGAAAACCTTTCCATGTTCCAGTCTCCGGAGTTATCTTGGTATAAATATCGCCATCTTTAATACAGTCAATGATACGATTTTTAATTGCGTCATCATCTCCTGTCAAATTGAGATTTGATAAATAATTTTTCAGCATCGTCACCCATTGATAGACATTGGCTGCAGAGCCCGGCAGCACATCACCTACACCATCCGACAACTCGTTGATAAAATTCTTATACATAATCTTCAGATTGTCATCAGTAGCATCACTCTTCCAGGTCTTGTCGCCATCAGTCTTAGCATTGGCAATTCTGGTCAGATATTCAGCTAATTCCTCTGCAATCGTCTTCTCAGCCGTACCACCTAGATAAGTTTCTTTTGTCTGAATAGGCTGCAAATTGAAGCGAATATTCTTGGGCTGAAGGCTCGAATTCGAACTTGATTCTTCTGCAAACGACTCAACCAATGCCCCCCTGTTGGGACCTGGCGAATGTCTTTTGTCAAGACCGTATGCCAAAAGTCTATTCACACCGGTGGCAAAATCGCATGAAGATGTGTAAAATGCCCCAAAGAAAGAACCTTCTTCTCCACCATACAGTTTTTTTGCCAGATTGAAATTTCCTATGATGGGGTTGGACGCATACTCAGCATCTAAATCAATCTCCCCACCGTCCACAGCAAAAGGAATTACACAACGTAACTCTATCTGATCGGGACTACCCGTCACATTACCAGATTCCATACGCGTAGCGCCAGGGGATGTGGACTTGGCCACCGACAAAGCCAACTGGACAGCCACAGATTCAGCCTCTGCAGACACCAGGTCTGCATCATAATCCCGACATCCCTGAAAGCCATAGGCTACAAGCAATGTCAGGAACAACTGAATTCTCGCGCGTACGCGTATTCTAATGTGTCTCATCATTCGTCGTTTACAGTCCACTATATCTCCGGATGATATTCTCCGCCCGGTTTCCAGTCGAGAGTAACACTAACACCCACCTCATGCATATTGGTAGTCACACTGCCATCGTCAAGAACCTTACCCCTGATAATCTTCAACTGTCCGGCGCGCAGTGGTTTCTTCAGACGAAGTGTCGTCTTAGTAATCTTACGGCCAGCCCGTGACTGGGCCGAGCTTGGCTCGGGCACGTAAACCTCAAACTCCCAAAGAGACTTCTCGTCTTCCTCAGCGATAAAGGGATCCTCGGTCTCTATCACTGTACGCGTTGCCTCCGGCTCACGTGAGGGGAAGTTCACCGAACAAAAGCACAACTTTCTATTATTCTTCATATTCAGTTGGTCGGCTTTCACCACAGTCGCTTTCTCACCGAAGGCAAACGTGCTGTCGTTGATGTTAAAGCCCGAGGCGAAACCATTGGCAAAGACCTGTATGCCCTGAGAATCATAGCCATCCTCCAACACCAAGGCGGCAGCACAGTTGGCCATATACAACTTCACGCTGAACGACTGGTCTTCATTCTCTTTCACATCCATCGGCAACCTGGCCGTAAAGAGTCCTGTGGTATGGGGCGTAATGGTGTCCGCTGTCTGCTGCAACAACCTTGATGGGTGACAACGCTCATCATCGGTCAGATTCACCTGTATGTTGTTCACCAGATTGGCTGCTGCCAGATGCATATATTCCCGCATCGGCAGATAGAGGGTATAGCTCCGCTGATTGGCATCCATAATATGCTGGTCATGATGCAAGCGTATGGAATCGCCCTGCGTATCATAGAAAGAGAGGTCCACATCATGGGCAAAATCAGTGAAGATATTCTTCAGGTATTCCTTGAGTGACTCTTTTACATCTTTGTCGCCTAACGAATCCAACTGGGTCTCCATTTCAATGGACATATTGGTGATGAGCCGCAACTCATAATCAATCTTCGCATCCTTGCCACAGTCGCTCTGATCCTCATCGATCATCGAACAGGAAGCGAATAGAGGTAATAAGGTAAATAGGTAAATAGGTAAAACGTGCTTTCGGCAAAACATTGCTGCTCTGCCAAACAACCTTTTTCCTGCACTATTCCATTTAAAACCTTTCATCTCACTTTACAGTCTTCACTTCCTTCCAGTCCTCTATGGTTCCCGTCTTACTGGAGAAACTTGCACCTACTATATAAATAGGGCGCAGATCCGCCTCGTAAGGCTTGGCATAGCCCCGGTCACGGATCTGCGCCAAAGCCTCGTCTGCCGTACCATCGAGCTTGAACTCGAAGATATAGACATAATCCTTGGTCTCCACAATACAGTCCACACGACCCTCCGACAATTGCTTTTCCGTGTAGATGGTGTAACACGAGATAAGCCTCATCAACAGATAGAAGGTGTAATGGAAGTATAACTCCCTATCTTTCTGATCCTTCTTCGGTCGCATGCTATACGGCGTTTCTGCTAAGAAACTGGTAAACAACCGTCGCACCTGTTCAAGATCACCAACACGCAAAGCCTTGACAATCTTTTGCACCCAAGAAAAAGCCGTTTCCTTCAGTCCAAGATAATCATTGGCCAGCAATGTGACCAACCCCTGTTTAACCTCGTTATTGGGGAAATCCAAGGTATAGGTCTTGAATAAAGGATCATAACTCTTGATGGTGAGATAGCCTGCCTGAAAGATCATGGGCAGAGGCTTGGCACTATCGGCCTTGTAGTTCACGAACTCGTCACGGGCATAGTCTCCGTTTGTATAGGCCATCACGTCTTCCGGTGTGTTTCCAAGCAACCGCACCAGATAGGATGGTGTGCCAGAAGCAAACCAATAGTCATCCAGACTCCTTTTCTTCAAGGCGTTGATCACACTAAACGGATTATAGACATCGGTCATTCGCTTGCTGAAGTGGTAACCATCGTAGTTCTGCTTCAATAATGCCAACGCTTCTTCCTTTGGCACATGCAAAGCAGCCGATAAGTCACCTATCGATTCATGAAACACCGTCTCGAGCTCCGTTTGCGTAATGCCACACAAAGTCTCATAGTCTTCCTCAAATGAGATATCGTCAGGCTGATTGAAGCCACTGAACATTGACACTTGAGAGAACTTGGTAATGCCTGTGATCATAACAAAGCGCAAATGTTCATCTGTAGCTTTAAAGATAGAGAAGAAGGCTTTCATCAACTCACGGTTGTCGTTGAGCAACTGTTCGTCTTCAGGAGCCCCTGTCTCTAAGAGATCCAGCAACGGCTTGTCGTATTCATCGATGAGTACCACTACACGCTGACCTGTCGCCTCGTGAATGGCAGGAATAAGCCTACGGAAACGCAGACTGAGGTCGTCAGTGTTTTCTGGTGTGATGTTGTATTTTTCCTCTGCAGCAACAACCTGACTGAACAGATAGTTACGGAGTGGATTCTTTTCCTGACGGGATAGCCCGTTGAAATCGAATGTCAGCACCGGGTACTGCACCCACTTAGTTTCCAAAGAGCCTAGCATAAGACCGTGGAACAAATCCTTTCGACCTTCAAAATAGGCTTTCAGTGTACTAAGGAGTAGGCTTTTACCAAAGCGACGAGGACGACTTAGGAAACAAACGTGCCCCTGGGCCAGTTTGTAAACCAAGTCGGTCTTATCCGCATAGACGTAGCCATCTATGCGGATAGTCTCGAAACTCTGTATGCCTATCGGATACCTCATCATTACCTCATGGCTTCTTCAGGCCACCTCAGGCCTCCTCGAGGGAAGGGCGGGCTTATGCGTCCCTCCTTCATGGGCTAGATGATTATTGGAAATCCATCTCAAAAGTGAGACCTGGAAGCCACTCGAGGTCGACAGAGAGACCGAACTCCAACTTCGGGCTGCGCAGGTCAGGCACCACATTGTAGGCATTCTTAAGTGATTCTTCACTGATTGTCAGCTTTACCGTAGTGATATAGTCCTGCTTGAACACCTGATTCAGCGTCTCGCTGGTCGGCTGTGTAGCATTACCAGGAACTAACTTTGCAACCAGATAGAATTTGGTTCCTGCGGGAATAACATTGTGGTCTACGCCACAGAAGTCGTTACCCGTGTTTTCAAATTCCAGAGCGATGTTCACGCTACCATCTGCAGTAGAAGTCGCTTCTGCAGTTTCCAATGCAAGCGTATAGTTTGCTGAAGAATAAGCTTCCTGCTGTACAGCATAGATGTCACTTGCCATCTCACTATCCCAGATAATCATTTCTGTTGCCGAACTAATTGGCTTGAATTCCCAGTCAACCTGTTTCTGCCCACCAATCAAAACGCCAGTCAGTTTATATCCACCACCAGGTACGGTGACAGGCTGTGGTGCATCTTTACTATTATCCACGATAGTTACCGACGGCTTGACACGCACCTGCACATCAAGACGACCTACGGCATACTGCACCTGATCCTTCATGATAACAGAACGGGTATCAGATTTGACGGCAGCCTCAGTATATGCTCCATTTGTCTTAATAGCTTCCCAAGTTGTTTGACTATTTGCAAGAGTTGACAAATACTCCGTATTCTTAATCATCGATGTCGTGTTCGCTCTGTAATACAGACGTGCAGGATAGGTATAATTATCGATGGAAGGAACAGACAAACCGTCAACAGAGGGTTCTACATAGGCGAAAGCTCCATCGGCAAACTTAACAGAAACAGCTCCGTCAGGTACATTAAGGGTTCCAGGGAAGTTGGGGTCTGTTGCCCAACTGGCTGTATATGGGGATGACGCAGAACCATCGCCAGAAAGGGTAAATGCTGACGACAGTCTACCTACAATTGCATTAGTAACTGTAGCACCAATCTTACTTTCCAGATTCTTAACCGTACCATAGAGCATAGAAATCAGATTACCAATACTCTTGGAAGAACCTGCATAAGCCTTGTATTCGGGAGTAGCAGTTGTACTGACATCATTACGCAGCGTTTTCTGGATTTTTTGCAGTTCCGTCAGAGCATCTCCAGTAGCAGAAGCTATTTGGGTCGTAAGTTCTGCATCAACACCATTAAGAACGGAAGTGATGACAGATCCTGCTGCCTTGACATCATCTATATCTTTACCTCGCTGAATGGGCACGAGGTCAAACTTGATGTCATCCAGTGTCGAAGTCGTCAGGATTGGGCTGGGAGCCCAGTCACTGGCCCATGCAGATTTCTTGTCCATCTTCAAATAAGAAGCTTTTAGTTCTCCATTGCCCTTATTAGCAGTGGCTGTGGCTCCATAGAACACAAACTTATTGACTCCTACAGACAGATTCACGTCTTTATAAATTTTACCCTGAGCAGTTTTTACAGCATCATCAAATGCAGCAAAATCAGCCAAATGGATATAACTTTCAGACGTAGCAGAAGAAGTAGACAAAGCGCTAGATGAAATGAAAGGGAACAGATAAATGTCTGTCATACCCTTGAAAGTCTTGTCTTTCTGAACTGCATCGGCCCCCATACGAGTAGGAGTGCCTTTTACATCACCAATAGAGATTGTGAACGATGTTTTCACACTTTCACCGTCATACGTAGGATTTACATCCCCCAAGTCATCGCTTGACTGGCAAGCGGAGAAACTCACTGCGCCAACGAGTGCTATCGCGCTCAGAATGGCATACTTAAAATTCTTTTTCATACTTTCGAAAGTTTTTATTTGTTATTATTCATATTTTTATCAGTTGATGATATACACGACATTGATCCCCAACTGGGGCAAGAGGAAGATGCGGTCACCTTTTCCATAATAGGTGCCGCAGTGGTCGCAGTCATACTCCTTGAACCAGGCATAGCCGACGGCGACGCCGGCCTCGGCCTCAATGCACCAGTCGCGGGCAAGAATCCAGGAGTAACCATATTTCGCGCCAAGAGCCAGGAGGTCGCCTTGCAGACGACGGTCCTTGATGGCGGAATAAAGTCCGAACGGGATTTTAGCATTACCCACATTATAGTGAGAATAAATGAGGTTTCCCTCGAAATACTGC
>JAEEGH010004119.1_pt1 | contig 37529 bp, 32 predicted proteins | sample 9134181 | NCBI WGS metagenome assembly JAEEGH01 (sample SAMN16246544, study PRJNA631951) | gut metagenome | biome: gut microbiome; feature: rumen; material: DP-attached | host: Bos | place: Iran: Karaj | collected 2018-10
AAGGGACAGAAGGAGCATCACAAGAAGATGGCTTTTGCTGAGGAGTATAGGCGGTTTATCGAGGCCAATGAGGTGGCTATAGACAACCGGTTCTTCATGAAGGATGCATAGTCGCGTTCCTGTCGGGACGCTGGCTCTCAGACAGTCTTGTCACGGCACTGCGAGGACTTCGTCCTCTTGTACCGTGTTATGCAAGGTCGCGTCCCTGACGGGACGTTGGCTCTCAGACAGTCTTGTCACAGCACTGCGAGGACTCTGTCCACTTGTACCGTGTTACGCAAGGTTGCGTCCCTGACGGGACGCTGGCTCATCGACCGTCTTATCACGGCACTGCGAGGACTTCGTCCTCTTGTACCGTGTTATGCAAGGTCGCGTCCCTGACGGGACGCTGGCTCTCAGACAGTCTTGTCACGGCACTGCGAGGACTCTGTCCTCTTGTACCGTGTTATGCAAGGTTGCGTCCCTGTCGGGACGAATCGCCATTTTTCATTCGTTATCGACTCTACGGTTAGTAGATTTTATGGTTCCACAGTTCTTGCAGGAAATGGGTTGCCGGCATGACTTCGACGTTGTTGAATGTGCGGGGTGCGACATCTAGGGATACGATAATGAGACGAAGATAAAAGTCAAAGAGGTTGGTGAATCCTTTGAAAATACGGAGTAATACTCCGTGTTTTCTTGAAAAATCGGGAGTAGTACTCCATAAATTCACGATGAATGGATATGGCTATTATCGTGAATGATAGTGAGTTGCTTGTTTTGTAGCTCCCTATTGAAGTAAAATCAAGGATTTTTAGGCGTAGTGCTCTGCCACGCGGTCGAGGAGGGTGAAGAGTTCGTCGGGGGAGGTGGTGGTGACCATGGGGATGCGGAATTGCTTGAAGTCGCGGAGGCCACGGAAGTAGCCGCCGTAGTGTTTGCGCATCTCGAAGATGGCGGTGTGCTCGCCTTTGAAATCGATGGCGGCGAGGAGGTGGCGGCGGCAGACTTCGACACGTTCTTGGACGGTGACGGGGCGTTCCGCTTCGCCACGGAGCAGGCGTTGGGTCTGCTCGAATATCCAGGGATTGCCGATGGCTCCACGGCCGATGAGGATGCCGTCGACGCCGTAGCGGCGGCGTGCCTCGAGAGCCTGTTGGGGGGTGGAGATGTCGCCGTTGCCGAAGATGGGGATGTGCATGCGTGGGTTGTTCTTGACCTGGCCGATGAGGGTCCAGTCGGCGGTGCCTTGGTACATCTGGGTCTTGGTGCGGCCGTGGATGCTGAGGGCGGCGATGCCGATGTCCTGTAGGCGTTCGGCCAGCTCTACAATGGGCTTATCGTTAGCATCATATCCGAGACGGGTCTTGACGGTGACGGGGAGATGGGCGCGGCGGACCAGGGCTTCGGTGATGCGGAGCATCTTGGGAATATCCTTTAGAATGCCGCTGCCGGCACCTTTGCCTGCCACCTTGCGGACGGGGCAGCCCCAGTTGATGTCGATGAAGTCGGGCTGTTGCTGCTCGACGATGTCGAGGCATTGCAGCAGTTCGTCCTCGTCGGCACCGAAGATTTGGATGCCGATGGGGTGCTGGGCAGGGGTGAAGAGCATCTTGCGACGGCTTTTCTCGGCATCGCGGTTGAGGGCTTCGGAGGCGATGAATTCGGTGATGAGAAGGTCAGCACCGAACTCCTTGCAGAGCTGGCGGAAGGGGATGTCGGTGATGTCGTCCATGGGTGAAAGGCCAAGAACACAATATTTTTCGAAATTCAACGTTTCCATAATCAGTTTGCAAAGATAAAAAGAAATTAAAAAATAAAAATTAAAATTTGGGGAATACCCCTAATAAACTATTTGTCATGGAAGAAAAGAGGCTTGTAATCAACTATGCCGAGTATGGGTCGCTGGCGGAGATGCCGGAGGGGGAGCGGAGGTTGATGGAATGCGCCATGGAGTCGGCGCATAAGGCGTATGCCCCCTATTCGAAGTTTCATGTGGGTGCTGCGGTGCTGCTGGCCGACGGCACGATGGTACAGGGCAGCAACCAGGAAAATATAGCCTATCCGTCGGGGTTGTGCGCGGAGCGGACGGCCCTGTTCAGTGCATCGGCCCAATATCCCGAACAGGCGGTCGTGGCGTTGGCGGTGGTGGGACATTTTGAGGGAGAATACACCGAGGCTTCGCCTTGTGGAGCCTGCCGTCAGGTGATGGCGGAATATGAGTTGCGGTATGGCAACAAGTTGACAATTTATTGCTATCTGAAAGGAGGGCGAATTCGGCGAATTGAGGGCGTAGAAAGCCTGCTTCCATTCGGTTTTGGTGCCGATTTATAATATTTTTGCATCGATACAAGGTGTTGATATACATTGTAGTATTGCCAAATTGCTAAAAAAAATTTGGCAAAAAGCTTTGTACACGGAAATTTCTTTGTACTTTTGCACGCTTAAAATGGCAAAAAAATAATAAATAATATAACTAAAATACTCACAAATGGGAATCATAGGAAGTATTAGAAAACACTCGTGGATAGCCGTTGCCGTCGTTGGCGTGGCTATCGTTGCATTCATTATTGGTGACTTAACCAAGAACAACCGTGGCATCCCCGACATGGGCAAGATTAACGGCACTACCATCACTTATCAGCACTTCAACGAACTTATGGAGGAGATGGAGAACAACTATAAACGCCAGCAGGGTGTCAGCCAGGTGCCTGCCGATGTGGATTATCAGATCCGTGAGCAGGTGTGGCAGAACCTTGTGACGGAGACTCTGACCGACGAGCAGTTTGAGAAACTGGGTCTTACGGTGAGTCCTGCCGAGATGAGCGACATGTATGTGGGTACCTTCATCCACCCCTATCTCCGTCAGTCGTTTACCGACCCCAAGACGGGCGTGTACCAAGTGCAGGCCATTCAGTACTATGTGGACAATTTCGAGAACCTCGATACCGCCCAGCGCATGGAATGGGTTGAGTTGGAGAAGGCTGTGAAGAACGACCGCAAACAGCAGAAGTATAGCGCACTGATTGCTCGCGGCATGTATATGCCCAACGCCATTGCCAAGCAGATTGCCGAGATGGGCAACAAGCTGAGCAATGTGACGGCAGTGAACTGCTCGTTCCAGTCGGTGGACGACAGCGAGATTACGCTCGACGAGTCTGACTATCAGAAATACTATAACAAGCACAAGGCTGAGTTCCGTCTGCGTGACGAGATGCGTGAGATTGAGTATATCGTCTATCAAATTGCTCCTACGCAGAAGGATATGGCCGACATTCAGGCTTCGGTGGCACAGACCTGGGAGGAGTTCCAGACGATTGACCCCGACGAGCTGGTTTTCTTTGTCAATGCTGAGTCGGACCGCAGCTATGACTCCACCTACCGTAAGGCTAGCGAGTTTGCTTCCCCGATGGATTCTGCCCTGATGGCAGCTGGCGAGGGCAGCTTTATCAGCCCCCGTATTGCCGGCAACGAATGGATGATGGCCAAGGTGCTGAAGGTCGCCAACCGTCCTGACAGCCTGCGTGCCAGTGCTATCTACATCTTCAACGACAAAGTGGGTGGCAACATCACCCGTGGCGACGAGCAGGCCAAGCAGCTTGCCGACAGTGTGTTGAATGTAGTGAAGAGCGGAGCCATGACCTTTGAGCAGGCCGTGGAGCAGTATTCAGACGACCCCCAGAAGGCTAACAACAATGGCGACATGGAGTGGCAGCTGGACGGCAACTACGGTTTCCTCAACGAGGAAATTGTCAACACTCCTGAGGGTGGTGTCTTTGTGATGCGTCACCCCAACGAGGTGGGCTACTTTGTTGTCAAGGTCACTGGCAAGACTACTCCTCACAGAAAGTATCGTGTTGCCACGATCGCCCGCACTATTGCTGCCTCGGAGGCCACGACCCGCAATATATATAATGAAGCCAATAAGTTTGCTGGCAACAACCGCACTTACGCTGAGATGACCGCCGGTGCACAGCAGGAAAACCTGCAGGTGCGCAACGCCATGGTTACCCCGATGCAGTATTCGGTCAGCGGCATCAGCAATGCCCGTAGCATCGTGCAGTGGGCCTTCAACGAGAAGACTGAGAAAGGTGCCGTTGCCGACCAGATTTTCGAGGCTGACGACATGTATGTCGTGGCTGCTTTGAAGGATGTGTACAAGGTGGGTTATGCCACCCTCGACCAGGTGCGCAACATGATTGAGAACCAGGTGCGCAACGAGAAGAAGGGCGAACTGCTGATGGCCCGTATGGAAGAGGCTAAGAACGCCAATGCCGACATCTACGCCATTGCCACCAAGGTGAACGCCAGCGTGGACACCCTCGACAGCATCTCGTTCAACGACTACTTCCTTGGCAAGTATGGTATGGAGCCTAAGGTTCAGTCCGCCATCGCCGCTGCCGCCGAGAATACCCTTGTCGGTCCCATCCAGGGCGCACAGGGTGTGTATATGGTCAAGGTCAACGCCAAGATGGACAACCCCACATCCGTCGACCCCGCCAACATCCGCAGCCAGAAAGAGCAGAGCTTCATGCAGGGTCTGCGTAGCGTGCAGCAGGTGCTGAAGGACAAGGCTAAGGTCATTGACCAGCGCAACAAGTTCTTCTAATGGATAGCGACAATTCAAATAGAATAAAGGAGAAAGGCGCGGCCATGCGGCTGCGCCTTTCTGACAAATGGCAGGACTTTCGTGAGCGAATGCGCCACAAGCACCGTCTTGTGGTGTTGGATACCGACACGCTGCAAGAGAAGTTCTCCATGGAGTTGACTGGCCTCAACCTGTTCACGTATGTGGGCATCAGTGCCATTGTGCTTGTTATCCTCACCTCGCTCCTTATCGCCTTTACACCGCTACGCAACCTTGTGCCGGGCTATATCAAGCCGGAGTTGAAGGAAGAGACAATACGTAATGCCCAGATTATCGACTCGCTTGAGGTCATTATAGACCAACACGAGCAGCATATTGCCATCATCCAAGATGTCCTCAACGGAAAGGTATTCCGTGTAGAAAAGGACACCACGACTCAGGCGGTGGAGGATGAAGAAATAGTCTACCGCCATACTCGTGCCGACTCGCTGCTGCGTAAGGAGATTGAGCAACAGCGCAAGGAGGCAAAAGAGAAACAAAAGAAGAATAAGAAACGCAAATAGATATTTAATGTTTAGAGGTTAGAGGTTAGTGTTTAGAGTTTGTTTTTGTTGCGTCAGTAAACCTTAAACTAATAAATTACCCCAGAGAGGTGAGCCCTTTAATAACACCGTACAAGCAGTCTTGTACGGTGCCGCGACTAGAAGGGAGCAACACCTAAAAAAGTGCAGTGCGGTGATTATCAAACCACAGAAAAACTGCGTCTCGAAGAGACGCGACAATGAAAACAACTTAATATAACCCACCTTTAATCTTTAACCCACAAGTTTTATCCCAAATGAAAAGAATAGCGATACTAGGATCCACCGGCTCTATCGGCACTCAGGCACTCAACGTCATCCGCCGCCATCGTGACGAGATGGCCGTGGAAGTGCTGTGTGCGGGCAGCAATGCCGACCTATTGATAGCCCAGGCACTGGAGTTCGACCCCAATGTGGTGGCAATTGCCGACGAGAGCAAGTACCAGCAGGTGCAGGAGGCTCTTTCGTCCCACGACATAAAGGTGTTTGCCGGCATGGACTCAATTGCCGATTTGATGGAAATGGAGACTATCGACATGGTGCTGGCATCAATCGTGGGTTTTGCTGGTCTGCGACCCACCCTTCGTGCCATCGAGCACCATAAGCCTATAGCCCTTGCCAACAAGGAAACTATGGTGGTGGCGGGGCAGATAGTGACCGATGCGGCGGCACGCAACCATGTGCCCATCCTGCCCGTCGATTCGGAGCATTCGGCCATCTTCCAGAGTCTCGTTGGCGAAGTGGGAGGGGTGGACAAGATACTGCTCACCGCCTCGGGTGGTCCATTCCGTGGATGGAAGCGCGAACAGCTGGAGAAGGTGACACTCGCTGACGCCCTCAAGCACCCCAACTGGAGCATGGGTCGCAAGGTGACGATTGACTCGGCCTCGTTGATGAACAAAGGATTGGAAGTAATTGAGGCGCGCTGGCTTTTCGACATCCCTGCCGAACGCATACAGGTGTTGGTACACCCCCAGTCGGTGGTGCATTCGATGGTGCAGTATGTCGACGGCAGCATCAAGGCACAGCTGGGCATTCCCACCATGGAGACCCCTATCCAATATGCTTTCAGCTTCCCACAGCGCATTGAGAGCCATTTGCCGCGCCTTAGCTTTGAGAAATACGCTCAGCTCACTTTCGAGAACCCTGATACCGAAACATTCCGTTGCCTCCCCTTGGCATACGAAGCTATTGCCCGTGGGGGCAATATGCCTTGCATTATGAATGCCGCCAACGAAGTGGCAGTGCAGCAATTTATCGAAGGAAAGATCTCGTTCCTCCAAATTGCCGATACTGTTGAGCATCGGATGCAAACAGCTTCATTTATAGCCAATCCCACGCTCGAAGACCTCTTCCATACAGATGCCGAAGTAAGAGGATTGTAAATTTTTTTTAGGTGCATGTAACAAATCGACCACTTTTTGCTACATACTATTAGATGGACCAGAGAACGCCAGCCGAGGAACGTCTTCGCCAGCAGCAGTTCGTAGCAGAAGTGCAAAAGTGCGATGCGCTGATATACAGTGTATGTCGGCTCTATGGCTGTCGCCGTGACGAATCGACAGAAGATCTCTATCAGGAGATTGTCTGCACCTTGTGGGAGTCCTACGATTCATTCAAGGGCGACAGCAGTTTCAGCTCGTGGCTTTATTCTGTTGCCCGCAACACGGCGGTGGCCTACTATCGGCGTAACCAATTGCGTCATCCCGAAATCAGCCTCACCGACGTGGAGCGCGACTTTCCGGACTGGCACGAGACGCCCAACCCCCTCCTCGGCGAACTCTACTATCTGATAGACCAACTGGGTGCAGACGACCGCAAGCTGGTGGGTCTTTATATTGAAGGATATGAATATGACGAGATAGCGGAACAGATGAACCTCAGCCAACAGGCTGTCCGTACACGGATGAGCCGCATCAAGGTTCGTCTGAGAGAATTAAAAGACCGTCAGAAGTGAAAGGAGATATTATGAACGAAGAACTAAATCTAGAGCCTTATCGGCAGGCATGGCAGGCGGAGAAAGAACGCCTGCAGTCTGCCCCTCCTCGACACACGGAGCAGGACATTGCTGCCATGCTGTCGCGCCACGACGCGAAAAAAGCCATTGCTCCAGTACCGCCACAACGCCGTCGCACACTGCCTATCTGGTTTGGCAGTGCTGCTGCCAGTGTTGCCATCCTTTTGGGTGTAGCATGGTTTTTATGGCTGCGCCCCACTTCTGGCCCTAACACCCTTCCCTCCCTTGCTGAACTGCGTCCTCAAACCTCCTCTCAGATTCCTTCAACAATTCCGACTACCCCGATGATTCCAATCACTCCGAATCATCTGAATAGTCCAATTACTCAGATTAACCTGACAACCCCGCCATCATCCAATATCTCAGTAGTCACCGACACACCGATTATCACTACCGAAGATACTCAATCCTCAATTATTAATCCTCCAACCTCTATTCCAGCCGACCAGCCTGTCGCGCAACCCTCAATCAATTCCTCCGCCACGCAGCCACAATTGCAGGCTTTTCAAGAAACGAGCATCACTCACAATATCAAAAAGCAGAAAACACCCAAAGATCCTCTTGTGAGGACCGTGAATACAAGGCCAGTTTGGACCTCTCTTCGTTCACAAAGCACTCAAATAGCCCTTTCGTGCGGTGTCTCTTTCGCACAGGGTCGCAATCCACAGCCCCTCTTCGGCATTAGCGTGACCCATCATGATGCCGAGAGCAACGGAATAATTGGTGCCAACAAACAAGGAGCCATATATCTGCGCACGTCGCTCCCATCCGATACTGCCAGCATGGCAGTCAGCATCCAATATGGCTACGGCCTTAACTATCGTCCCTCTGAGCGTCTCATCCTGCGTGTCAATTGTGGAGCCTTTGTTCAGTTTGTTGATTTCGACCTTGGATTGCGTTTCAATGCCGTGGCAGGCTACCAACTTAATGACGACTTTACCCTCACTGCAGGTTATCAATATTGTATGCCCGGCATCGTCTCAGGCGAAAGTTGCCATGCGGCCATTCTTTCGATAGGATATATAATCAACTAAATATTAACAAAAATCTTTTCAACTTATGAAAAAACAAATCATCCTCTTCGTTCTGATGCTCATGGCAGGCATTGCCAGCGCACAGGAAATTCGTTACATCTACCGCCCTGGTGAAGGCGAACGCCAGATGGGTGTCATTCTTGGTCCCACAATTGGACAGCAGTTCATGGAAATCCAAATGGGAGAGGACAATTCGCAGCGTATCAACAACCTTATGGGCTTCTCCGCAGGCTTCTTCTGGGGTTATGAGACCGACCACGGCCGTGCCATTGATTTTGGCAACCATGCTATGCTCAGCTACTCCTTCATCCCCTTCAACGGCAAGGTAGACTACACTGATGCCAACGGCTCCAAAGCCACTTCGAACATCGGTTTCAACGCCCAGCAGGTGCGTTTCTACGAGAACCCCTTTCTTGCCTATCGCATCAACCAGCAGTTCATCATCAATGCAGGTGTAGGTCTGGGCATCAACGCCGGTATTCCCAGCAAGTACCGTCGCGACGGCGTGTCGGCCAAGGCCAACTACAACATCCTCACTCAACTGTATGTCGATTTCGACGCCAACATCGGTGCCAAATACTACATCACCGACGACCTCTTTATCGGCTTGCACGTGCATTGGGCTTTCTATAAGTTTGACATCCGCGACCTTATGGAAGCTGACGAAAGTTGGACAAAAGGCCTCGTGGGTGGTATCTCCTTCCCCGTTGACCCTGAAAAAAGTCCGAATTGCGTCTATCTCCCCACCGCCAAGCCCTTCCAAGTGCTATTCTCCTTCGGCTACACGCGGTAGGCCGCTAGGAATTTGAAAATTGAAAGGTGAAAATTGAAACTTCGCAGCGGCGGGCATTTGCTCGCTCCCGCGAGATTTCAATTTTCACCTTTCCCTTTTTTATCGTGCGGTTGTGCTTTGGCTGCTACCCGAGGTGGTGGGGGTGCTGCCAATGTAGTAGCCGTGCCAGCTGCTGCCACCGCTGAAGGTGCTGGTGGTCCAGTACTGGTAGGTGCCGTCCACCACATCAGGCGAGGAGAATACTATTGTGTTGCCACCTCCCGGAGGGGGTGGGGGCTTGGCACCGGGGTCGGTATAGTCCTCGGTGAAGCCGCTGCCCGTGGGGGCGGTGTTGAGGTACATCAGTATCACGTCGCCCGCACTATTCTTGATGCAGAGGCCATTGGTGCCATTATTGTTTATTTGCAGATAGCGTTGCGAACCGCTCACGTTGGGGCGGTCCCACGCGCCCATGCGGTCGCCTTGGGTGATGATAATGCCGCCGTCCACCGAGAAGTGTCCGCCTGCGTCTGTGGCAGCATCGATGCCCACCTCTTGGCCTTTCACGATGATAAGGCCACCGTGGATATTGGTGTTGCCGTTGCAGTCGATGGCATCGTTGCCACGAGAGTAGCACCATAGCTTGCCATCGTTGATTTCAAGATAGTTGGCAGCGTTAATCGCGTCGTCGAAGGCGTTAGCCTCGATGATGCCGCCGTTGACGAAGAGGCTGTCCTTACTTTCGATGGCCTCGCCGTTGGGGTCACCGCTGGTCTGTGAGCAGTAGGCACCCACATGCCCACTGTTGAAGTAGATGTTACCCTCCACCTTGATACCTTTTGGCAGGCCTTTGAAATAGTCGTCGTTGCCACCCCAGGAACCGCCGCCACTGCTGACAGGATTGATAGCATTGCCGCTGGTTTGGACATAGACGTAGATGAGGTCGTCGTCAGCACCCACGGTGCCTACTACGAGCTTGCCGTCGGCCTTGATGCCGCGACCGCCCAATCCAGTGCTGCGGGCATCGAGACGGCCGCCGTTGATGTAGATGTTGCTGTCGGCAGAGATGCAGGTGCTAGCGTAGCCGTCAACGGCGTTGCGACCCGTACCACCCACACAGGTACCGTCGCCAGCAGTAGTGAGCACAGTGTAGCCACCATTGACGATGAGGTCGTAGTCGCTCGACAGGCAGCGTCCGCCGTGGTTCGAGGCAGGACAGCTGACGGTGAGGTTGCCACCGTTGATGACGATGTTGCCAACTGTCCCTTCGTCGGCATCGCCGGTCTTGATGCCAGTGCAATACGAGAAGTCGTAGCCTGTGGCGTAGTCGCTGGAGGTGTCTATCTCAATTGAGCCGGATGCCACAACGTTCAGACTGCCACCATTCATGTAGAAGTGCTGGTCGGTCTTGATGCCCTTCTTGGTGTCGCCACTGACGGTGACGTTGGTGGTGCCTTGGTTGATGGTTACGCCCCGCTTGCCTTGCAGGCCGTTGGCGTAGGCGGAGGTGATGTCGAGTGTGCCAGAGCCTTGCACGGTGAGACTGCCCTTACCGTAGACCATCGCCTTATCAACATTGCTGTCGGCATCGATAAAGGTGTTGGTGGTGCCTCTTACGAGATGCAGGAGGGCGTTCTGATTCTTGTCGATGTTGATGGCGGCATTGCCCACGGAGGTGAGCTGCACACCGTCCATGCGCAAGATGACGGGAGTGCTGAGCTTGCTGAACAGCAGCCAGCCGTCGTTGCTGGTGCCACTGAGGTTATATACCACGTTGTTGAGTGTGGTGCAGTTCGATTTGACGGTCACATGCCCGCCTTCGGAGGTAATCTTGATGCTGTCGTTAGGGTAGGGGTTGTTGATGGTGACGCTGCTGCCGTTCCACTCAATGCGAATCATGCCCACAGTGTCCACTGCCACCGTGTCGGTGATGATGGTGGTGTCGGTGTCGCTGCTCATGGCAAAGGTGAGGCTGTCGAGCATCTCCACTGGGCGACTCCAGGTGGCATCGCTATAGTGGAAGGTAAGGTAGTTGTCATTGGTGTATTTGATGCTGTCGAGTGTGCGGACGGGAGTCTGGAATATGACGTTGCCAGCATAGTGGACGCGGGCGACACGCTGTTCTTGGGCGTAAGCGGACGAGATGCCGATGAGGGCAAACAAGGCTATGATAATCGTGTATTTCTTCATAAGGCAGTCCTCCTATTGTTGTTTGATTATTTTAGCCACTTTGTCGCCACAGCGCATTACATATACCCCTTCAGGCAGGCGACTGAGGTCGATATGGCTGCCGTCGGCTGCCATCTGTTCGTGTAGTTTCACACCGGCGACGCTATAAATAGTCACCATTTGGGGCTGCTGCCCAATGCCCTGTACCATGACAAAGTCCATAGCAGGATTGGGAGTAAAGGTTACGGGAGCATCAGTCACGTTGTCGATACCCAGCTGGGGAGTAAAGGTGACGACATGCACATCGTCGAGGGCGTATTCTGCCACGCCCGCAGTGCTGACGACAGTCATGCTATCATTAGCAAAATAAAGCCCGCCCGCCTCGGTGAGGTCGAAGCTCTGGCTGCCGTTAATCTGTACGCGCACTTGCGCCTGCAAACCTCCCCACCCGAAGGCAAGGACGGCTACGATAAGGAATAAGAGTTTTTTCATTGGATGAACAATTCAGTTAATAATAATTAAGTATATTCGTTTAGTCGAAAATTGCAGTTTTTTTTTGTAAAAAACACGCAGGATAAAAAAATAGTTGTATCTTTGCATCGTCGAACACCCGAAGCGTCGACGGGGTATAATGCAGATAAATTTCTTGATATTTACCGCATTATATTATCCTAGTGGAGTAGAGGGTGGGAGATAGGATATTGAAAAAGAAACGTTGAGCGAAACGTTTTATCTGCGGCGTACAGAACTTCGCAACTTCAGAACCCGTCTGCATGATAAAGCAATTGCCACCGTTCATGGTATGGTACACCATAGTTTTATGTTGTACCTACAGCGTGGGCTTCGGCATTGCTTATCTTCAGACGGTAGGCAATGCGAAGGCCTTGTACGCGGGATAAGTGATGAGCTATGATACCCGCGCTTCTTTTTTCTTCTTAACAAAGAATAGATTAATTGGCATAGGTATCTGCCACAGTGAAATGGGTACTTATGTGTACAAGGGAGTATAAAAGTAGGCGGAGGATAGGAATGTTAGCCGTTTTGGTGTTCACTTCACTATCTATGAATAATGTGCAAGCTCAGAAAAATGTCATGATGGAAATATCGTGGTATGCTTATGGTGCTACGTATAGTGGATTGATGACAACATATGCCGATAACACGGGTGATTTCATTGTCAATTATTATCGTCCCAATGTTGGGTATATACAGGTACATCAGGATGTTCGTGTAAACACGAAATGTGACGGTTGGGGTAATTGCATCACATATCTTTATGGATACAATGTAACATCAGATCCACCCGTTGCCTACATCCCAGACAATTTTGTAATATACCCTAATGGGACTGTGTACACGCAAGACTATAATGGTATGTGGTCTATACCTGTAACTGCACGAATTGTTCCTGTAAATCAGTGGAGAGCAACTTTGAGGAGATACGGAATTAATTTAAAAAATAATTAAAACTAACAATATGCAAAAGACTTTATCAATTCCTTGTGGTAGATTTGCAGCAGATGACGATGCTGCAGCAAAAGCCAAACGAGAAGAGTTGCGCCGTAAACTTTTAGGCGGTGATACCATCACCCTAAAAAATGATGGTTCCGCAACCAATACTCAAGGTGACAACTCAACAATCAGCATTCCGAAAGGCAAACTGGCAGATGACGATGCTGCGGCAAAAGCCAAACGAGAAGAGTTGCGCCGTAAACTTTTAGGTGGCGATACGATCACCTTGAAAAACGATGGCTCAGCAACAAATAGCCAAGGTGACAATTCAACAATTAGTATTCCCAAAGGGAAACTGGCTGCACAATGGTATGAAGCTAATCCCCAATTGCTTGCTTTGGAACGTATCGCCATGCAAAAAGCCTTTCCTAATTTCAAACTAGAGACACTAGATGATGGTCGTAAAGCGTGGGTTGGTAAGCTCAATGTCGGTGTTTATGAAACCAAATTCCACCAGCCAATGGAATACCATGTCATGGCCATATACATGAACAACCATCCGCACCAACAAATGGGTTCTTCTGTGCGGGTTTATCCTATCGTACCTAATGTACAAGAACTGATTAATAAATGTGGATTCCGCCCATACCACCTTCTTACAGATTCAATAGGTGATTTGTATTTATGCACCAACGAAGCCGATAACCAAAGGACAGGAAATGATATCACTAGTGCAGCTTCGGTTCTTGGATGGGCATGCAAGTGGTTTCTCGGCTATGAACTTGTCTTGACTGGTGATTTGGACAAAGACAAGTTTAATCAACATGGGGGGATATGATTATGAGCCATAATTGCAGTGCAGTTGTATTCTCGAATAGAGCATACAACGCAATTATCCGTGAAACTTTTGAGAAACATCCGGTTGAGACAGGGGGTATCCTGCTAGGACATATTATTGACGACACCTGGGTTGTAATGGAGGTGTTACCGCCGGGTAGTCATAGTATTTTTCAGACAGCATACTTTGAGTATGACGAGCGTTTTGTCAATTATCTTGCACAATCTGTTGCCAATCAGTACAAGCGTCCTTTGTCCTTGTTGGGTTTGTGGCATCGTCATCCGGGGCACATGGATGTGTTTTCAGGAACTGATGACCAGACCAACAGCACGTTTGCAAGACAATTGCCGAAAGGCGTTATATCTGGATTGGTAAATGTGGATCCTACTTTCAGGTTTACGATGTACTATCTTGATTGTGCTCGGATTGTTACTAATTATCGCCCAGAATATGAGAAAGTAGATGTTGAAGTTGGAGACGATATTATTCCTCCCTCTTTTTTTGAGTTGAAATATGTTGTGCCAGGTGCCGAAAATATTCATCCGCTACCACCTGAAAACAATATGGAAGTAAGTCATTCTGTAGAACGACAGACTTTTCGTCAAGAGAAATCCATTATTGACGATTATGAGGATACTATAGAACTATCGAGATTCAAAACAAGGGAGTTGATGGGAGAATTGTTGAAACGTATGTTTCTGTGGATAAGAAAGCGATGGAAAGAAATTCTTATAATATTGTTAATCTGTGCCTTGACACTTTCTTTCAGTAATGTTATAAAAGTATGTGTACTTGGCATTAAGGAGAAAATTGAAAAAGTGGTAAAGGACGGTGATGAGATAGGTATTCCTGCTATTCCAGCACACGAGATTAAAAATGAGACATCCTCTGATGAGTCAAATAATGATAATGTTGAACAGAAATAGAAGAAGATGGAGAATAAGGAGTTATCAATGAATGATGTTTTGGCAAAGTTTAGTCAAAAGAAACGTCGTCGACCTACGGTATGTTTTCCTAATGAGCTGTCAAAAATGGATTCATGTGAATTGTATGGGTATTACCAGAAGGAAAGTAATTATTACAATATCACGTCTATAGGAGAATCTAAAATGTCATTAGGTTGTCAAGATACGATATTATTAGGAAAGTATGTGGGAGAAGTAAGCGAGCCCCCTATTAATCTTCTTGAGAATTCAGATAAGTTGCTTGGATATAAATATAATGATAGTCTCTTTTTTGTTGCTGATGGTGAGGAATGTGAGCAAGAGCCATTTTGCCTTAAGATGGACATCTTTTCTCGCAATACAGGTATTCTTGAATCTGACACAATGTTGAAAAAGGGTGCTATTATTATTGGGTGCGGTTCTGTTGGCTCTTTGGTGGCTTTGGAGTTAGCAAGGGCTGGTGTTGGACGATTCTTTTTGATAGACATGGATATTATGAGTTATCACAATATCTGCCGTCACCAATGTGGAGTTCAAGATGTAGGAAAGTTCAAAACCACAGCAATTAAAGAAAGGATATTACAGATTAACCCTACTGCCGAAGTACATACTGAGAACAAGATGATTCAGGAAATAGCACTTGGCGCGTTCGAAGATTTCTGCAATGAAGATTGCATAATGATTGGTTGTGCTGATAACAGAGAAGGTGATTTGTATGCTGATGCAATGATAGCAAAGCCTTACAAAATGCCATTCGTTTCTATCGGTTGTTGGGAACGTGCTTTTGCAGGAGAGATATTCTATTGTCTACCAGAAGGAATGCCTGCATATTCCGATTTTGTGGCAGCATTGGGCGAAAGCTCTGGACGTACAACAGCTAATACCCACCTTTATATGGGTGAGGTCGGTACTTTTGAACCAGGTATATCAGTCGATATTAATTTTGTCACCACTATAGCCATAAAACTGATTCTAGACCTATTGAATCGAGACAATGATGGATACACGCAACGTCTCATAGGTAGTCTGACTCAGTATACACTTATCTGCAATACGAACAATCCCAAAATTGGAGGTGAAATGGCGGAGATTTTTTCGTATCCACTCCAAGTAACAAGAAGCATTAAAGTAGAATACGCAAATTAATAAACATAAAAGTATATGTATCAGTTCTATGTTAAATTAGATGGGCAGCAGTATGGGCCGTATACTGCCACCCAAATAGTAAATATGGATTTGCCTGACAATACCGAAGTTATGGAAGCAAGTATTGGCTCATGGGAAATTGCTAGTAATTATCCATGGTCTGACTTGGTTATGAAAGAATCTGGTGCAGCGATTGGGCCAAGTGGCAATATTGTTGCAGGCAATTCTGGTTCGTATGTTCCTCCAGGAGGGTATCAGACTCCTCATGTCCAGCAGCCTCAGTCAAGTCTGGGTGACGAACCCAGTACAGGGTTAAACATTCTATCGTTTTTATTCCCTCTTGTAGGCTGGATACTCTATTTTGCACTCAACAAGTCTGAGAAGGGAAAGGCTTGCGCAAAGTGGGCGTGGATTGGTTTTGCCGTCGGCTTCATCTTTAATCTTATTGTTGTTGCTGCGGGTTCATAATTGAATGGCATATATAATAATTCGAGACGAGGGAAACCTCGGTCCGTTTGACGAACAAGAAGTTGCTGAGTTTGTCTGTAACGGCCTTGTGCTTACACGTGAGAAATGTTATGATACATTACATCCGGGTTCCATTACGACTGTCGGTGAAGTGTTGCATAGTAAAGGTTTCTCTACAAGAGTTCAACAAAGCGGGTCATTCTTGAATCAGTTGAAAACAATTGGGGGCAATTTGTTGTTGCCCAAAGCAGTTTTCTCGTCAGAACCATGGAAAAGAGACCGCAGGCTTTTGTTGATGGCAGTTGTTGGATTGTCACTTTCGGTACTGATAAACATATCTGGCATTCTACCAGATTTGGTAATATTTTATGTGGTGTCACTTTATTTTGCCATTATATGGGGATTATTTTTCTATTATTTGTTCTGTACAGAGCAGGTAAGGCTAAAGCCAACAATAATAACTATTTTTTTTACTCAAATTACCACTGTGATATTGTTCTCAATAGTGGGTGTTGGTGGGCTTACAGGACTAATTGGTTATAACATTCTTGGATGTACAATTGGAATAGGTGTTCCTGAGGAGTTTACAAAACTTTTAATCATATTAATTATTCTTTCAAGGTCCAAAGAGATTCTTACACCAGACACTGTGGTATACTATGGGCTAATGTCGGGAATTGCTTTCGGTGTTTTTGAGGGTGTACAATATCAAACTACAGTGAATTACGCGTTACTGCTTGAAGGTGGGACTTCATCCACAGTATATACACAATCGTTTCTAATGAACATTATACGACTTACATCATTGCCATTCCTTCATGCAGTTTGGTGTGGCATTGGAAGCTATTATGCTGCCTGCTCATGGATATTCCCTCATTATAGAAACACACTCATTACATTGGCAATATTGATACCAGCTTTACTTCATGGGTTGTACGATTATCTTGTCTTCAATGGGATGTCTGTCTTAAGTATTGCTGTTGTATTTCTGTCAGTTGTATTGTTAATGGTGTATCTAGCAAGCCATTATAAACTAGTTCAAAAAATACGGTAATAATGCAAAGAGACTGTCAATTAATGGATAATGGAGATGTCTATGAGATTCTCAAAGATGGCACAATCCATAAAGTTGGAAATGTCAAGAGTAGTGCGTTAAATCCTGTTGATGATAATCTGATAAAGTGGATATGGGTTTTAGCAATAGGGTGTATGGGCCTTTGTATAGCATTTCTTGTTGTTCGGTCAAACTTGAGCGATACTAAAGTCCAAGAAGAACACTATCGGTCTTTGTATAACGAAGAATATAAAGAGAATAGAGAGTTATTGCAGATCAAACAAGAGGTTGCGGCAACCTATCCGATTATCATTAATGAAATAGAGATAGGAAATGTGCATGGTGATGGAATGATAGCAACATATTATGGGAATACCATTTATAGTTACAATACGATGTATCTAAAGCCGAAGATTTCTTATATAGGTCTTCGTGATGGAAGTTGTACGTTAAAGGTGAAATTATATGATAATTATGGAAACCTTCGTAGCGGAACTGGTTCGCCAAGAGGTTATTCGTACTCGTGTAATGAAACTATTTGTGAGGGGAATAATGTCTTATACCTTGATGGTTGGGGGAACGATACAAAGGGGTATTGGTCTTCAGGTACATACCGAATAGAGGTATGGTATAATGATATGTGTCTAAAATCCGATAGGTTTACGATATATTAGCCACTCTAGTATATAGTATGACTGATTTTGTCGTCTCTTCGAGGTGTTGAGTAGTAGGGCTGTCCTTAACCCTACATTGCACGAAAACTGGGCAAAAGTTTACAGAACTTTTGCTATCCTTTTGGTCGCGACCCCATTCCCGTTTGTGAGGTTTTTTTTCGAGACGTTGCTGAATTTAGGCAAAGCAAGCGAGCTTGCTCTGTGCTCGGCTTTTACAACATTATTAAGAATCAGCATTTTCGATGCTATTGAAATTATTAGTCCTATACCAAACTAGAACCAATATTGTTTCTCAATCCATGGCATCAAGGCTTCTGTAGCATATAATGGGTAGTTGGTCGTCCACGACTGCTCGCGGTAGGGGGCCATAGAAAAACGGATGCCGTGCAGATTCTCGTTTGCCCTGACAAAATAGCGCAGACTTTTCGACTGGAGATTGTCCTTGGCTTTCACCTATATCGGTATGATATTGTCTTCACATTGCAAAGATACAAATATTATACAAAACTCCGACTAATAAGTACATTCTTTCTTCCTAGGTTTTACTCCGTCTTCTCGCCGCGGATGCGGTCGACGATGAGGGCGATGGCGCCGTCGCCGGTGACGTTGCCGGCGGTGCCGAAACTGTCCATGGCGATGTAGATGGCTATCATCAGTCCTTGCATGTTGGAGTCGAAGCCGAGCATGCTGCTCAGGAGCCCCAGGGCTGCCATGATGGCTCCGCCAGGCACGCCGGGTGCGGCGACCATGGTGATGCCGAGCATCATGATGAAGCCCATGTAGGTGCCGAAGTCGCTGGGCAGACCCATGCTGAGGGTGATGGCGTAGGCCACGGCAGTAATCTTAAGAATACTGCAGGGCATGTGGATGGTGGCGCAGAGGGGCACGGTGAAGCTGGCCGTCTCGGAGCGCACGCCGTTCTTGATAGCCTGCTGCAGGGTGACGGGAATGGTGGCAGCCGACGAGGCGGTGCCCAGCGCGGTGACGTAGGCGGGCAGCATGGTGACGAGTGCTTTGAAAGGGTTCTTGTGGGATATGGGTCCCGCCACGAGGAAGAGGAACACCAACTCGGTGACATGCAGCAGGAAGATGAAGCCGACAATCTTGAGGAAGGCTCCCAGTACGGCTCCTACATGGCCCTCGGCTCCCATCTGTAGGAAGATGCCAAATATGTAGAGCGGCAGGCAGGGGATGATGACCTTGGTAATGACGGTGGTGATGATGTCGCGGAAGTCGGCAAGGAATCCTCTCATGGTGGTGCCGCTGATGGTGGCGGTGGTGAGGCCAAGCATAAAGGCGATGACCAGTGCTGTGGTGACAGAGATGAAGGCGGGCATCTCGATGGTGAAGTAGGGCGTGAGGGCATTGGTCATGTCCATATTGCCGAGGACCGTCAGCCCGTCGCCTAGGATATGGGGGTAGGCAAAATAGCATGAGAAATAGGTGAATACCCCCGAGAGCACAGTGGAACTATAGGCCAGCACCACGGTGATGAGCAGCAATTTGCCAGCCCCCTTGCCGAGGTCGGCAATGCCGGGTGCCACCAATCCGATGATGAGCAGCGGGATGAACATCCCGAGGAAATTGCTGAAGATAGAATTGAACGTGAGGAACACACGCACAGCCCATCCGGGGAAAAAGAACGAGCAGCCTATGCCGAGGGCTATAGCAATAAGGATTTTTGGGAGAATACCTAGTTTCTTCATGAATTGAAAATTGAAAGTTGAGAATTGAAATACTTAACCCGTCATTATCAGATAAAACAAATCAGTGTACAACTAGCATTGTGGCACTAATTGTACACTGATAGGTATACAAGACGTGTCAGCGTGCTTCGAGGACGCTGATACTACTTGTTGTAGCGCTGGCACTCTTTGGGAGTGACGCAGGTGCCGGTGGCACGGCAGACGAGGATGCGCTCCTCGAGCACTTCGGCTGCGCTGGCGCTGATTTCGGGCAGGGTGCGGATGACCTTATAAGCCTCGAACTTCATCTTGCGCGAGGTGTTGCCCACGTGGGTGATTTCGCCATAGGCTTCGATATAGTCGCCCGCGTAGACGGGAGCCTTGAATTCGACCATGTCGTAGGCGCAGAAGAGTCCTTCGTCGCCGTCCTGTTTGATAAGGAGTTCGGTCGCCACGTCGCCAAACAGATGGACCATGTGGGCACCGTCAACCAAGTTGCCACCGTAGTGGGCGTCCTTTGCGCTCATGCGAACGCGTAGCATAGATGTAACAGCCATGTTGTAGATGGTATTGAGGGTTAGTATTTTTCGGAGTAATCAGATTATTCAAATAATTCCGAATCATTCCGATTACTCCGAATTCAATTATTTATTTCTTGATAATGAAATCGACAAAGATTCCGGGAGTCTTGACGTTCTCGGGGGCGATGGTGCCGGTCTTGACAATCTCCTGCGGCTCCACAATCACCACGTCGGCGGCGGTTGCCATCATGGGGCAGAAGTTCTGCGAAGTGCCCTTATAGACCAAGTTGCCGCTCTCGTCGCAGATGTTGGCTCCGATAATGGCCACATCGGCGCGGATAGGCTTCTCCAGCAAGTACTCCTTGCCGTCCACGGTCACCTTCTGCTTGCCGTTCTCAACCACGGTGCCCAACCCGGTGGTGGTCAGCACGCCGCCGAGGCCTGCGCCAGCGGCACGGATTTGCTCTGCCAGGGTGCCTTGGGGCTGCAGCGTAACGTTCAACTCGCCAGCATTCATCTGGTCGATAGTGTTGTTGTTGGTGCCGATATGGGTGGCGATGAGGTTCTTCACTTGGTGGTTGGTGATGAGCTTGCCCACGCCCACTTCGGGATAGGCGGTATCGTTGCAGATGATAGTGAGGTCCTTGACCCCTTTCTCAACCAATGCGTCAATTAAAGCAATGGGATTGCCTACGCCGAGGAATCCGCCTACCATTACGGTCATGCCGTCCTGAATTTTGTCGGCAGCTTCTTTTACAGATACGAATTTGTTCATGGTGTTAAATTTATTTCTTCAATTATTATTTTCGTTTTTCTGAGCGATACGGTGGCGACAATCTCTCTCAGCGACCCCTATAGAAACGGTATTTATTACCTGTATATTAGTGCTTTCCGAGAAAAAATTATCCTCCGTATCACATTCGTTATCAAATTGCAAATATAAGAATTTTTTCTGACACTGAAAAAAATTTTGTCTATTTTGCAAAATCTATGTACTTTTGCAACGATTTTTGAGTTATTATAGGGCAGAGAAAAAAACTGATTTGAATGATGAAAAAAACCTTTCTGATATGTGCGATGGCGGTCGCAATGTGCGGCATGGCCAAGGCGCAGGATTATGTTGTCCCGGTCGAGACTTGGGACTATGAGGAAATCAATGGCAGCAACTACCATGGCTACAATTTCCATGAGAGCTGGGATGTCGATTTCACCATCGAGAACCAGGACGGTCGCTATACCCCCACCGAGGAGGATATTGCCGAGGCGGAGCGTCTGATTCAGAAGCGTATCGCCTACGTCAACCGTTACCACATCAACCAAGAGGGATTGTGCCCCGTCATCGACGAGCACATGCGCCGCTATGAGCGTCAGTATGTCGGCTTCACCGACATCACCGGCTGCCGCATTGTGTGGGCCAATTTCGTCTGGGACGAGAATGCTGCCGAGCGTCTCACGCAGGACATCGTTCTCACCGAGGGCGGATGCGGCCACTACTGGCACGTCAAGGTGAACCTCACTACGGGCAAGGTCTACGGTCTCGAGGTCAACTCCGATGGCGACATCAAGTACATCCCCCGCCAGAAGAAGCCCGCCCATCGCATCAGCCGTCCCCGTGCCCCGCAGGCCCCCGGCAAGATACGCAAGACCGGTATCCCCCACGACCCCAAGGAGGCTCATTTCTAAAAGCCTTGCAACAGTATACCTCTGAGTACTCTGAATAATCCGACTATTCTGAGTACTCAGATTTTTTTATCAAACAACCCTCAAAAAATCCATCTTAGACAATAATCAAACAGTCCGCTGCAAAAAACCGCATCAGCCGTCCCCTCTTGAGAGGGATCCGCCGTTAGGCGGGGGGTATGTAAAGGCGGTGGCAATAATACAAATAACCTCAAATTGCGTGATTTCCCATGAAAAAAATCTTTACCCTTTTTCTCCTCCTCTCCTCAGTCGCCGCCATGGCGCAGAAACCCCGTCCCGACGCCTTCCCGCCCGTCCCCGACACCCTCTCGCCCAAGGCAGTAGAGATGGCAACCACCCTTGAGGAGATGGACGCGTGGAACCGTTACCCCACCTACGAAGTCTACCTTGCCATGATGCAGCGTTTCGTCGACACCTTCCCCACGCTCTGCCACATCGACACCATCGGCACCTCCGTGCAAGGCCGCCTTATCCTCTCGCTGGCCATCACAGGCTCGTCCGACAACGACCTCTACCGCCCCGAGTTCCTCTACTCCTCCACCATGCACGGCGACGAGGTGACGGGCTTCTACCTCATGCTCCGCCTTTGCGACACCCTGCTCCGCAGCTACGGCACCTCGCCCGACATCACCAACCTCCTCGACCGCACCCGCATCTCCATCAACCCCCTCTCCAACCCCGACGGCACCTACCGCGGCGGCAACCACACCGTCGCCCGCGCCATGCGCTACAATGCCAACTATGTCGACCTCAACCGCAACTACCCCGACCCCTTCGGCACCGACCCGCTCGACCCCCTGCAGCCCGAAAACGAGGCGATGATTGACTACGTCTCGCAGCACAACTTCCGTCTCAGCGCCAACCTCCACGGCGGCTCCGAGGTGATGAACTACCCATGGGACAGCTTCACCTCCCTTCAGCAGCTCAACGAGCACCATGAGTGGTGGAAACAGGTATGCAAACGCTTCGTCGACACCTGTCGGCTGGTGGACAGCCAACGCTTTCGCGATGTCAATTCCAACGGCTACATCGTCGGTGGCGACTGGTATGTCATATCCAATGGGCGGCAAGACTATTTCAACTACTACCACAACATGCGCGAGCTCACCATGGAGCTCTCCACCTCCAAAACCCTTTCCACCACCCGTCTCAACCACTACTGGCAGTGCCAGTCGCACGCCCTCATCAACTATATCAAGGAAGTCCACAACCTCGACGACCCCTCGACCGAGGGCATCTGCACCCCCGTCCCGCAGGCGACTGCCGGCATCATAGCCTATCCCAACCCCACCCAAGGGCCCATCACTATCGAAGGCGTTAGGGGCAGCTATCATTACGACCTCTCCGACCGTCCCGCAGGTGTCTATATCCTCAATGTTGAGGGTCGCCCAGTGAAGGTTGTCAAGCACTGATGCCCCGCTACGCCCATATCTCGGTGGCGCTGCCCCTGCTGGCAGAGCGCGACAACCTGTCGCCAATGCTCGAGCGGCTGTGTCGGCAGACCTTTTGCCGTTTCACCCTCTATTGCTGTGTCAACAACCTAGAGGGCGGCTACGGCTACGAGGAAAACCAGGCATGCCTCGCCCTTCTGCGTCAGGTGCGCGACATCCCCGTGGTCGTCATCGACCGCAGTTCCCCGGGCTGCGGCTGGACGGGCAAACGCAAGGGCGTAGGGTGGGCGCGCAAGGTGCTTTTCGAGCGTATCATGGAGGACTGCGACGACAACGAGCTGGTAGTAAGTCTCGATGCCGACACCGACTTCGACGACAACTATCTCGAAGCCCTCCTCGCCACCATGAACGCCCACCCCGACCATAGCGCCTTCTCCGTACCCTACTATCACCCCCTTAATAATGATGACGTTCTCGACCGCCCCATGCTCCGCTACGAATGTTACATGCGGCACTACCTGCTGGGTCTGCTACGCATCGGCAATCCATACGCTTTCAGCGCACTCGGCAGTGCCATGGCGTTCCCCCTTTGGGCTTATAGGCGCGTGGGCGGCATCACCCCCCTGCAAGGCGGCGAGGACTTCTATCTCCTGCAAAAGTTTGCCAAGACGGGCCGCCTCGTGCGCCAGTTTGTCGAGCCCTACCGTACGCAGGGCATGGTGGTTCGCCCACAAGGACGTGTCTCCGCGCGCGTCCCATTCGGCACCGGTCCTGCCATCGCCAAGGGGGTTGAAGGCATGGAGGATAGCTACCCTTTCTATTCCGATCAAGGCTTTGCCGCCGTCAAGGCTACCTACGACCTCTTTCCAGTCCTCTACGACGGCGACATCGAGACCCCCATGACCCCCTTCCTCCGCCAGCAACTTGCCACCGACGACCTTTGGTCGCCCCTCCGCGCCAACTTCAAGAGCCGCAACCTCTTCGTCCGTGCCTGTGCCGAGCGTGTCGACGGACTCCGCATTCTCCAATACCTCAAAAACACTCCCGCCTACCGCCTCCCCGCCGAGTCCCTCCCCGTCGACTTCCTTCACGACCCCATCGCCCTCCTCGACGACTACCGCCACAGCCTTTTCACCCAGGAAATGTCTCTCCGCTAGCCACATCCCCCTCTTCACCCCCTCCATCCGTCCTCCATCCGTCCTCCATCTGTTCCCCTTTCATCCCCCTTTTGCTCCCCTTTCGCACCCTCCGAAGCCCGCGAGTGCTTCCCGCACTTATTCTGTATTTATACCTTAGTTATTCTATATTTATACTTCAGTTATACTATACATAATAGTATAACTGAAGTATAAATAAAGTATAAATATAGTATAAATACTGAAGGCGAGGGGCGGGCGAGGTGGCGGGTTGATTGTTTTTGGTGGATAGCGCAAAAAGGAGTATCTTTGCATTGTCGGACGAAATGACAAATAATACAATAATAAGGTAGTACTAAAGATGATAGAAGAATCTGTGCGTCGAGAATTGATGCGATATGCAGACGAGTACGAGACGGTGGCGTTCCTTGAGGGCGACCCGTCGTGGTTTATGCACCAGGTGGAGGGCGAGGCGAATCGGGAGGCGACAGCGTTTGTGGCGTCGTGCCTCAGCTATGGCAGCCGCAGGCAGTTCATGCCTAAGATTCAGTGGCTGCTGGATTGTGCCGGTGGGGAGATGGACGCGTGGGTGCGCGAGGGCAGTTTCGAGGAGGTGTTGCCCAAGGGGGGCTGCGGTTGCTTCTATCGGCTCAACACAGTGGGGCAGATGAACGCCTTGCTGCGGGCGTACCGACGATTGTTGTTGGAGCATGGCACATTGGGAGCGTACGTGAAGGAGCGAGCGGACAGCGGCCTAGCTGCGGTGGAGGCGATATGTGGCTATTTCGTGGGCGAGGGGATAGGTGGTCTGGTGCCGCAGGACGCACGGTCGGCTTGCAAGCGGGTGTGCATGTTTCTGCGGTGGATGGTGCGTAGCGGCTCGCTGGTGGACTTGGGCTTGTGGGCAGACTTTATCGACCGTCGTACACTCATCATGCCCTTGGACACACATGTGCTGGCCGAATCACGGAGGCTGGGACTGCTACAATGCGGCTCCGCCACGATGTCGGCGGCACGCCGCCTCACACAGAAGATGTCCGAAATCTTCCCCGACGACCCGCTGAAAGGCGACTTCGCCTTGTTCGGCTACGGGGTGAGGCATCAGGATGTGCAGTAGTGGGTTGTATGTGATGGAAGTTAGGTGGTTACAATTGTATGACAGGGGATTAGGTGTGGACTATTTGTCGCTGTAATGCTCATAGGCGGAGATGACGATTACGATGACTTCAGTGTCACGAATCTCATATATCAGGCGGTGTTTTTGGCTGATACGTCTTGACCATTGATTGTTGTGACCGCCTTTTAACTGCTCGGGATGGCCTGTGCCTGTTTTTGGGTGTATGTATAGTTCATCCATCAAGGCCAATGCTTTCTTGAAGGAGAGAGGCTCGCTTCTCGCTAGTTTCTGCAAGTCTTTCTCAGCACTTCTTTCTAACCTAACTTGATACATTGTCATAGATTTTCAAAATAGCGGTGCATCTCTTCGGGCGACGAGAATGTGATGTAGTTACCTTTTTCGTACTCTTCCATGCGCTGGTCAATCATGGCAAAGAATTCTTCCTTTGTCATGCAGGTGTCGTCTTCACATTTTGCGGCTGCCTTCTTTTTTGCCCGACTCACAGATGCTTGTAGGCTTTTCAAGGTGTCAATGTCCTTGATACCAAGGATGCTCCTTATCAAGTCATTCTGTCTGCTTTCTACTGATATAGTATTCATAAGTTCTTTTTGTTTGGTGATGCAAAAATACGAAAAATTTTCGGACTGGCAAGAAAAAAGTTGTTGTGGCAGTACCCGTTGGGGTAGAATGCTTCTCAGGGATTCGTAGAAGGTTGTTTTCCCCTTGTTCAGTTATATGTGTTGTTGTTTGTTTTTCGTTGAGAACAAGGCTATCGTTGAGGTAAGGAAACCGAGGGTGGCAAAGGATATTCCGCCGAGGAGGGTAAGGTAGAGTGTGCCCCAGTCGGCACTGATGTTGCGGGCGTACATCAGGCCGTTGAAGGTGGAGGACATTGACATGGAGAAGATTGTGTTCGCGCTAAGGAAAAGCAGGGATGGGATATTATGTGCCAGATGGTAGTTGAGCGTGACTATAACGAATAGGAAAAAGAACACTGCCACCGTCCAGAAAAATCCTATAGAATATAGGATTGTGGAGAGAACGATTACCAGATAGTTTGATACCAGAACAATCATCTCACGTCGCTTTCGTTTGGTGGGATGCTTGCGGACAGGCAAATAGCAGAAGATGATGCCGAGCAGGCAGACAGATGCCACCAAAATTGGGATAAACGTCTTTATTGCTGTAAAATAGATGACGAGTAGAGCCGTTATTGCAGCGGTGGCGATGGAGATAAGTAGCAGTATGGAAATAGCAATCCAGACATTGTTTTTATAGGTGGCGTGAGCAGTCATCATTTAGAGAATGTTGAGTATTTCCATGCCTATTACAGGTTGTTTTGCTTTTTGATGTCTTGCAGGAATTCGGGCAAGCCTTGGGGGCAGGAGGCGAGAGGTATGACAACGCCGACTCTGGGTGAGCGCATCAGGTAGATGTTGGTCTTGGTGAAATGGATGGCTGTTAGCTGTTTGTAGGCGATGTTGGCATTTGCGTTGGAAGTCGATTGCTCGTAATGGTCGTCGAAGAAAAGGATGGTCTGCTCAGAGCCTTCTTTCACTACGTATTGGCGGTAGTATCTCTTGGCAGTGCGGTCAACGCCGAATGTGAACAGCCATACGCAGATGAGCATGCCTGCCAAAAAACCTACGGCTCTGGGTACATTGGTGCCTTTCACTAAGTCGTTGATGGCAAATGCCAGTATAAGCAAACCGCATGCAATGATGATGGTCGTGTTCTTTTTGTTGCTGTGGGCGACAAAGCGGCTGAACCGCACAAATTCTTCTTCGGTGAGATTGGTTTTAATACTGTAATTGGGTGTCATGATGCTTTGGTTTATCGGATGGTGAGAGTCAATTTGTAGTATACAGGCGTGCCGTGTGGGGCAAGATTTGTGGGTCTGTAGCCTCCAACCCAGCCCCATTCGCTGTTGTTGCCGGTAGAGGCGGCTTTTAGCAGTAGTTCGTTGTTACTTATCCAGCAGAAATTGAAATCGTAGCAGTCTTCGAACCAGCGATAATCCTTGTAGTGGCAGAGTGGAATCATGTGATGCGTTTGTTCGTCGTATCGGTAGAACCAAAGTGAGCCGTGGTAGTCGCAGTCGTGTCCCTCCTGTCCGACGAATATGCGGTTTGTCCCATAGGTGCGGGTTTCGGACTGCATAAAGGTGGAGTCGATGATGCCGTCCTCGGTCATCATGAACGACTCGTTGGTCAGCGGAGCCAACATGACATATTCGTATTGCTTTGTTTCGGAGTAGTGGTATATGGGAATAATGTAGTAGTCCCGTTCTTCTTCCTGCAGATTGTCCTCTTCTTCCCACCAGAGCCCTCTCACTTTTTCGTATCGCACTGTGTTCTCCATCCCCTTCTTGTACAATTCTGCATAAAGAGGAGAGTTGGTGTCAATGGACACAGGCTGGAGAGTGTATTTGTCGGTGAGCAGCCGCTCATACTCCTTTTGGGTGATTTCCTCGGGGACGATGACGATGTGGTTGTCGGCAGAGAAGGTGGAGTAGCCGTTGATAGAGTCAACCTTGAAGTTCTCATCATTGGCTGCAATGTACTCTTGGACATTGGCAAAATCGATTGCAGTGAGATGTTGTGCCCCACTATTGCAGGCGGTCATCAGCCCGATACCGCACAGCACTGCGAGGAGATGATTTGCTTTCTTCATATTCTATATGTTTAAAGGGTTATACTTCGTTGGGTTGCCGGGTATCCTGACGATTTCCTTGTTGCGCAACAGCATCGATCTGCAAAAGACTGAGATGTTCATTGTGGTTCATCTGGTTATACAATTAGTCAATTCCCCTAGAAGGGCAAGGTCAGTGAGTGCGGGAGATACACTATCTTGAACGACACGACCATCAGCATTGCGCTGGCGACGAAGTAGGCTATCAGTAGCCAGCGGTTCCTTTTGCGCGCTTTCGGGGGCTCGTCTTTCCACCGTGCCTCGCAGTCGTCGTACAATTTCTCTTTGTTAAGGATGAAGACGTTGAAAACGGCGATTGCCACCACGATAATCCATAGCAGGTTGGCCGACAGCTGGTGGCCGAGAAGCAGGACGGGCAGGATCAGCAGTGTGCTGAGGTTGGAGATTTGGAGCAGCGATACGATGCCCATCGAGGATGTCAGATGGGTTGGGTCCACTTTCTGTGTCAGCGGGTCGTAGGACAATGAGTAATGCACGGGATGGTCCCAGAACCGCGTGATTCTATAGAAACAGTATTTGTATAGTTTCAGCATCTTATGCGTATTCTTTTATAATCCGTCAGTCTATTGTATCCTTTTCTTAGGGTGTGGCGCGGCGGCGTTGTCTGCTTTCGGTTTGATTTTTGCATGGGGCTTCACGTAGAAGCGTGGGGCAATCTGGCGGGCTGTCAGGTCGACGGTGACGGAGTCGTTGAAGTCGGTGCCGTAGCGTTTGGCCAGCGTTTCCGGCGACTGGTCGTATTTGTAGATATGCTCAGGTTGGTCGTCGATGGTGACAACAAGGTACGACGGGCTCTTTGGTTTGATTCCGCCGGTGCTGTGAATATAGTACGATTCGACCTCGAGGTCGTTCCATTCGCGCTCGCTGCCGATTGCCTTGCCGGTGTAGACGGTGACAATGAGAGCGGCATACGCAATCACCACAAAGCTGAAGAAGTACTTGCCGACGGTCTGGAACCGGCCCTTGTAGGCATAGAGGAATATTCCGAGCATGAGGCAGATGTCGCCCGCAAGCGCCACATACGTGAACCACGGCAAGGTGACGATGTACTGCCGCGTCGTGAAAACCATCGCCACCAGCATCGCCAGCGACAGGATGGAGATGGCCTGAACCAGCGGCGGCTGGCTCCTCAGCTTCTCCCAGTCGAGAATAGAGTTCTTGTTATTATTTTTCATCTTCAATCTGTTGTTTCATCCGGTTTTATAAGGAAGGTATCACAGGCTGCTGCAACCCTTGTTGCCGGTAGTGTCTGTGGTGTTATTTCACTATCAACTTTCTAACTGTTACATTGCCGTGGGATACTATCTTGACGAAATAAGCTCCCCGTGGAACAGCTGACAAGTCTATGGTCATGGTGCCCGATTCTGTCATCCAGGTGTTGACCGCACGTCCGTTGAGACTGAGGAGAGTGACAGTTGCGGGACTCGTAGCCTCGATGGTCACATTGCTGTGCGCCGGATTGGGATATATCGCAACACCTCCAACCTCAGCAGTAGGTACGCCTATGGTATGGATTGTGTCCAGCGTGGTGAACTCCAACGGTTGGCTCCACTCGCTCAAACGGTCGTGCTTGTCGACGGCGGCCACCCGCACAGTGTAGTGCGTCAGTGGCACAAGGTAGGTGAAGGTCATTGTTTGAGTGTTTGATTGGGTTACCGTCTGTGTGTCGGCACACGACAGCTCCACCATCCAAAGGACCTCCTCTCCCCCGGGTTGCCACGTGACTGTTGCGGTGAGGCTGTCCACTGCCACCAGCTCCAAGCCTGATGGTGAAAGGGGAGGCGCGATGGGACGCACCATCAAGTCGTCGATGGTCAGCCCGCCGTCGCTGAGATTGCGGATGGCGATGTACCCGCAGTTGCCTGTATAAGTGTAGAACTCGACGTGTGCCGTCTGATATGTGTCGGCCACAGAAACGATGCTGTCAACAAGGATGAATGTAGCTGGGTCTAGCGGGTCGGTCATCACACCGATGTCGGCACGATAGTTGAAACTGATATTTGCCCCCCATGCTGTGCGATAGCCAAACACTAGCTCGCGGTAGGCCAAAGAGTCTACTGCGGGCAGAACCCAGTAGGTCGGGGTGTTAGAACCTGAGGCGACAACCAGCGCGTGGATGCCGCTCTGTGCACTGGACAAAAGGGCGTCGTTCTCGACAATTTGGACAAGATAAGGTTCCACCATGGTCGTGCCGTCGGCCAACACTTTGTAGTATCGCCAGCAAGGCTCTTCGGCTGTACCGACAGGATAATTCTCAAAGTCCAGCATATAGGGCATGTCGGCATAGTTGAGAGGCACACACATGGTGCGGAACTGGCATGAGACTTCGGCAGTAAGTGTGCTGTCGGCACAAATAGCACTGACTGTCGCCACGTAGTCTGTGGAGGGAATCAGGCTGGTGAGTGATATTGTGCCTGTACCTGAATGTGTCAAGGTACGAGTCATTCCGCCACCGGTGAGGGTTACACGATAGGTTTGGCCGGGGATTGTGTCGGAGATGCACAGCTCGGCTGTGTCGGCACCGATACGTCGTGCTGCTACTGCCTGCGGACGTGGACATTGCTGCACGTCGTGCACCTCAATATCGTCGATGTACCATTGGAAGGCGATGTCGCCCATGGGGATGCGCAGAGCTATGCGGCTGTCGGCAGGCGCACCGTTGAAGGAGACTGTCTCTGTGCGCGGCACTACATTGTAGCTGACCACATAGTCAGCTGCATTGAATGAATATAGCGGACGGAAACTGGCAGTGTCGTCAGGTGTCAGCGTGTAGCCCACCTGCAGAATATGGTCGGTGGAAGAATAGGGGTAGCTGGGGATGCTTGAAAAACTCATTTCCATGTTGCTTAAATCGCCTTGCAGGTCGGGAAGCACTACGATGTTGTTGCGGTTGTAGGAGCCGAGTTCCAACTTGAGCCGGTAGTTGGTCGTGCCATACTCATTATCGACAGTGCTTGTGCCTCTGCCGCAATGCTCCCAGCAGGGTAGCGCATCGGTGAGTTGCACGCTGGAGCTGCCAGATGTGTTCGCGGTGTCGAAGTCTTCGCTCCAAGGCAGCGACATTGGGGCGCACAGGGCGGTGCGGAAATGCACCTCGGTGCGGGCGGTGCGGCTGCTGTCGGCACAGATGGAGCTGACAGCAGCGGTGTATAGGCTGTCGTTGACAAGGCCGGTGAGGGTGCAGACGCTGCTGAATACCTCCACGCTGTCGCCATCGGCATACACCATGTAGTGTGGCACGGCCATCGGTGAGACGATATGCAGTGTGGCTCTATCACCACGAATATCAGTCACCCGTATTCCCGTGGGTTGGGCGCAGGTGTCGACAAACGAGTCGGTCAAGGCCTCAACGGTGATGTTGTCGACAAAAGTGTGTGCTGTTTCCGAAACGTTCGAGACGAGAAGGAACCGCAAGGCAATCCTCCCCGAAGTATAGCCGGGGAAAGTGACATTGTAGTGCTGCCAAGTCAAGAAACTGGAGGGTATGCAGGTGACCATCGGCATGAAAGAGGAAGCGTCGGCGGTATCGACAAGGATACCCACCTCCACACCCGTGGCCGAGTCGCTGCCATGGGTGTAGCGCGACACTTCGAGGCCGAGCAGCAGGCTGTCGAGTGGCATGCTGAATTCAGGCAATACCACCAGCAGCTCTGGTGTATGCGAGCTGTAGCATGTGAGTGAGCGGCTCCCCGAACCATATCCAACGGCTGTGGCGATAGAGAGGCTGTTTGACTGTCGGTTTATTGCCTTCCAGCATTCGGGTATATTCAGGCCACAGTCCTCGAACGACTCGCTCCAGGGCAGCGGCATCGGGGCACAAGAGGTACGGAAAACGACTGAGAGGGGCAGATGAGCGGTGCTGTCGGCACACAGTTTCCTAACGTTGGCGGTGTAGTCGGTTGTGGGTGCAAGGCCAGCAAAGGATATGGTGCCGCTGCCCGACAGTGTTGCTGTCCGAATGGCTCCTCCACCTGTGAGGGTGATAACATAAGTGGCTCCGACGGCATCGGTGTCATGGATGACAATATCGGCAGACGAGGAGGTGACGTTGGCCACCTCAATGCCCTGCATCTGGTCGCATGTAGGTGTTGCATTAACCACAATGTCGTCAACTTCAATCCAACTCATAGTAATCGACGAAGGCATTCCGGCGCGGAACGCTATATGACCGATGGTGCCGGTATAGTTGGCGAAACTCACCTCAACATTCTGCCAAGTATTGGCTGTCAGCACTGTGTCGAAGACTGCCACAGGCGTGAATGTCAGCGTGTCGGTTGGGTCGGTCATCACGCCAATCTGCAAGCTGCCTGGCCTATTGTTGTTGTGCATCCTGAAGCTAAGGTTCAGGCTGGATATTCCCTGCATTTGCGGTAGGACGGCAAACTGCGGGGTACTATTATCCTGTGGAAAAAAACTAAAAATATTGTTGCCCGACGAGCGCTCCACGCGCAGCCATGCCTCACGGCTATAGGCAAGGAATGTCCAGCAACGTATACCGTGGAAATTCTCCATTGTGGGACAATCCTCGAAATCCTCAACAAATGGAAGGTCGAATGGCATAATCACATCGCACGGGGTGGTAAATGTCCTGCTGGCATAAGCGCTGGTGGCAGCCGAATCGCAAACCGTCCGCACGCGGAAAGTATAGTCGGTGGCAGTGGTGAGCGAGGAGAAAGTTACCGTCGAGGCAGTGGCGAGGCCACTGTCTACTAACAGCTCATCAGCATATAGTTTCCACTCATACCCCATGGCTCCGCCCACCGTGTCCCAGCTCAGTACGGCAGAGTGTGGTCCCACACTGTCGGCGGTGACGGCCATCGGGCGGCGACAGTCACTGGGGGTGTAGACGAATGTCACCGAAGGCAATACTTGTGGTGAATTGACCAACCAGCTGTTGATGACATGCTGCGCATTGGCATTGCGGCAAGTGACAGAATGGTATCCTGTCGAGCATACACAGAAAACATTTTCGTATGTCATGAAACCTCCATCCTGCCCCAATCCACGGAATGAGAGCAGCAGGTTGCCACCCATGTAGGGGAAAGCCGTGTCGAGGGTGATAGTCCATAGACTGTCGCGGATGGCGACAGAACCTGTCCATACGAGCCGCATAGCACTGGAGTGAACCCACGATAGAGGCTGGGTTGCAGTATCGGTCACCTCCTCCATTCGCAGCAGAAATGTCTCTGGAAAATCCAACGAGTCGCTTATGGCATAGAAAGTGATCTGCGTAATCGTTCCGCCAGCCATCTCGTTTACACGCGAGGCGGGGTAGATGAACTCGTTTTCGAAGCCCCAGTCAGCGTTATAGGTGGTGATGGGAACATAACGTTGTGCGTGGGTCCATGGAAGACAAACATCGAGCGTGTCAGCCCAAGCCGAAGACACAGCAAGCAGCAGAATGGCAGCAACCAATGAGTGTTTTTTCTTCATGAGGTATAGTGTTTATTGTTGAATATATAACGAAATTATATCAAAAAAATTGCTGTTGTGGTTGATGTATTTAAATATTAAGTATATCAGCGCATCGCACTGCTGCACTTGTGCTACAAACTGCTCTTGGCGATGCCGTTCCTATACTAGCGTTTTCTTGTCCATCTGATAGTATGTAGCAAAAAGTGGGCGATTTGTTACAGACCCCTAAAAAAAAAATTACAGGCGCCTTACTGTGGCATCGGTTTGGAAGAGGTCATCGAGCGTGGGCTTGGCGATGAATGGAGCTGTAGACATTTGGTGTTCGACGAAGTCGGCTATTTGAAGGAACGTTATCTTTCCTTCGATGAATTGCTGCACGGCGACTTCGTTGGCGGCATTCATTATGCAAGGCATGTTGCCCCCACGGGCGATGGCCTCGTAGGCCAAGGGGAGGCATCGGAAGGTGTCGGTATCGGGATTTTCAAAGGTGAGCTGCGAGTACTTCTCAAAACTGAGGCGGGGCAGATGGCTCTCGATACGTTGAGGAAAGGTAAAGGCATATTGGATGGGGGTTTCCATGGTGGGGACACCCAACTGGGCCTTGATACTGCCGTCGACATATTGCACCATGGAGTGAACCACCGACTGGGGGTGAACCAACACTTGTATGCGTTCGGCAGGTATGTCGAAAAGCCAACGCGCTTCGATGACCTCCAATCCTTTGTTCATCAGTGAGGCCGAATCGATCGTCACCTTGCGTCCCATACTCCAGTTGGGGTGTTTGAGGGCATCGGCGAGGGTCACTTTCTCGAGCTGGTCGCGTTTCCATCCGCGAAAGGGGCCGCCTGAGGCGGTGAGGAGTATCTTGTCGACTCCACCCACTTCGCCCACAAGGCTTTGGAAGATGGCGGAATGTTCGGAATCGACAGGGAGTATCGGCACGCGGTTGCGGGCAGCGGCGTCGGTCACTATCTGCCCTGCTACCACCATGGTTTCCTTGTTGGCCAAGGCAATGGGCTTGTGGTGTTCGATGGCACGGAGGGTAGGACGCAGTCCGGCAAAGCCCACGATGGAGGCCAACACCATGTCGATGCTCTCCATCTCCATCAGGTCGGCAATAGAGTCTATGCCGGCAAACACTTTTATGTCGTGTGAGGTAAGGGCATCCTGCACTTGCTGGTACTTGCTCTCGTCGGCAATGGCCACTGCATTGGGGTCAAACTCCAGTGCTTGGGCTATCAACAGGTCGGCATTGCTGCCTGCGCATAGCACCTCGACGGCCATCTCGTCACGATGGCGACGGATAACGTTGAGTGCCTGTGTCCCGATAGAACCGGTAGAACCTAATATCGCAATCTTTTTCATACAGTTATTTTTTAGTGACCAGTGAACTGTGACCAGTGACACGATAGCGCTCTTATCACAAGTCACAAAATTTCAATTTCAATTTTCAATTAAAAAGCGGCAGCCAATTTTTAATTCTTAATTTTTAATTCTTAATTTTCTTGGCTTCCTTACGTTGTTGCTCAATCTCTTGACGCAGCAACGAGTCGGCTTTGGTATGACGGTAGACCACCTCTTGGTCGTTAACGACCCGTGTCGATGTGTCCTTCGCTGTGCGGAATTCCTTGCCGCCCAAGATGTCTTGGATAATGGCGATATGCTGCTCGTGCTGATCGATTATCACTTCCAGCGAGTCGATAATCTGGGCGTTGCGGGCCGTCTCTTCCTTCAGCTCGGGTTTGATATAGCCTGGCACCAGGTTGCGCAAGGGAGTAAAGGCAATAAGGAGCGACGTGAGGATAATCATCACTATGACAAAGATGCCTACATAGGTGAAAAGATTGGTCCCCGTCAACTCCATGGAGAATTTTTCCTGCAGCGTATCTGTATCCATCACCACTAGGCGATGTTTGTGGCGCATACGCTCGCGGAAATCCTGCCATTTGCTAGAAAGGCGCAGCCGCATGGCCGCGCCTTTCTCATTCATTTGGTTGTCTGACCTGTCGCTATCCATTAGAAAAATTTGTTGCGCTGGTCTATAACCTTAGCGTTATCTTTCAGGACTTGCTGTACGTTACGCAGGCTCTGCATGAAGCCCTGCTCCTTTTGGCTACGAAGGTTCGAAGCATCTACGGGAGTGGGGTTGTCTACTCTGGCATTCACCTTGAACATGTATACACCCTGAGCGCCTTGGATAGGTCCGACAAGGGTATTCTCGCCAGCGGCGACAATGGCGGACTGCACTTTGGGCTCCATGCCGAACTGGCCAAGGAAGTAGTCGTTGAACGAGACGCTGTCGAGCGTGTCAACCTTGGAGTTGACTTTGGTGGCAATTGCGTAGATGTCGGCACTTGCCTTCTTAGCCTCTTCCATACGGGCCATGAGCAATTCGCCTTTCTTCTCGTTGCGAACCTGATTCTCAATCATGGTGCGCACCTGGTCGAGGGTGGCGTAACCCACTTTGTACACATCTTTCACAGCAGCCACAATATATTGGTCGTCGGCCTCGAAAATCTGGTCGGCAACTTCGCCCACCTCGGTCTTGTCGTTGAAGGCCCACTGGACGATGCTACGGGCGTTGCTGATGCCGCTCATCGAATACTGCATCGGGGTAACCATGGCGTTGCGCACCTGCAGGTTCTCCTGCTGGGCGGCGGCGGTCATGGCAGCATAGGTGCGGTTGTTGCCAGCAAATTTGTTGGCTTCATTATATATATTGCGGGTTGTTGCTTCCGATGCTGCAATGGTGCGGGCGATGGTGGCAACACGATACTTTCTGTGAGGAGCGGTCTTGCCGGTCACCTTCACCACATAGTAGCCAACCTCATTGGGGTGCTGCTTCACAAACACTCCGCCTTCGGGGGTGTTGATGATATCTTCGTTGAGGAAGCCAAAGTTGCCATCAAGCTGCCAATTCATGTCGCCACCGTTCTGCGAATCGTCGGAGTATTGCTCCACAGCCTGCTCGAAGGTCATGGCGCCACTTCTGACTACGTTCAGCACACTGTCGGCGAGCTGCTTGGCCTGCTCGTCGCCACGGGTGATATTGCCACCCACCTTGTCGTTGAAGATATAGATGACACTGGCGCGCAAGCTGTCGGGACGGTTGGCAATCTTCAGCACTTTTGCCATCAACCACTCATTGCCTGCAATGCGAGGGCTGATAAGTGAGCCTTCGCCAGCAGCCATAAGGGCTGAATCCATAGGCGAGGCAAACTCGCTGGCCTTACGATAGGTGGAATCGTAGCTGCGGTCGGACTCAGCATTGACAAAGAAGGTGAGCTCTTCGGGGTCGATGGTCTGGAACTCTTCCCAAGTTTGTGCCACAGCGTTTTGGATGTCGTCTAGGTCTTTGGCAGTAGGTTTAATGGGGTAGACGATATAATCGAGCTCACGCATCTCGTCGCGAAGACGGAACTCTGCCTTGTGCTTGTTGTAGTAGTTTTGATAGTCAGCCTCGGTGAGGGTGATTTCGTCATCACTGACCGACTGGAAGGGGCAGCTGGTCAGGCAGACGTTGCTCAACTTGCTACCCATCTCCGACATCTGCTTGGCAATGGCATTGGGCATGTAGAGACCACGAGCAATCAACGAGCTATACTTCTGCTGTTTGCGGTCGGTTCTCACAGCCTTCTCCAGTTCCACCCATTCCATACGCTGGGCGGTATCGAGGTCTTCGAAGTTGTCAACATAGTACTGGATTGCCTGAACCTGATAGACACCGGTCTTGGGGTCGGTGAACGACTGGCGCAGGTAGGGGTGGATAAAGGTTCCCACATACATGTCGCTCAACTCGGCGGGGCTGACGGTCAGACCCAGCTTGGCAAACTGCTCGTCGGTAAGGGTCTCGTTCACCAAGTTCTGCCACACCTGCTCGCGAATCTGATATTCAGTCTCAGCGGGCACCTGGCTGACACCTTGCTGGCGCTTATAGTTGTTTTCCATCTCCTCCGTAAGCTCGTTGAAGCGTTGGTAGGTGATGGTGTTACCGTCAATCTTGCCCATGTCGGGTATTCCCCGGTTGTTCTTGGTAAGGTCACCAATAATAAATGCAACGATAGCCAAACCAACAACAGCGACGGCTATCCAAGAGTGTTTTCTAATACTTCCTATGATTCCCATTTGTGAGTAT
>JAEEGH010004123.1_pt1 | contig 37511 bp, 27 predicted proteins | sample 9134181 | NCBI WGS metagenome assembly JAEEGH01 (sample SAMN16246544, study PRJNA631951) | gut metagenome | biome: gut microbiome; feature: rumen; material: DP-attached | host: Bos | place: Iran: Karaj | collected 2018-10
CCGGCAGCAATTCAGCCAGTTCTTCCGCTCTCTGGGGATTCTTCTCGATAATGGTTACCTTCATGTTCTGATCTGTCAGCATATGAACCAGCGGGTAGGTAATCTTGCTGCCGCCGACGATCAATACGTTTTTGATGTGATCAGTGCGCAGGCCGAGATTTGCAAATACAGCATCCATCTGCTCCGGATAGGTGACGACAGACAGGATATCCCCTGCAGAAATGACATAGTCACCATCGGGAATGATGATTTTCTTATCGCGCTCTGCGATGCAGATAAGCAGCTTGTCGGCAATCATAGACGGGATGTTCTTCAGCGCTGTGCCCTTTAAGGGCGAATTGATCGGTACTCTGAAACGAACAAGATCCGCCTTGTTCTTTGCAAAAGTAAAAATATCCAGCGCGGACGGGAAGCGGAAAAGGCTGGCGATCTCTCTGGCCGCTCCGTATGCCGGATTGTAGATCATGGAGATTCCAAGCTCCTTGCTCAGGTACTTGTACTCACGTGAATAAACCGGATTAGAAACGCGTGCGATCGTAAAACACTTGGTCGCTTTACGGGCGATCACACAACACAAAAGATTGACTTCATCGCTGCGCGTGACAGCGATCAGCACATCCGCATGATCGACACCGGCCTGGGCGAGAACCTCAAAACTGGTCCCGTTTCCGGTTACGCCCATAACATCATAAAGCGTGGATACATTCCGAACCAGATCCGGATTGATATCCACGACTGTCACATCGTTATTGTCTTTTGAAAGCTGTGCCGCTAATTCTCTTCCAACCTTGCCGCAGCCTACAATGATGATATTCATACTTGCCTCCGATCCCTTTAAGGATCCACGCATTTTAACTTTTTTACTAAAGCCCGGTGATGCCGTTTCCCGCTTGTTGACTCCTAGCCGTCTGCCAGGTGGGTGCCCGCATCCGATCTTTTGCCTTCCACTGATAGCTTGAGGCCTGACAGCCAACCGGAGATATAAGGCTCCCTTTTAAAGTAATGTAGGTTCAAAATACGGGATCGTCGAACATCCCAGGCTAAATCTTACAAATAGTTTTTCCTGATTGCGTTGCTCACCTGTTTGGAATACCACAGCGCCACAACAAGAAAAGCAAGCGTCAGAATCAAACTGACAACACTTCCGACCTGAAGGAGCTCGCAGAGCAGATCGATGCCCCCGACAGCCACAGCTGAAAGCCCGAAGAGCAGTGTCGGTCTGTAAACCATATCAAAGAACTCCTGCTTGTCTCGGCACGGACGTCCTACAAGACCATTGCGCTGCATGATTCTCTGACTGACTTTGCCGGTCTTCTTCATCTGAAACCATGAGACCAGTGTATAGACACCGAACAACGCAATCACAATGTCCACAATCATAAACACGGTTAATCTCATTATCTTATCTCCTAATTCTAAATATAGTTCTTATATACAAAATCAAAGGCCGAGAATCTCGCAGACAGTCTGCTCCATCTGACTGATATCGCACTCACGTTTATGCAAGATCGGCGCGTTCTCGATATCTCTCATCGCTGCCGGTCTCGGCTGTCCTGTCAGCGCACACATCTGATCCAAAAGCTTAAAATCGTCTTCATCGGCGTACTTGGGATCGACCGCACTCATGACGCTCTTGGCGAACTTGAACGGGGAAGCGGTTGATGCCAGCAGTATAGGACGTTTGTTATCCCTTCTCTTCTCATAGTCGGCACTGACCTTCGCCGCAACAGCTGTGTGGGTATCCATCAGATAATGCTCATCTTTAAAGACCCTGCCGATCGTTTCCATCACCTGATCTTCATTGGCAAAACCGGATTCGAAATCAGCGATATAAGCACGCATCTCTTCTGTGATCTGGTATTGTCCTCCTGATTTCAGCTGATTCATCAAATCAGCTGTTTTCTCCGCATCTCTTCCTGTCACTTCAAAGATCAGACGCTCCAGATTACTTGAAATCAGGATGTCCATCGACGGTGAGCTCGTCAGATAAAACTCTCTGTTCTTATCATAATTTCCTGTCTGGAAGAAATCAAACAGGACCTTGTTCTTGTTGGAAGCACAGACAAGACGGTCGATCGGTGTGCCGATCTGCTTGGCGTAGTGAGCAGCCAGAATATTTCCGAAATTACCCGTAGGAACTACGACATCCATGAGTTCTCCGGCTTTCAGCACGCCCTTTTGCACCAGCCGCGTATAGCCGTATACATAGTAGGCGACCTGGGGAACCAGCCTTCCGACATTGATCGAATTCGCTGATGAAAAGACATACCCGGCCTCTTTAAGACGCGCAGCAAGATCCCTGTCTTCAAACATCTTCTTTACGCCTGTCTGGGCATTGTCAAAATTGCCGTGAATGGCCACGACCGCCGTGTTATCGCCGGTCTGTGTGATCATCTGCCTTTCTTGGACGATCGAGACACCGCCCTTAGGATAGAAAACGATGATCCTTGTCCCCGGGACACCGGCAAAGCCGGCCATAGCAGCCTTGCCTGTATCGCCGGAAGTAGCTGTCAGGATGACAACATCCTCCTGCACGTTATTTTTCTTCGCGGCGCGTGTCAGCAGATGAGGCAAAATCGAGAGAGCCATATCTTTAAAGGCGATCGTCGCGCCGTGAAACAGCTCCAGAAAATATGTGTTTTCTCCCACTCTGTTCACCGGCACGATCTCCGGCGTGTCAAACTTGCTGTCATAGGCCAGATCGACACAGTCGCGCAGTTCCTGATCAGTGTAATCGCTCAAAAACAGACGAAGGATCTCATAAGCCACATCCTGATACGGCGCGTCTTTCATTCTCTCGAAGAAGTCTTCCGGAAGTGCCGGCATCGTCATCGGCACATACAGACCGCCATCCTTGGCAAGGCCTGTCAGAACAGCCTGTGATGCCGTGATGTTTCTTTCTCCGCCGCGCGTGCTTTCATAGAGTATTTCTTTCATGTTATTCCTTCCCAAATATTCCTACTCTCCCACTTTAAATGTATGCAAAAAGTATATCACAGAGGCTCTCTACATTCAACATCCAGTAAGCGGCGTTACGATTGAACTTATGCAGTAAACTGTTATTGAACGTGGATAAAAAACCGGCCAGAAACGTAGAAACATTTCTGACCGGGATAACTGTTTTCTAGTGCTGTTTGCAGTAAACCGAATTAGGCTAGTCTCCCAGATATGCCTTCCGGACTTCTTCGTTGTCCATCAACTCTGATGCCGGTCCCTCCAGCGTGATCCTTCCGGTCTCCAGAACATAGGCACGGGTGGCGATCGAAAGCGCCATCTGAGCATTCTGTTCCACGAGAAGGATCGTTGTTCCGGCTTTGTTAAGGTTATGAATGATCTCGAAGATCTGATCGACCAGAATCGGCGCCAGACCCATCGACGGCTCATCCAGCATTAACAGTCTCGGATCGGACATCAGTCCTCTGCCCATCGCAAGCATCTGCTGCTCGCCGCCGGAAAGAGTTCCGGCGATCTGCTTATAACGCTCCTTCAGTCTGGGGAACAGGTCGTAGACCTTCTGCAGGGTCTCGTCCGCCTCTTCCTTGGTGCGGGTGTAGGCGCCCATCTCCAGGTTCTCCAGTACGGTAAGGTGCTGGAAGATCCGGCGTCCCTCGGGACAGAGGGCCATTCCTTCGTTCACCACCTTATGAGGGGCGATGCCGATAAGGGATTTTCCCAGAAATTCAATGCTGCCTTCCGTGGGCTTCAAAAGTCCTGCCACCGTGTTCATGGTGGTGGATTTGCCGGCGCCGTTGGCACCGATCATGGTAACGATCTCCCCCTCGTTTACCTCGAAGGAGATGCCTTTGATGGCCTGGATGCTGCCGTAATGCACTTTCAGGTCACTTACTTTTAACATAGTCGACATAGTTTTTCCCCCGGTGTTACTGCTCTTCCTTGCGGGTGCCGAGGTAAGCCTCGATCACCTTGGGATCGTTCTGGATCTGGGAGGGCGTGCCCTTGGCAATGATCTTGCCGAAGTTCAGCACCACGATACTCTCGCAGATGCCCATGACCAGCTTCATATCGTGCTCGATGAGCATGATGGCGATCTGGAAATCATCCCGGATCTTGCGGATGTTGTTCATCAGATCCTCGGTCTCGGAAGGGTTCATGCCGGCTGCGGGCTCGTCCAGCAGCAGGAGCTTGGGCTGAGTAGCCAGGGCGCGGACGATCTCCAGACGACGCTGTGCGCCGTAGGGAAGGGATCCCGCCTGCTCTCCCGCCAGGTCTGCCATACCGAAGATGTTCAGAAGTTCCAGAGCATACTCATGTGCTCTGCGCTCCTCGGACCAGTATTTCGGCAGACGAAACACGCCGGTAGCGGTGCCGTAATGAATGTGGTTGTGCATGCCGATCTTCACGTTTTCTTCCACCGTCAGCTTGTCGAAGAGGCGGATGTTCTGGAAGGTTCTGGCAATGCCGGCCTCGCACACCTGTGCGGGCTTCATATTGTGGGTGTCCTTGCCGTCCAGCAGGATCATGCCTCTGGTGGGCTCGTACACCTTGGTCAGCAGGTTGAAAATGGTGGTCTTGCCGGCACCGTTGGGGCCGATGAGACCGCAGATCTCGGTGGCGCCGATGGCGATGTTGAACTCATCCACGGCACGCAGACCGCCGAAATCGATGCCCAGGTGGGATGCTTCCAGCACCAGGGGCTTTCCCATATCACGCTCGGGGATAAAATTGGGGCTGGGGACATTGACCAGCTTTACTTCTTCACGCTTACTCATTTGCCGTGCCCTCCTTTACCGATTTTTTTCGGAATCGTCGGAGCAGCCCCGTCAAGGCGTCTCTGGCCTTCTCGTTGTTGGTGACGATCATGACCAGGATCAGCACGATGGCATAGACCAGCATACGATAGTCACGGAAGGTACGGAGCATCTCGGGCAGGACGGTCAGCAGTGCTGCCGCAATGATGGAGCCCGTCATGTTTCCGATGCCACCCAGCACCACGAACACCAGGATCAGAATGGAGGTGTTGAAATCGAATTTCTTCGGTACCAGGGTGGAATAGTTCAGTCCGTACAGCGCGCCGGCGGAACCCGCAATGGCTGCGGAGGTGACGAAGGCGATCATTTTGTATTTGGTTGCGGAAAGGCCGCAGGCCTCACCTGCGATGCGGTTGTCTCTCAGTGCCATGATGGCGCGGCCGCAGCGGCTGGCCACCAGGTTCTGGATCACGATGAGCACCAGGAGCAGCAACACGATACCGCTGAAGAAGGTGGAAATCTTCACGGTTCCGAGAGCACCCATGGGGCCGTTCAGAATGGTGATGCCGTCAGGCTTCATGTTCATGGAAGCGATGTCCTTGGTGGACAGATGCAGTCCCTTGGAATCCAGTCCCACGTAGGTGATGTTCAGCAGGTTCTTGATGATCTCACCAAAAGCCAGGGTCACGATGGCCAGGTAGTCACCGTTTAAGCGCAGCACGGGAACGCTGATGAGAAATCCGATGACACCGGCAAAAACGGCACCGATGACGATAGCAAAGACCAGACGGATGCTGCCGTTGGGAATGCTGTTTTGCAGGGTAGCGGATACGATGATGCCGGTGAAGGCGCCCACGCTCATAAAGCCCGCATGTCCCAGACTCAGCTCGCCGGAGATACCAACCACAAGGTTCAGGGAAAGTGCCATGATCACATAGACCACGATGGGCACCAGCTGCCCTTTAAGGGAGTTGGAGATATGTCCCGTGGAACTCAGGATCTGGAATACGGCAAAGAACAGGATCACAATGATGTAATTTTGATAACCGTTTTTGGTCAGTTTCGATAACAGTTTCATCTGCGCGCCCCCCTTACACTTTCTCGCTGACCTTCTTGCCAAGAAGACCGGTGGGCTTCACCAGCAGCACCACGATCAGCACTGCAAAAACGATGGCATCGGAGAGCTGTGTGGAGATGTAGGCCTTGGCAAAGATCTCGATGACGCCCAGCAGGATACCGCCCAGCATAGCGCCGGGAATGGAACCGATGCCGCCGAAGACAGCTGCGGTAAATGCCTTGATGCCGGGCATGGAACCGGTGGTGGGCATCAAGGTAGGATAGGCACTGCAAAGGAGCACACCTGCGATGGCTGCCAGACCGGAACCGATGGCAAAGGTAACGGAAATGGTGCGATTGACGTTAATGCCCATGAGCTGAGCAGCACCCTTATCCTCGGAAACGGCGCGCATGGCTTTACCCATTTTCGTGCGTCCCGTGAACATGGTCAGGGCCAGCATGATGAGCAGGTTCGCAATGACGGTAACGATGGCGGTGGAAGGGATCACCAGCTCGCCGATGACGACATTGGGGATGCTTCCCACCAGATTGGGGAAGGACTTGGGATTGGAACTCCAGATCAGGAGCGCCGCATTTTGCAGGAAATAGGAGACACCGATGGCCGTGATGAGCACGGCAAGGCTTGTAGCATTGCGAAGAGGCTTGTAGGCCAGACGCTCCACAACGATGCCCAGGACGGTGCAGACCACCACTGCGAACAGGGTCGAGGGAATGGGCCCCAGTCCCAGATAACTGGTGGAACAGAAGGCAACATATCCGCCGATCATGATCACATCACCGTGAGCAAAATTCAGCATCTTCGCAATACCATAAACCATTGTGTAACCCAGGGCTATGATGGCATACACACTCCCCAGGCTGAGTCCGTTGATCAAATACGTGAGCATTGGATTCCCCCTAAATAATATAAAACCTGCAAAAGGGCGATCGGATGACCGCCCCATTGCAGTTTATCACTATATCAAAGCAAAGTAAAACCAAAAAGGCTTAGTCCAGGCTGACGTAAGCGCCGTTCTGGATGATCATGCCCTTAGGAGCCTTGTTGACCTCACCGGCTGCGTTCCAGGTCATAGCCTCACCGGTCAGACCGTCAACGGAGAAGTCTCCGCCGGTAAATACGGAGATCAGGATCTCGCACAGCTCGGAGTAGCTGACACCGGTCACATCAAAGCCGCCGTTTGCAGCTGCATACTTCTGCAGAGCAGCGTAGATAACATTGACACAGTCGTAAGCATCCGCACCGAACTGGTTGGGGATCTCACCGTACTTCTCCTGGTACTTGGTAACAAAGTTCACGGTTGCATCGTCCTTAGCGTCAGCAACGAAAGGAGTCAGCAGGATAACGCCCTCAGCCAGGGAGGTGTCGAAGCCTTCCAGAGTCAGGATTCCGTCCATGCCGTCCACACCGAAGAAGGTGGGAGCGTAGCCCATGGTGGATGCCTGCTGCAGGATCAGGCTGGCAGGAGTGTAGTAGATGGGCAGGAAGATCAGATCTGCACCTGCGTCCTTTGCCTCCTTCAGCTGAACGGAGAAATCGGTAGCATTGTCATCAGGGAAGGTGGTGGTGGAAACGATCTCCAGTCCCAGTTCTGCAGCCTTTGCTGCGAAGGTCTGATAGATGCCGGTGGAGTAAGCGTCACCGTTGTTGTAGATCACGGCAATCTTGGTTCCCATCTTCTTGTCGGAAATGTACTGTGCGGAAGCGGATCCCTGGTTAGGATCGGAGAAGCACAGCTGGAATACATTGTCTTTGCCCTCGGTTACGGCAGTACCGGAAGCGGAGGGAGTCAGCATGAAGACTCTGTCGGAGTTAGCTTCTGCACTGACTGCGATACAAGGGGTGGTGGTAACGCAACCAACGATCATCTGAACGTTCCAGTCCATCAGGTTGTGGTAAGCGTTTACGGACTTCTCAGCGTCATGCTCGTCATCCTGAGAGTTCAGAGCGATCTGGAAGTCTCCGCTGATAGCATTGATCTCCTCAACAGCGATCTGAGCGGAATTGGCAACACAGGTACCGTAAATTGCTGCAGCACCGGTCAGGGGGCCGATGACACCCATGTTCAGGGTACCGGTCAGCTTACCGTCTCCGGCAGCGGGTGTAGCCTCGGTTGCTGCGGTTCCGTTGTCAGCAGCGGTGCTCGCGGGAGCCTGGCTGCTGCCGCAGGCGCACAGGGAAAGAGCCATGGCACCTGCCAGGAGCAAGGACAAAACTTTCTTCTTCATAATCTCCTCCTGCGCCGATAATCGGCGACTCTTTTGGAATACGGGCAGGCGCATTCCGAATTTTTAAAACATATTTTGTAAGACCTCGCGCTCCTGCTGCGCGATAAACAAAAAAGCCAAATAGACCCAAATTTGGCCGTCATTGGCTTTTCTGATGATTTTATTCCACTAAAGTGGATTTGTCAAATGTATTTTTATAAAGTAAGCATGCAATTCCATTTTCCCCAAAAACGCGCTATAATGGGCCATATACGGATCCTACTTTAGGAGCGTTTCCCACCGCGCTCCGGAACGGAGATCATATGCAGAAAAAAAGCAAAGGCAAGATCGCCTATACCTTATACGCCATCATCCTGGTCCCGCTGCTCATCTTCGGACTCTTCATCCTGTTTATGGGATATTTCATGATGCAGAATGCCATGTACCGGCAGATCCAAAACGAACTCCAGAACGTGGCCCTCACCCTGGAACTCTTCCTGGAGCAGGACTATCCCGGGGACCTCTACACTACGGAGAATGAAGCAGCACCCGGCGCCCTTCTTGTGTTCAAAGGAGATGAGGACATCACCCTGCGCTACGATCTGGTGGACCGGATGCACGAAGCCACCGGCCTGGACATCACCCTTTTCTACAAGGACACCAGAGTCCTCACCACCCTGCGGGATAAATCCGATGTCCGCTACACCGGCTCCGGCGCCTCCACCCCCATCCTGAACGATGTGTTCAATACCGGTAAACCCGCCTATTATCACAACGCCCTCATCGAGGGAACCGACTATTGCTGTTACTACCTGCCCCTCAGAAATTCCGACGACTCCGTCTCCGGTATGCTGGCCGTTGGCAAGCCCACCATCGAAGTCAACGCTGATGTATGGCGCACCTTCCGTCCCATGATCGTCATCGACCTGGTGCTGATGCTGGTGATCCTGTTGCTGATCTCCCACTTCACCGGAAAGCTGGGTAAGGCAGTGCAGAGTATCCACCTCTTCCTCAGTGATGCGACAAAGGAAAATCCGGACGCTGTCATGGATCCTTCCGTAGAGAAACGCGGGGACGAGCTGGGGGAGATTGCAACCGCCATTGTGGAAATGCACAGATCCCTGCGGGATATCATGGAGATGGATCCTCTGACCCGCATCGCAAACCGCCGCAGCGCAGACCGGAAGATGAAGAAGCTGATGGTCTCCTCCCGTTCCAAGGGCATTCCCCTTTCCCTGTCCATCGGCGATATCGACTTCTTCAAGAAAGTCAATGACACCTACGGACATGACATGGGCGACCTGGTGCTCCGGAGCGTGGCGGACTGCCTGACAGAGCATGTGAAGGACAGCGGCTTCGTGGCCAGATGGGGCGGCGAGGAGTTCCTCCTGGTCTTCTACAACAGTGATCTGGAGGAAGCACGGGCAGCTCTGGAGAAGCTTCGCAAAGATGTGGAGGATCTCCTGATCCGGTCCGATGATCTGACCATCGATGTGACCATGAGCTTCGGTGTCACCCTTTGGGACGGCACCCAGAGCTTTGACGATCTGGTGAAAAAAGCGGACGAACTCCTCTACTATGCGAAGGAACACGGCCGTAACAGAGTCGTTCACCTGCTGCCCGGCGAGGAAGCACCTGTTCCTCCCGCTCCCGGTGAAAACGGTCCCACCGAGATCCTGGAACTGGATCCCGAGGAAGCGGATTCCATTCTGAGCACAAAACCAAGACCGTCCAAAGCTGCTGAGGATTCCGAACCCACAGACGACGAATCAGCAGTGGAAACCGCCGAGGAAGGCGCAACTGAAGTAGCTGCTGAAGAAGCACCCACAGAGGATGCGGGCGACGAACCCGTCTACGACCTGGAGGACGTCATCGATGTAGACGATTCCGACGAACCCGACGCCGATCCGGATCCCGATGATCCCTACAGCGACGAAGAGGCTGAGGAGGATGAATATCTCTGACACAGCAACATCATAGAAATGTAAACACCCCGACAGTGATCACACTGCCGGGGCGTTTTTTCGTCCTGTTTATCTGTCTGTTGTTTGATCCGTTTCTTTATTCGCTCTTCGAACCGTTCTGATTCTGCGCTTCCATGAAATAGATCCGGGAGCCGAAATCCTGGAAGTAACGGACCTCCTCGTTGTATCCGGTGCCGCCGAAGGACTGCTTCAGGTGCACGCCGCCGTACATGAGGGAATCTCCGCTGACCAGCACATCCTCCGTCTCTCCGTCCATCTTTACAAAGTGTGCCGCAATATCCATCAGCAGGCTGTCCTGCTTCACATGGATGGGGGACGCGGTATTGATCAGGTCGCCGAAGTTTCGGATATCGATCTTTAACTTCCGGTTGCTGAAACGGTAGATCTGGTCCTCCCGCAGGCCTCTTGCAAAATAAGTATGGAAAGTGCTGTTGGGCACTGCCAGCTTCTGCATCAGGAAGCCCACAGCCCTCCGCTGATCGTGGGAGACGCAGGTCCACTCCGTCAGATTGCCGGCATCCCCGCCGATGGGCGCATTGCCCGCGCAGGCCAGATTTCCCTGCTGCATGCCGGCAAAACTCCTTCCGCGATAGAAAGTGCCCCACTGCAGCACATCCCGCCACTCCTTGTAGAGTGCGATCTGTGCCTTCACCGCCAGGAGCTCCTCTTTTTTCATATCCACGAAATTGCACTCAAAACCGCAGACACCGAAGGCCGCCACATTAAAGCGGGTCTCCAGGGGCGTGGTGCGAAGGGTCTGATGGTTGGGGCAGGCAGAGACATGGGCCGTCACCACCGACATGGGATAGCCGTAGCTGTAGCCCGTCTGGATGGACGCACGGCACAGAGCATCCGTATCGTCACTGGCCCAGATCTGAGGGAAGTAACACAGGATTCCCAGGTCGAAGCGGTTGCCGCCTGCTGCGCAGCCTTCGAAAAGGATGTGGGGGAAGCGCTCCGTCAGAGTCTTCATCACGCGGTAAAGACCGATCATATAGCGGTGTGCCACCTCACCCTGTCGCTCCGGTGGAAGGGCCCGGGAATAGCAGTCGGAGAAGGGTCTGTTCATGTCCCACTTCACATAGGTGATCTCCGCGGAGGAAAAGACCTCCGTCATTTTGTCGATGATAAAGTCCTGCACCTCGGTTCTGGTGAGATCCAGGATTCGCTGGTTCCGTCCCTCGGAATGAGGCTTCTCCGGGATCTCCAGGGTCCAGTCGGGATGTGCACGGTACAGGTCACTGTCCGTATTCACCATCTCCGGCTCCACCCAGATGCCGAAGTCCAGTCCGTTGGCACGGATCTTCTTGCACAGGCCGTCCAGACCTCCGGGAAGTTTTTTCTTATTCACGTCCCAGTCGCCCAGGGAGGAATTGTCCGCATCCCGCTTTCCGAACCAGCCGTCGTCCATGACAAAGAGCTCGATGCCCACATCCTTGCCGGCTTTCGCCAGACGCAGGAGTTTGTTTTCATCGATGTCGAAATAAGCGGCCTCCCAGGAATTCAGCAGTACCGGACGGGTCTTGTATTTCCATTCCCCGCGCACGATGTGCTCCCGAACGAAATGATGCATCCGGACGCTCATACCGTTAAAGCCTTCATGAGAACAGGTCATGACCGCCTCGGGCGCCTCGAAATCCTCTCCCGGCGCCAGCTGCCAGTCAAAGCCCTGAGGGTTGATCCCTGCCAGGAAATGGGTCTTGCCGTAGGCATTCACCTCCACGGACTCGTAGTGATTGCCGCTGTAGATCAGATTGATGCCGTAGCAATCTCCCGCATCCTCCGTGGTGTGGGGACCGGAAAGCATGACAAAGGGATTTGCCCTGCTGGAGGAGGAACCGAAATTGCTCTGGTTCACCAGCCGTCCAGCGGAGATGAGTTTGTCATCCCGCTGCATTTCCCGGGCCCAGGAACCGTGGAAGGTGGTAAAGACATAGCCCGGCATATCAAAGTCCAGCTGGGTGCTCATGAGGCGCAGGATATGCACGGTCTCATCGCTTTCATTGATGAGACGGGCGCTGCGGGTGATGACATCACAGTCCTCGTAGACGTAGTAGTGAAGCTCCAGCTTCAGCTTGTAGGAACGATCCTCGAAATATACCACCAGGTGCTCGGTCACATCCGCGTCATCCACGGAGCCGGGCAAGGTGCGAAAGGCTTCCTTTCCGGTGCGCTTCTCCGCTCCCAGGAAGACGAAGTCCGAAGTCCTGCTGCCGTCTGCATGAACGATCTCCACAAAGGGATCCCGGAAGTCTCCCTTGCCTCCCGCAGACAGTTCCAGCCGGATCTCCTCCAGGGTGTACTGCGGATGCTCCGGATCGTACTGGATGCAGTTCCCGGGCTGGAAGGCGTGCTTCTCCGTCAGGCTGTCCAGAGCCTCCGCCGTGGGTTCCTTCCCGTTCAAGGGGAAGTGGAGCTTCCGTCCGTAGTAGAGGTGCTCCGGCTGCCCCGTTGGCAGGATCCGGAAGGCGTAGGTGGTATTTGCGGTCTCCAGAATGAAACGGTCCTTCTCGATGATGTAGATCATAGTGTCCCTCTCCGTAATGTGCGTTGAAAAACCTGCTGCGCTACAAGAAACAGGCCCATCGGCACTGTACCGACCGGCCTGTTTTTATTTTATCATATTTTGCCGCAGATGCGGGCAGGATCAAGCTTCGCCTTTGAGCTGTTTCGAGATCTCCTCGATCTTCTCATCCGTTAAGATGTACTTCTTGCGGAACCAGAAGAATGCCAGGATGAGTCCTGCGATGGGGATCAGGGTCATGACCATGCGAAGGCCGGTCTTGGAAGCCTGTGCCACATTCAGGGACAGATCCATGGCCTGCTCCGCCTCGGTGGTAGCTTCCGCGCTGAGGTGGAAGGCCTGAAGTGCCAGGGAAGCGATGAAGGCTGCCACACCGGAAGCCAGCTTCACCACGAAGGTCTGCATGGAGAAAATGACACTCTCGTCACGTCTGTGATTTTTCAGATCACCGTAGTCCACGGTGTTTGCCAGGAAGACGGTGATCAGGACATTGTTCATACCGCTGGCAGCCATAATGAGGACGCCGGGGATCAGGAGGAGCACCAGGCTGTTCAGACCTAAGGTGGACAGGAGGAGCAGCACCAGGTAGCCGAGCACGGACATGCCCAGACCGATGTAGAAGATCTGGATGTTGTTGAATGCTTTTCTCATGAGGGGATAGAGCGCCATCATGGAGAGGATCTGCACGGCGCCGCCCACCATGTTGAAGACGGTGTAATTGCCGTACCATGCCACGCCGCCCAGATCATACTTGAAGAAGTAGATCAGCAGGTTGGAGGTGATGTACATGGCGGTGTTCACCAGCACGATGGTCAGGACGATGGCCATGGCCTGATCGTTCTGCACCAGTGCCTTGAACATGTCTCCCACGGAGGCGGTCTTCATATCCACGGAGGAGTTCTCCTTCACCACCAGGCAGGTGACCACGGTAAATGCGATAAAGAGAATGGCGATGACCAGGGAGAACCACTTGAAGCCGGTGCGCTCGATGAGGTAAGCGCCTGCATCGGCAGGGGCAAACGCTCTGCCCAGGCCCTGCACGGCCAGCATGGTAAAGATGGTCACGATGGCGGAGCCCACACCTGCGCAGGATCTGGCCAGGGTGGTGAGCCCCTCTCTCTCCTTACCGCCCTTGGTGAAGGCAGGGATCATGGACCAGTAGGGGATGTCCATCATGGTGTAGGTCACGCCCCAGAGGATGTAGAACACAGCAGCGTATGCCACCAGGCCGCTGCCGGACAGGTCCGTGGGCGCTGCAAACATAAGGAACAGGATCACTGCGTTGGTCAGGGTACCGATCATGAGCCAGGGGCGGAATTTGCCCCATTTGGTCTTGGTCTTGGCGACGATGACGCCCATGATGGGATCATTAAAGGCGTCAAAGATCCGGGCCACCAGCAGGATGATACCCATGGCCACAGCGCTGACCCCCAGGATATCCTGGTAGTAGTACAGGATGTAGCTGGCACTGAGCATGTACACCATATCCTTTCCGACGGCGCCCAGGCCATAGGCCGCTTTTTCTTTTACGGACAGTTGTTTCTTTTCACTCATTTCGTTTTCCTCCGTTATCTACCCGATGTTATATCTTAACGAGCTTTTTTCAGTCCCATGGCGATCTCTACTACCCGATATGCCCCGTCGTAGAGCCCCTGCGCCTTGTTTGCCACAATGTTGTCGCACATGTCCGGCAAAAGAGAAGGACTGTTCAGGAACAGATCCACCATCTGCAGCGTGTGAGGGATGTCTCTGCACTCCAGGGTGCCGTCTCCCATTTCCGCCGCGTGGATGGCACCCCACATCTCGTGCTTTCCGACTCTGCGGATGAAGAGCTTCGGGATGGGGTAAAATGCCAGCTCGCTGGGCTTGGTCACCAGCACGTCCGCGCTGCGCATCAAAAGGTTGGTGCAATACACCGCTTCAAAAATATTCTGATGCCAGAAGCCGTGGATGCCGGTGACATTTGTGTCAGGATTCAGGGCATCCGCGGCGAATCTCTCCGTGTCCGCCCAGTCTCCCATATGCTCCGTGGAAAGGGCCTTCATCTCCGGGATCTCGGAGAGCAGTGCGTCCCAGACATTGCGGTAATCGCCCACATTCACATACAGGGCTGCCCTGCCTTCCCGGATCTTCGGAAGCAGATCCCGGATGATGGCTGCGAAGATCTCCTTCTGTGCCCCGGCGCCGCCGATGGTGAGAAGGAACCGCATGGGCGCGCCGGAATCCTTCCGAGCTTTCCTTGCTGCGCAGTCCGCTTCGATGCCCGTCACCAGCTCATGATCGATGTAGTGGCCGGTGTATGCCAGGCTCTCCTCCGGCATGGGCTTACAGACACGCTCCTTGTCCATGCCGTTGCAGATGCGGTAGCCCAGGTAGGCGTTGCGGCACTGCACCGTATGGACGGCCCCTTCCGCAAAATGCAAGGCCATGGGCCAGTTGTCGGGAATGGCATTTACCACATATTTCATGCCGGCGTGAAGGGCTGCCTGGGCAGGCCATACATGGGTGCCCACCAGGGGGATGTCCTTGGGGACATTCCGGAAAACGGGAGCCATGAGCTCGGCATTTTTCTGATCCGCCGCATTGTAGCTTAAGGCACGGAAGCCTTCGTAATTCATGGGTTCCCACACCAGGCGGTTAAAGATGGGATTTTTGGAGAGACGGGAACCTAAGCTGTATAGATCATTCTGGGCGCCGATGACCTTGGTGCAGGTGGTCTCCCCGTAGGAGTTTAAGTCCATCCAGTAAGGGATGAACCCCATGGAGTGGGCCGCGGAGGCGATGGCCATGGAAATGCGGTAGTGGCCGAAGCCCATGCGGATGTTTCCCACGATGATGCCCTTTTCCGTGTCAAAGGTGCCGGAAGGGGTGGTACCGGGGACATAGTGGGCGTTGGTTTCGGGCTTTCCCACCAGGACGTTCTGTACCCCCAGGCTCTTGCCGATGTAGGGGTTTTCGTCGATGGCTACCGGGTAATCCGCGCCGGAGTCATCACCGAACTTCCGGATGTATTTTTGTTTGGAGCGCTCCGCTTTGCGGACCACTTTCTCCGGCATCTCATTGCCGAAGATCACTTTCGATCTTTCCAATTGCAACTCCTCCTTAAGATACTCTCACATCAAAGCGGATCCGGACCTTGCTCCCCGATTCCGTACGCAGGATCAGGGCGGCATCTCCGGACTCACCTGTGGTTTTTACGTAAGTTCCTCCCATGCCTCCCTTGAGGGAGATCACGGAGGGACCGATGATCCGGATGGGACCTTCCGTCTCCAGGAAGACAGGCTCCTGGTAATAAACGACGGTGTTGTCATATTCATCCTTCATCCGGATGCGGACGGCAGCCACATCGTAGGTGTCGTCTTCCTTCAAAATGGAGTGGTCCTCCCGGGCTTCCAGCCGGAGTCTTGTGGCAGGTGCCTTGGTCAGGGTCTTCACCACCTGACCGTCCTTCACGGCTTCGAAGCGGTAAACGGTGGCGGTGCCGCCCCAGTCCCCCACATATTTCTGGAAGAGGGGCACGGCATCCGACGGCTTTAAGCCGTGGAAGAGCATGAGCTTTGCCGCCGTGCGGAAGACTTTTCCGGGGAGATTCCCCACGCCCTTTAAGGCGGTCTGGTTCAGGATATACTTCACCATGTCGGCTTTTTCCTTCGACCAGCCTTCCGTTTCCCGGATGATGTCTCCAACAAAATCGTCAATGAGGATGGGACCGTGCTTCAGGAAGGTATACGGAGAATCTCCGGGATGATACTCCTTCAGCAGCCGGTCGTTTTTATACATACGGACGCTGTCCGCGTTGGAGAAGATCCAGGTCTCGCCCCGGTTACAGCCGGGGTGCTCGCCGATGTCCATGGTGGAGGAAATCTCCAGAACGGGTTCCTCCGATCCCTCACAGGCGTAGATGCATGCGGCCAGCTTGGGATTGCGGAACATGTCCATGACGCCGTGATAGCAGATTCGGTCGCCGCTGCCGAAATCCTTGTGGGTGTTGTAATCAAACATGCACCATCCAAAGGATCCAAGAATGTCCGTCTGCTCCGATACGGCATTCAGCACGTTGGCATGACGGATGGCATGCTCTCTGCGGTGCTCTTCCCAGTCGAAATTTTTGCAGGGATACATGTGACCGTTGTACTCCGAGATGAGGTAGGGCTTGGTACGGTCGGAAGTGACTTTCCGCTTGGGTTCGCAGCCCGGCGCCTTACCGTCATGAACAAAGTCATTGTAGGTATACACATCCTCCAGGAGGCTGCTCTTCTTATGAGCCCGCACGCCGCCGGTGGGGCGGGTGGGATCGAGGCGATGCGCCACTTCATTGGTCCTGCGGTAGAATTCGTCATCGTCCTTGGACTCGTTGATCCGGACACCCCAGAGGAAAATAGAGGGGTGGTTCCGGTACTGGAGGATCATTTCCTCCGTATTTTCCACGGCTCTGTCCTTCCAGTCGGCATCGCCGATGTGCTGCCAGCCGGGAATCTCGGTAAAGACCAGAAGGCCCAGGCGGTCGCACTCTTCCAGGAATGCGTGGGACTGAGGGTAATGAGAGGTGCGTACCGCATTGACGCCCAGCTCTTTTTTCAGGATCCGGGCATCCAGCCGCTGCATGGATGCGGGCATTGCATAGCCCACGTAAGGGTAGCTCTGATGGCGGTTCAGGCCGCGGATCTTGATGGGCTTGCCGTTGACGCGCATCTCCGTTTCCAGCATTTCGATGAAACGGAAGCCGTAGAGGATCTCCGAACAGTCAACGAGCTCATCGCCGCAGTAAAGCTCCGTCACCACGGTGTACAGGGCAGGCTCCTCGGGGCTCCAGAGACGAACCTTGGGAAGGGGCACTTCCAGGGTGGTCAGGCGGCCTTCTTTTCTGACATCAGTGTCAAGACGAAGTTCTGTCCGATCGTTCTCCGTGCACAGGTACTGCCGAAGGATACAGCCTTCCGCCGCCTCCGGGGACAGGGTGATAAGGGAACGCAGGCGGGGAGTCTTCACATCTCCCGCTGTCTGCAGGAACACATCCTCGATCCGGGCTTTTTCGCAGATCTCCAGGGTCACTTCCCGATAGATACCGCCGTAGGTCATATAATCAACCACGTAACCGAAGGGCGGGATGTTCAGATTCTCTCTGCTGTCCAGCTCCACGGAGATGATGTTGTCATCGCCGTAATGAAGTGCTTCCCCAATATCCACGGTAAAGGCGGTGTAGCCGCATTCGTGGGTGGCAACCTTACGGCTGTTCACGTAGACTACGGCCCTGTGGGCTGCACCGTGGAAGGTAAGGAGCACGCATTTTCCCTCCCAGGAGGGTTCTGCGTACAGATGTCTTCGATAGCCGCTGAGCATCTGATAGGCGGAGGCATCGAAATAGTTGAAGGGCGTCTCCTTCACCGTATGGGGAAGACGCACGGGGGTTAACCGGTCTTCCGGGTAGTCCGGCTGCTTCAGAGCCGCATCAAAGCTTTCCGTAAAAAGCCATCCGTCGTTCAGGTGCAACAGTTCTCTCATGGATCCTAACCTCGCGAAATCGTTTAATTAAACGGTGATTCCGTTTACCAGAATGTTTACTACTTCTTCCAGGCCTTCCCGATAGGTGAGATTATTTGCTTTCAGGATATCTCTCTGGAAGAACTGCTCCAGAGATGCCTCAAGCATCATTTTCAGAATGGGAATGGGGAACTTGCGGATCACGCCCTCCTCCATGCCCTGCTCCAGCAGTGCTATGGTGCCTTCCCAGTCGGTCTCCAGACGGTTCTGCAACTGCTCGTAGATCTTGGGGAATCGATCCCTCAGGATGGAAAGCTCTCTGAAATCAATGTTCTTGTAACCGTCAGGGATCACGCCCAGGATCTTGTGGATCTTGTCGATGGTGGAAAGGGAAGGATCCTCCAGAATCTTCTGCTCGCTTTTCTTGATGGAGTTGAACATGTAATCTACCAGGGTCAGCAGGAGCTCATCCTTCTCGCGAAATACGGTGTAGATGGTCTTCTTGCTCATGCCCAGGTGCCTTGCCAGGTCATCCATGGTAAAGTGGATGCCTTTTTCGCGATACACGGCGATGGTGCCTTCCAAAATAACTTCCTGCAATTCTTCTCTTCTAGAACTCATGGTTCCTCCTTTCCGAAACAGATAGGTGTCTCGTTGCAAAGCGCGGCTCTTCTTTGCCGCACTAGTTTCTTGTAGAAACTTGTTTTCGTTTTCCAGTTTCCATTATAGAATACCGGGCCCATCTCTTTCAAGAAACGAAATACCCAAAAATCGTTTCCGATTTTTGGGTATTTTTACAATACTTAGTTTCCTTTGAGGATCTGCATGTCCTCCAGAAGGTCCTCCGTCAGGTCCATGAGGAGTTCTGCGTCCTTTTCCGCCATGGCTTCCCGGGGGTAGCGATAGGAGAAGGAAGGAGGAACGGTGGCCGCGTTAAAGCTAAGGGCACCGCCTCTGCTCTGCACCAGCTTCGGGATGGCGTCCGTCAGGACTTTCGCATCCTTGCGGAAGGTGAAGGTGATCTCTCCGCCGCCGCCCTTGACCTCCGTCAGGTCCACCAGGTGGGCGCGTCTGCGCATGAGGGCGATCCGCAGCAGATTTCCCGCAGGAGCGGGGAGGCTGCCAAAGCGGTCCGTCAGTTCCTCCCGGAGGGCGTCCAGATCATCCGCCGTTTCCACGGAAGCAATGCGTTTGTACAGATCCAGTTTTTGTTCTTCGTTGATAATGTACTTCTGCGGCAGGAAGGCATCCACATCCAGGTTGATGACGGTACCGAAGTCCTCGGGGGGCTCGCCGCCTTTGAGCCTGGTGACCTCCGCATTCAGCATTTTGCAATACAGATCGTAGCCCACGGCCTCCATGTGACCGTGCTGGGTCTTTCCCAGGAGGTTTCCCGCGCCGCGGATCTCCAGATCCCGCATGGCGATGCGGTAGCCGCTGCCCAGGTCCGTAAACTCTCTGATGGCTTCCAGTCGCTTCTCCGCCACCTCCGTCAGGATCTTGTCCCTGTGATACATCAGGAAGGCGTAGGCGATGCGGTTGGATCTGCCCACACGGCCTCTGAGCTGATAGAGCTGGGACAGACCCATACGGTCGGATTCATGGATGATGAGGGTGTTGGCATTGGGAATGTCCATGCCGGTCTCGATGATGGTGGTACACACCAGCACATCGATGGAGCCGTCCACAAAGTCCACCATCACGTCCTCCAGCTCCCGTTCGCTCATCTGTCCGTGAGCGTAAGCCACGGTGGCATTGGGAACCATCTGCTGTATTTTTGCCGCCATATCGGCGATCATGTTCACTCTGTTAAAGAGGTAGTACACCTGTCCGCCCCGGGCCAGCTCTCTGGTGATGGCTTCCCGTACCAGCTCGTCGTCCTGCTCGCAGACAAAGGTCTGGATGGGAAGACGGTCCTCCGGAGGTTCTTCCAGCAGGCTCATGTCCCGGATCCCCACCAGACTCATGTGCAGGGTTCTGGGAATGGGGGTAGCGCTTAAGGTCAGGACATCGATGTTTTCCCGGAGTTTTTTGATCTTCTCCTTATGAGCCACGCCGAAGCGCTGCTCCTCGTCGATGACCAAAAGGCCCAGATCCTTGAACTCCACATCCTTGCTCAGCAGTCTGTGGGTGCCGATGACGATGTCCACGGCGCCGGACTTCAGTCCTGCGATGACGTCCCGCACTTCCTTTGCGGTGCGGAATCTGCTCAGGAGTTCCACCCGCACGGGATACTCGTGCATTCTCTGGATAAAGGTGGCGAAATGCTGCTGGGCCAGAATGGTGGTAGGCACCAGGTAAGCCACCTGCTTGTTTTCCTGAACGGCCTTGAAGGCTGCCCGCAGGGCAATCTCCGTCTTGCCGAATCCCACATCACCGCAGATGAGGCGGTCCATGGTGCGGTCGCTCTCCATGTCGGCCTTGGTCTCCCGGATGGCGGTGAGCTGATCCTCCGTCTCCTCATAGGGGAAGGTTTCCTCAAACTCCTGCTGCCAGGGGGTGTCGGGGCTGTAGGTGTAGCCCTTGGCCACTTCCCGCTTGGCGTAAAGCTCCACCAGGTCTCTGGCCACTTCCGCCACTGCGGCTTTTGTTTTGGTCTTGGTGCGCTCCCACTCCTTGGTGCCCAGACGGTTCAGCTTCGGAGGCTTGTCCGTGTCCGCGGAAGCGTATTTTTGCAGGGCATCCAGCTCCGTTGCCAGGGTATAGACGATGCCGCCCTCCCGGTATTCCAGCTTCACATAGTCCCGGATCATGTTGCCGGACTCGATCTTCTCGATGCCGGTATAGCGACCCAGACCGTAGGTCTCGTGGACCACGTAATCTCCGGGATGGAGATCTTCCAGGGAGGAAATGTTGCTGCCCTTGTAGGTACTGTGCCTGCGGGTCTTCTTTTTCCGGCGCATGCCGAAAATGTCGTTGTCGGTGAGCATCAAAAACTGCAGCTGGGGATATTCGAAGCCCGCTGCCGCGTCGCCGTAGGAGATCAGCACTTCCCCGGGGACGAAGTCTCTGTCCTCCCGCTCAGAGTAGGCGCATGGCACTCCCAGGTCCCGCAGATCCTCCGCCATCCTGGCACCTCTGGTGCGGGAAGCGGTGAGGATCAGTACCTTATATTTTTTCTTTTCGTATTTCTTCAGATCCTCTGCCAGGCGCTCGAAGCTGCCCTGATAGGAGGGCGCGTTGTGGGTATCCAGAGCGATGCGGTAGGCGGGAGCAAAATACCCGTCTCCGGTAGCCAGGGTACTCATGCACACCACGGGACAATGCTCCATGGCGGCTGCCACGGCTTCGCCGGTTTTTAACAGATCCATCTGACCCGGAAGGAGGTAGCCTTTGGACAGGCGGGAGGAAAAGCTCTCCCGGAACTCTGTCAGCACTGCCTCTGCGCTCTCCTTGCACCTTGCAGGATCTTCCACATAGAAACACACATCCTCGCCACGTCTTCTGCGGAGCCACTCCGGGAAGGTCATGAGATCCTCCTCCGGGAAGAAATAGCGAATGTAGCTGTCGATGCCCACCTGGCTGTGGAATTCCAGGGCATCCTCCCTAAGCTTTCTCGTAATGCCGGAGAGGCGGTGCGCTTCTTCTGTCTGAAATGCCTCCCGCAGTTTTTTCTCCTGAACCTTGCTCTCCTCGCAGATCTTCAGGATCCCGTCCTCGAAATCCTCACGGCTCAGGACGAATTCCGTAGCAGGAAAAATGCGGATGCTCTTCAGGGTATCGATGGAACGCTGGGTGTAGGGATCGAAAATGCGGACGGAGTCCACCTCGTCTCCCCAGAGCTCGATACGGTAAGGGTTCTCCCTGGTCAGGTCGTAGACATCGATGATATCACCTCTGCGGGCAAACTGTCCCGGCTCCTCCGCCTGGGGTACCCGGGTGTAGCCCAGGTCCACCAGCTTTGCCGCCAGTTCTCCGGGATCCAGGGTATCTCCCTGTTTGATCTCCACGTCAAAAAGCTCCGGGGCGGCATCGCTCTGGAGTGTCATCAGTGCTGCGTAATAGGTGATCACCGTCACCCGTTCCTTCTCAATCACACTGCGGAAGGTACGTACGCGCTCACCGGTGAGCTGGGAGCCGTGGATGTCCGCCTGGTAGAAGATCAGGTCCTTTCCCGGGAAAAAACAGACATCTCTGTCATAAAAGCGGTACTCCTCCAGGATCTCTCTGGCCCGGAGCTCGTCCGCCGCAACGATGACATTACAGCCTCTGCAGTCGGAAAGCCCCGCAATGAGATGGAGTTTCTGCGCATCCACACAACCGGTAAGGCCGATGGTCCCCATGGGATTCACCAGGCTCTTCCCGCCGATGATCTCACGCATTTTGTTGTAATCGGTCAGCCGCTCAAGGGGCTGCAGTAGTGCTTTCATTCTGTGATCCGCCTTTTCGGTTGTACAGGTTCATGGCTTCGTCGGGACCTTTTTCGATGATGCAAAGGGCTGCATCCCGGGCCAGATCCATGGCCTCCTCCAGGAGCTTCCGGTCTCCGGCATCGGGCCGGCCCAGCACATGGCCCACCAGGTCTCCCTTGCCGCAGTCTCCCACGCCGACGCGGACTCTTGCAAAGGCATCCGTCCCCAGGCACTGGATGATGTTTTTCAGGCCGTTGTGGCCGCCGGCACTGCCCTTTTTCCGCACCCGGATATTTCCCACGGGCAGGGCGATGTCATCGGAGATGACAATGATCCTCTCCGGCTCGATGCGGTAGTAGGCCGCCAGGGCGCCGATGCTCTCACCGCTGAGGTTCATGTAGGTCTGGGGCTTTACCAGGAGGATCTTCTCTCCCTGATATACGCCGGTGCCCACCTTGGCCCGGAGCTTGGTGCTGAAGGAACTTACCCCCAGTTGATCCGCAATGCGGTCCAGGGTGTCAAATCCCACGTTATGTCTGGTGTGTTCGTATTCTTTGCCCGGATTCCCCAGGCCTGCGATCATGATCATGTGTTCTTCCTTTTTCGGTTTAATCAGCTTCTGAAACAGCCTGCGAAACATGGGATCCTCCGGCGGAAAAAATTTTGACATAGAAAAAGCCCTCCGTAAGGTTACCTCACGGAGGTTTTCTCCTTTTTGTATGAGACCAAACTTCTTACTCTTCAGTCTCGGAAGCTTCTTCGTAAGCCTTCAGAACGGTGGTCTGAATCCTCTCACGAGTGCTGCTCTGGATGGGATGCGCGATATCGCGGTATTCACCGTCGCCCGTTTTCTTGCTGGGCATAGCGATGAAGAGTCCCTTCTCTCCCTCGATGATCTTGATGTCATGCACCACGAATTCATCGTCCAGAGTGATGGACGCTACAGCACGCAATTTTCCTTCTGCGGTCAGCTTCCTTACACGTACGTCTGTGATCTGCATAGTTTTTGTCCCCCTCGCTGTAAATTGAGCCCGACATTCATTCGGAACCCGGTATTACCCTCCTATGCAGGATAATACCCGCTTCCTCATGGCTGATTTCACGGGGGCGGACCTTCACTCACAGAACGTAACGTTCGTTCCGTTCCACAACGATCCTGATACCGTCATCACTCTGGTAGTAGGAGCCGCCACGGATGGTGCTGTGACTCTCGACGATACAGTTCTCGATGGTGGTGTTGTCTCCGATGTATACATCATTCAAAATAATGCAATTTCGGATCACACAATTGTTCCCTATGTAACTGGCCTTAAATACCACAGAATCCTCAACAACCCCGTTCACGATACATCCGCTGGAAATGAGGCTGTTACGAATCCTTGCACCTGGATTGTACTTTGCCGGAGGCAAATCGTCAACCTTTGAATAAATATTCGGGTACTCTTTGAAGAAATAACTTCTGACCTCGGGCTTCAAAAAGTCCATATTGGTGCGGAAGAAATCCTCGATGGATGCGATATTTTCCCAGTAATCCGTGATCTTGTACCCGTAGATGCGCTTCACGTCCTTGTAGCGGATCAGAATGTCCCGAACGAAATCGTAACGATCCTCCTCGGCGCATTTTTCCACCATCTCGATGAGCATACGGCGGCGGATCACATAGATACCGCAGGAAATGGTATTGGTCTTGGGCTTTAAGGGCTTCTCCTCCAGATCGATGATCCGGGAGTCCTCGTTCATGGAGACGGTGCCGTACCTGCTGAGGTCCGCATTCTCCGGCATATCTCTGCAGACCACGGTGATGTCCGCCTTTTTCTCGATGTGGTATTCCAGGATCTTGTTAAAGTCCATCTTGTAGACACAGTCGCCGGATGCGATGACCACATAGGGCTCGTGACTGCTCTTCAGGAAGGACAGGTTCTGGTAGAGGGAATCTGCGGTTCCGCGATACCAGCTGCTGTTGTCATTGGTCATGGCAGGAGTCATGACATAGAGTCCGCCCTGCTTACGACCAAAATCCCACCACTTGGAAGAGTTCAGATGGGTGTTCAGGCTCCCGGCGTTAAACTGGGTAAAGACCGCCACCTTCTGAATGTGGGAATTGGACATATTGCTCAATGTGAAATCAATGCTGCGATAGCTCCCCGCGATGGGCATGGCACATACGGCCCTCTTCTGAGAAAGCTGGCCCATACGATGATTGTTTCCGCCTGCCAAAATGATTCCGATCGCTCTCATAAGTTACCTCCGGATTTACCGTTTTTCTCTGTCCCTCGGGTGAGAACAGGGTCAGTCGTCCGTCTTGATCAGGGTCCTGCCGCTGGGCAGATAGGCATTTTCAAAATCCTCCGGCGTCGTGACACCGTAGACCACGGTATTTTTGCCGACGCTGACATTGTCGGGGATGATGCTCTTCTCACCCACGGTGACCAGACCGTGGTTGTAGATTCCCGGTGCGGTGTCGTTCTCCGTCTCGTCCCCCACGCCCAGCTTCACGCCGGAGCCAATCTTTACGTTCTCGGCAACGATGCCCTTGTAGATCTCGGATCCCGCACCCACTGTGGTCTCGTTCATGATGATGGAATCCCGGACGATGGCGCCGGGGCCGATGGTGACATTGCAGCCCAGGACGGAATTGTACACCTGTCCGTAGACCTCGCTGCCCTCACCGATGATGCAGCGCTCCACCACGGAATCCGGTGCAAAATACTGAGGGGGCTGGATCTCGCTGTTGGTAAAGATCTTCCAGTACTCCTCGTAAAGGTTGAACTCGGGAACGATGTCGATGAGCTCCATATTGGCTTCCCAATAGGAATTCAGAGTTCCCACGTCCTTCCAGTAGCCGTTGAATTCGTATGCGTACAGAGGGGAACCCTTCTCCTTGCAGTAAGGGATCACATGCTTACCGAAATCCAGATTTGCCTGCTCCTTATTCTCCAGGAGGGCGTTCTTCAGGGTCTCCCAGTTGAAGATGTAAATGCCCATGCTGGCCAGATTGCTGCGGGGATGGGCGGGCTTTTCCTCAAAATCGTTGATGCGCTTGTTGTCATCGGCGATCATGATACCGAAGCGGGATGCCTCCTCCATGGGAACGGGCATGACGGCGATGGTCACCTCCGCACCCTTGCTCTTGTGGAAATCCAGCATCACTTCGTAATCCATCTTGTAAATGTGGTCACCGGAAAGGATCAGCACATAATCGGGATGGAAGCTCTCCATATACTCCAGGTTCTGGTAAATGGCATTTGCAGTGCCGGTATACCATTCGCTGTTGGCACTCTTCTCATAGGGCGGCAGCACGCTGACGCCGCCGATGTTCCGGTCCAGATCCCAGGGAATACCGATGCCGATATGTGTATTCAGCCGCAGAGGGCGGTACTGTGTCAGGACACCCACCGTATCCACTCCGGAATTGATACAGTTCGAGAGGGGAAAGTCGATGATCCTGTATTTTCCGCCGAATGCCACGGCAGGCTTTGCCACTTTGGAAGTCAGTACGCCGAGACGGCTTCCCTGTCCTCCTGCCAAAAGCATAGCGATCATTTCCTTCTTAAACATATGGACACCTCGCGTTTCCGGGACTTGTTTTGAAGATATTGTACCATTATTTTCAGTTTTTTAGAATATTGTAGACAAAAAATTCTAAATTTTTAATATTTTTTTAGACAAATTTACTACATTTTGTGTCGAGCGAGATAATTGTACTAATTCTAGTGGATGAATTTCGTAAAAAATATCCAAATCAGGCGGATCGTTTCCGATGATATTCAAAAACGGAGCAGAGATCACTCTCTGCTCCGTTGCAGTTTCGCATTTTTATGCCCGCTTTTTTACAAGTCTCCCGTGATGCGGCGGATCCAGGCCCAGGCCAGGTCCGTCCATTTGCCCACATCCTCCAGAAGGCTCCAGTCCACGCCGTAGACGGGCTCCTCGTGGCCACCAAAAAACTGGTCAACGATCTCCGCCTTCCGCTGCTCGGACACGTTCACGCCCTTGCCATCCTTCACGGAAAAGGCCGCACGCATGCATTGTTCCATGGTATAATCACCGCCGGACCAGCCCGCGAACTGCTCCCTGCTTGCTACGGAGAGGCCGTGGCCTCCTGCGGGGAACACATGATGAGCGAAGGGAATGTTTTTCTCCAGCAGTGCCTCTGCGAAAAGATAGGTGTTCTGTACCGGCACCAGGTCATCGCCTCTGGTCTGCCACAGGAAGCAGGGAGGGGTATTTTCCTTCACATGCTTTTCCAGGCAGAAATAGTCCAGTTCTGCGGGATCCGGATCATTTCCCAGCAAAGCCCGGATGGAATCTGCGTGGGTGTACTTGCCACTGGTCAGTACGGGGTAGGACAGGATGACGCCGTCGGGTCTGTCGGAAATCCCCTTATAGAGAGGATTCTCCTCGGGCATCTCATCAAAGTGTACCGCCAGGCTGCCGCAGACATGTCCGCCTGCGGAGAAGCCGCAGATGAAGAGCTTTTTCCCGTCGATGCCATACTCCTCACCGTGTTTCCGCAAACCGCGGACGGTGCGGGAAATATCCTTCAGGGGCTGCTGCTTTAACGGAACGGACATGGTGATGTCGGTGGTGTAGGACAGGACGAAGACATTCATGCCGTGGCGGTAGAACACATTGGCCGCCAGCTCGCCCTCGTGGGGCACCGTCATACAATAGCCGCCGCCGGGAACGATCACCATGCAGTCATGTTTTTCGTTGTCATTGTGCAGATATGCAAAGAGGTTGGGCACAAAGCCGTAAGCGGCGGGGTAATCATACTCCCCGTCTTCCCAGATGTTCTGACGGAAGATTTTCTTCTCTCCCTGAGGCTTGGGGGCTGTCTCGAAATCCTCTGCAGGCCAGTGGGGCTCCCACTTGTCGATTTTCTCAGGGGCGACTGCCACCTTCAGCACCTCATAGTACGCCTGCTTTGCCTCGCACTGCTTATGGAAGAGCAGCGGGAAGCTGGGCTCTCTCCGAAAACCGGGCAACCAGCTGTCCTCGTCCCGCAGGTTCCAGAAGGTGACGGAGGTGATGCCTGCCTTGCCGGATTTCTTTGCTTCCACATAGATCCGGAAAAAGTCCGCATAGCGCTCTGCAAGAGCCTGCATGGAGGCTTCGGAGTCGTCATTGCAATGCATGTCCAGCTCGGTGATCTGCACCTCCAGTCCCAGGGCACCGTACATTTCCAGAGCGGTGCGGTAGTCGTTTAAGTCGGGATGATCCATCAACAGATGAGACTGCATGCCCATGCCGTCCACCAGTTTTTTCTCCATCAGGGGCTTCAGGATCTTCTCAATGATCAGATCCCGCTTCCACACCTGGGCCGTCTCATAATCGTTGTAAAAAAGGGACACGCCGGGGGCTGCGTATTTTCTGGCAAAGGTAAAGGCCTGCTCCACAAAGTCCGTTCCCACGGTCTTCGTCCAGAGAGACTTTCTGAAATCTCCGTCGTCAATGGCCTCGTTCACCACATCCCAGGCATAGATGATACCGGGGTAAGTGGTCTGGACAAAATTCAGGACACCGTGAATATAGCTCTCCAGGCGGGCAAGCATGGTCTCACGGTCCGCATAGGGGAGGTTCTCGTTGTAGCCCTGACGGAAAAACCACTTGGGGGTCTGGTTGTGCCATACCAGGGTATGGCCACGCATTTTCATGCCGGATGCCTTGGCATACTCCAGATAGGGAATGGCTCTGTCAAAAGTGAGAGCCGGAGCTCGGTCGTATTTTTCCGGATCGGATTTGTTCGTGTCCTGATCCAGGAAATACATGGGCTTCATATCATTTTCCGCGGTAAAGCTGCCAAACTGCTCCGAGAGGAGTTTCAAATGTGCGGGCGTGCGGAGATTGTGGCCGGAGATGGCTGCACCCACCTTAAAATACGGTTCAAATGCGGTCTTCAGATTCATAGAGGCTCCTTTTTTTGTATGGAAAAATACCTGCAAACGACGGGCTTTCCGTCACTTGCAGGTATCATATCACAGTCGGTATGGAAAAATCGTATCATTCAGTCCGCAAAACTTATCAAATGTTACAATCTCAGATCTCCACTTCCCCCTCGAAAACGGTGGTGGCAGGTCCCGTCATAAAGACGGTACCCAGATCCCTGTCCCATTTGATCTCCAGGTCGCCGCCCCGCAGGGATACGGTGATCTCGTTTTCCGTGAGGCCGTTCAGGACGCAGGCCACAGCCACGGCGCAGGCACCGGTACCGCAGGCCAGGGTTTCGCCGGAGCCACGCTCCCAGACCCGCATCTCCACGTGCTTTCTGTCGATGACACGGACGAACTCGGTATTCACACGCTCCGGGAAGATCACATGATGCTCAAAGTGAGGACCCATATGCTCCAGATCAAGCTCCTCCAGGGCAGGATCCTCCTCTCCCAGGAAAATGACGCTGTGGGGATTTCCCATGGAAACACAGGTCATGTCATATTCCTTTCCTTCCACCAGAACAGGCATGGCCACCGCCTGATGGGCGGTTCTGTCTCGGGGGATCACGGGGATCTTCTCGGGCTCTAAGATGGGAGCACCCATATCTACCCGGACCTTCTCCACCATCTTCCCGTTGGGATAACCGGGAGCATCCTTGCAGATGAGCTTTAAAATGTGAGGCACGCCTGCGCTGACCACATTGATCGCTTCCTTATCGGTCAGGCCCTTGTCGTAAACGAATTTGCCCACGCAGCGGATGCCGTTTCCGCACATTTTTCCCCGGCTTCCGTCGGCGTTGTACATCTCCATCTCAAAGTCCCCGTCTTCACAGGGATTGATAAGGATCACCCCATCTCCTCCGATGCCGAAATGTCTGTCGGAGAGGCGGATGATGAGGTCTTCTTTTTCCTTCTGTGATGCAGGGAGCTGTTCCTTCGCGGTATCCACATAAATGTAATCGTTACCGCAACCTTCCATTTTCGTGAATTTCATGATTCCCCTTTCCGACATAAGTGTCAGTTCATCAGGGTCAGCACCTTCTTCGCCGTCTCCGCGATGGAGCATCCGCTGACCATGCTGGTCCTCTGGAGATACCTGTGGGCTTCCTCCTCGGACATGTGATTACGCTCCATGAGAAGTGCCTTGGCATCCCGCAGGAGCTGTTCCTTTTTTCCGCCTGTGTCACTCTTTCTGCGCCCGCGCCGCTCCTGCAATCCCGTCCAAAGCATATGAACGGAATCGATCAGATCCTCCGTCTGCAGAGGCATGGAGAGGCAGACCATACCGCTTAAGGTGCCTTCCGCGATCTGTCGTCTGGAAGCCAGCACCAGCATTTCCACTGACGGATCCAGGAGTTCCCTTAGTTCGGTACAGGGCATGTCCACCAGTTTCACGCTGCAGATCACGATGCCCCGGTCCAGGTCGTCCGCTGCAGCCAGCACCTGGGATGCGGTGGTACAGACACTGAGCACGGAAAAGCCGCTGCGCACCAGAATGCTGCGCAGGCTCCTGCCGTCCTCTTCCTTCGGCAGGGCAATGATGATATTTTCCATCCGCCCCACCTCCTTCCCTGTTCGGGCACTCCTTACTTAGTATCTGTTCAGATATTCCTTCAGCTCCCACTCACTGACCTGGATACGGTACTCGTCCCACTCCCGGTGCTTGATGGTGAGATATCTGCTGATGATGGTATTTCCCATGACCTCCCGGAAGAGAGGATCCTTTTCCAGGGCTTCCAATGCTTCGATGAGGGTCTCGGGAAGCTTGCGGATCCCCAGGAGCATCCGCTCGTCGGGAGTCATTTCCCGGATATTGTCATCAATGGGATGGGGCGCCTGGAGATTTTTCTCAATGCCGTCCAGTCCTGCGGAAAGGACTGCTGCCAGCATCAGGTAGGGATTGGCGGATCCGTCGGGGCTGCGGAGCTCCAGGCGGCTCTCCCCTTCCTTGGCATTTACACTGACCCGGATCATCTGATTACGGTTCACAGCGCTCCAGGCGATGTACACCGGTGCGTCGAAGCCATCCACCAGGCGCTTGTAGGAATTCACCAGAGGATTGGTGAAGGCACTGGCGCCCTCCAGGTGCTCCGTGAGACCTGCGATAAAGCCATAGGCCTCGGCGGACAGATGATAATCATCCTCGGGGTTGTAGAAGATGTCCTTGCCCTTCTTTTCCACGTAGATGTGGAGATGCAGGCCGGAGCCGTTTTCTCCGAAAAGGGGCTTGGGCATAAAGGTTCCGTGGAGTCCGTGGCGTTTTGCCAGGGTCCGGACTGCCAGTCTGGCGGTCTGAATATTGTCCGCAGCCTCCAGGGCATCCGTTCTGCTCAGGTCGATCTCGTGCTGGGCAGGGGCTGCCTCATGATGGGAGGAATTCACATTGATGCCCATATCCTCCAGGCTCATGACAATGTCTCTTCTGGCGTTCTCTCCGCAGTCCAGAGGACCTACATCAAAGTATCCCGCACGCTCTCCGGTGGTAGTGGTGGGGCCGCCCTGCTCATCGGTATCGAAGAGGAAAAACTCCAGATCCGGGCTGATGAAGAAGCGGTATCCCATTTTTGCCGCACGGTCGATCACTTTTTTCAACGCCATACGGGGATTGCCGTCGGAAGGGGTGCCGTCCTCCAACAGGGTATCGCAAAGGAGTCTCGCCACCTTGCCCTGCTGGGGTCTCCAGGGGAAGATCTCAAAGGTATTGAAATCCGGCTCCAGCCAGCGCTCCAGTCCTTCGCTGTTGGGGAAGCGGTCCACGATGGACGCATCGAATTTTGCACCGTTTTCCAGCACCTCCTGGAGCTGTCTGGAGGTGACGGCAATGTTTTTCAGATTGCCCCGGTAATCGGTGAACTGCAATCTGATAAATTCCACATCCTGCTCTTCGATGAGCTTCAGCACTTCCTCTTTCGTGTAATGATTCATCCCGCTCTCCTTTTCGGATCCCGTTTCCGGATCTGATTTGATTCCCTGTGTTTTCCGCTGTCTGCCGCTGCGTTTCCCGGTTGCTTTCATGCCCCGGTTCTCAGCGCTTCGCATGCCGGCTTATCTGCTCTTCTGTCTGCTCGCTTCCAGGAGGGTTTTCAGTTCCTCCTCGGAAAAAGCATATTTACTGCCGCAGAAATGACAATTGATCTCTGCGCCGTGCTGCTCTCTGATCAGATTTTCCAGTTCCTGCTCCCCCAGACTGATGAGGACTTTCTCCAGACGGGGTCTGCTGCAGTCGCAACGGTACCGGCATTCTCTGTGCTCCGTCACCTCGATGTCGAAGCCCTCCAGCACCCGCTCCAGCAAGTACTCCGGAGTCTCCACCACACTGAGCATTTCCGTGACGGAAGGGATCTTTTTCAGATTCTCCTCCAGGTGCTCCAGCACGTCATCCGGTGCAAAGGGCAGGAGCTGCACGATAAAGCCTCCCGCTCTGGACACCGTGTTTTCTTTGTTCATGAGAACGCCCAGCCCCACGGCGCTGGGAATCTGCTCGGAGGCCGCGTAATAGTAGGTCAGGTCCTCCGCGATCTCGCCGGTCTGAAGAGGAACGGTGCCGTTGTAAGGCTCCTTCAGTCCCAGGTCCCGGATCACGGTAAGGGTTCCCGCACCGATAGCACCGGACACATCCAGCTTTCCGTTGGGTTTTGCAGGGATCACCACACCGCATTCATCGGCGGTGGCCTTCACATTTCCTTTGGCATCCGCAGTCACCGTCAAGGTGCCCGCAGGGCCGTCTCCGGAAATCTGCAGGGTCAGACGATCCTTCTCACCCTTCATCATGCTGCCCATCATGGCGCCGGCGCTCATGAGTCTTCCCATGGCGGCGGTCATCACCGGGCTGCAGTTGTGGATCCGTCTGCACTCCTCCGTCATTTCTCTGGTGGTACAGGCAAAAGCGCGAATGGTGGCTCCTGCCGCCACCGCACTGATCATCATGTCACTCATTCTATTCTCCTACCGCTGCAGATGAACTGCAGTTTTTGTTACTCCTTGATGCAGCGGGCCGCCACGTAGATCCGCTCCGTCTCGGGACCGGGGGCTTCCCCCGTATCCGAATCGATGATCCGGAGCAGTTCAAAGCCATTTCCCGACAGCAGTTCTTTCAGAAATTCCGCGTCATACCCTTTCTGATAATGGGTCTCGCAGAATCTGCGGAAAGTCTCTCCTTCGGTATTTACAAAGATCGTCAGATCGTACTCGTTGATGCCGCTTTCCGGATCGTAGGCATTCTCCCAGATGAAGCTGCAGTCGTCGCGATTTTCCGCAATGACGGTATCGCCGATGACCTCACGGTACTTATAGTCCGTGTTGCAGTCAAACAAAAAGAGCCCTCCGGGGTAGAGAAAATTGTGGACCAGGGAAAAAGTCTGTCCCAGGTCCTCCTCCTCCAGAAGGTAATTCAGGGAATCGCAGACGCAGACCACGGTGCCAATGGTGCAGTACAGATCCAGCTCCCGCATGTCCTGCTGCAGATAGAGGATCTCGGTGCCGTCCCGCTCCTGTTTTTCCCGGGCCTGCATGAGCATCTCTTCGGAGTAATCCACACCGATCATGTCATAGCCCCGGTCGTAAAGCATCCGGGTGAGGGTGCCGGTACCGCAGGCCAGATCCAGCACCAGGTTCCGCTCCGCTTCCAGCGGATCCGTTGCGGAACGGTCGGGTTTTGATATGCCGTATTTTTCCATATCCGCTACGATGCGGTCGCACCATTCCCCGTAAGGGGTGTCGTCCATGAGTTCATCGTAGACACGGGCAAAATCGGTATAAGCTTCCATGGCAACTACCTCCCGGTCTTACGCTGCGGGAATGCCAAACCATGCGCCCAGGCCAAAGACGGTGCAGCAAAGGCCGATAATGGCACCCGCCAGTGCAACGCCGCAGACCACGGCCAGAACGCTGTCCTTAAACTTCATGTCCAGCAGGCTGGCTGCCAAAGTGCCGGTCCATGCGCCGGTGCCGGGAATGGGGATTCCCACGAAGAGCAGTAGTGCCAAAAAGAGGCCTCTGCCTGCCTTTGCCTGCAGCTTCTCACCACCCTTGTGTCCCTTCTCGAGGCAGAAGGTAAAGAACTTGCCGATGACAGGTTTATCCTTGCCCCACTCCAGCACCTTGCGTGCGAAGAAAAAGATGAAGGGCACCGGGAGCATATTGCCGATGGCGATGATCACATAGCCCAACAGCAGATTGGTTTCGGGATAAAACCCCTTCATCACATAGAGGGCGGGAAGGGCGCCTCTCAACTCAATGAGAGGGACCATGGCGGTAAGAAACAGGATCAGATAACGTACAAACATAATAAAATAAAACTACCTTTCCGACATTGATGTCATTTCTATAGATTTGCAGACGCTCAGCCGCAGCGTGGAGCACGGCCCGTCCGGCGAGGTCATTCCCAAGGTTTCTCAGCAGATTCCTGGCATCCCCTTCAGGGTTTCGATGAGGGTGTTCATCTGCTCATCGGTGCCGATGGTGATGCGCAGGCGGTTGCTTATCCTGGGTTTGTCCCAGAACCGCACATAGATGTTCCGCTCCCGGAGATAAGTGAAGATCTCCTTGGCAGGAACGCTGCGGTGGGAGGCAAAGAGGAAATTAGTCTTGGAATCCGTAAAGGTAAACCCGATGGCTGCCAGTTCCTCTTTCACACGCTCTCTGGTGCGGATGATCTTGCCGGTGGTCTCCCGGAAGTAGGCATCGTCCTTCACCGCAATGACGCCCAGGGTCTGAGAAGGCATGTTCATGGTGTAGGAATTCACCGAGAACTTCACATCGTTCAGGCACTTGATCATCTCTTTGGAGCCGATGCAAAAGCCGATGCGAAGGCCTGCCATGGATCTGGATTTGGAGAAGGTCTGCACCACCAGCAGGTTGCTGTATTTTTTCAAAAGGGGCAATGCGCTCTGCCCGCCGAAATCAATATAGGCCTCATCCACGATGACCGCGGATTCCGGGTTTGCCTGCAGGATCTCCTCCACCACGGAGAGGTCCTCGTACACCGCGGTGGGAGCATTGGGATTGGGGAAAATGATGCCACCGTTGGGCGCCTTGAAACCTTCTACATCCAGGGTCCAGTCCTCCTTCAGGGGAACGGTGCGGAAGGGGATGCGGTAAAGCTTTGCCCAGACATCGTAGAAGGAATAAGTGATGTCCGGGAAGAGCACCGGCTCTTTTCCGTCAAAGAAGGTCAGGAAACACATGCTCAGCACGTCATCGCTGCCCACACCCACAAAGACCTGGTCGGAATCCACGCCGTAATAGCTTGCCAGGGCCTCCGTGAGCGCGGTGCTCTCCGTATCCGGGTAGAGGCGTAAAGAATCGATATCCATCTCCTTCGCCGCCTGCTCCACCCCGGGTGCGGGGGGATAGGGACATTCGTTGGTGTTGAGCTTGATCACATTTTTGTCTTTGGGCTGTTCACCTGCCACATAGGGAACCACCCGCCGTACATTTTCTTCCCACATAATCTCTCCTCAGGCCTTTCGTTTTATTTTCCCTGAAGCGCGGCCGAACGCTTCTCGATCTCGTTTACAAAATTCTCCGCAGCCTCGGGCATTCCCATGGCTCCGTAGCAGGCCTTCATCCCCTCCGCCGCATCCGCGCCGGCAGCTGCCAGACGCAGGACCGGTGTGGTCTCAAAGGCTGCGTTGTAGAACCACATGGCTGCTTCCTCGTGGTCCCCCTTGCCCATATAGAAATTCCCCAGCTCGATGCACAGCTCCGAGGGGGCATCCTCCGCCATGAGCTTTGTCACATATTTGAAAAACAGCAGATCATCGCCCTTCAGGCGAGCGCTTTTGCACAGCACCAGATGGGCATAGGTCAATGCGGAGGAATCCGCGTTGGGATCCTTCGTGATGGCCAGGAAAGCAGGCTCCGCCGTGGCAAAGTCCTCCGGGGTTCCCACCAGGAACAGTTCTCTCGCATACATCTCCATGAGCCGATCCGAAAGCTGATTCCCCAGTTCGATCTGCTTTGCAAAAATGGCCAGGTCTCTTCCGCCGTGATTGTGCAGCGGTCGATGAGAAATAACGACATCACTGTCATAAATCACAGGGGTTAACCGCACCTGTTCATGGACCGGTCCCTCCCATACAAAGGGACGCAGACGCTTAAAAAGCTTGGGGCGGTACTCGCAGTCAAAATTGTAAACGGCACCGTTCTCCAACTGATTGCCGTAGAACATCTGCACCAGGTCGATCTCCGGCAGAAGCATTTCCTTCAGCTGACGGAATTTCTCCCGGTTATCGCCCTCCAGTACTTCGTCCGCATCTGCAGAGTAGATGTACTCCTGCGTGCATTTGGAAAATGCGAAATTTCTGGCAGCGGAGAAATCTCCGATCCAGGTAAAGTCGTAGAGCTTCGCACCGTACCGGGCCGCGATCTCCTTGGTGGAGTCCGTGGAGCCGGTATCCACGATCACGATCTCGTCCACCAGATCCGCCACGGAATCCAGACATCTGGCCAGGACCGCTTCTTCGTTCTTTACGATCATACACAAGGAAACTGTGATCATACGCACCTCCTCTTGCCGTCGCACCGGGAACAGCCACGCCGGGAAGGCCCATCCTTCCCGACCTTTTATTCTATCAGAAAAATCGGGCCATGAAAACAGTGGTTCCTGCGCAAAAGGAAACGCTCCCACCCTTGCGGGTGAGAGCGCTTAAGTCATTGAGTCAATTGCTCCAAACTGCATTGTAACACCTCTGCCAAGACTACCAACTCGATATCGGTGACGAACCTCTTTCCACATTCAATTCGTTGAATGGCGTTTTTATCGATATCCAATCCGGCCAATTGAAGCCGATCGGCAAGTTCTCGTTGAGAGATTTTCATTTTCTTGCGGAAATTTGCAACATTTTCTCCGCAGAGATTATTTTTCCCATCACTTGTTTTGTTGATAAACATGCTCTAGCCCCTTTGACATTCACTGATTGTCACCGGCCTTATTGTCTGATATAATCTGCGCAAAGGTGACATCTTGTGAATGTCAAACGTGATTATTATTTTCCGATTCGGCTATGGATTGATAAAGATCCTAAAGGGTATGGGAGGTGACGCAGAAAAACACTTAGAAAATATGAAATATACTTAGTTAACTAGGGTCGTAAGAAAGGGGAAGATATGAAAACGGGAATACCGAAAAAAACATTGATGTGCGCATTGGTACTGATATCTGTTCTCGGACTTTGGATTGGCAAAATACAAGCAAAAGCCGACATAATCAGATTATCCTTAACTGCAGATGCGACTTATACGAATGCTCAATTAGCCGGATATAATGTGATCGAACTGAACGGACACAAGCTTACCGTTACCGATAATTTCACTACATCGGCTAGTATTACACTTGGAACAGGTGGCGTATTGACAGTAAATGGTTCCTGTGTATGCTCCGGAACCATTTATACCAGTGGTGGAACCGTATATATTTACGGCGATTACACACAAAGAGCTGGCAAATTATATCTTTATGGTAGCCCTTCGATATCTATTACCGGGGATATGCTTTTTATTGAAACGGGTGGAACTGGTTGGTCCAGTGATAATGCGTTGCAAAGTGGGACAGTACATATAGACGGCGATTTGATTTACGATACTGATGGCCCGGTTGGATCTTACAACAATTTTGTTAGTTATTTAGTGAAGGGAGATGTCATACAAAAAAAGACAGGTTCCACTGGCTTTCGTTACCTTGGAGCGATTTCGTTATGTGGATCTAGTAAGCAGATCCTTTCTTTGCAAGAGAAGGATTCTATTCGCAGTTTAACTATAGAAAACACCGATGTAGTGGTTACCGAATATCTTTCTATTCGTTATAAACTATGTTCAGATTTTACTCCACAACTTCCCAAAGGAGTTATGAAAAGCCATGGATTAGGAGAAATAACCGGGTGTACTCTTACAATCAATGGCGACTTTATGCTCATGGATAATTTGGACGCCTCTTTTGCTTCCTCACCAATTATTCGCAGTGGCGGAAAACTAATCGTAAATGGAAATGTTCAGTCCTCTGGCAGTATTTCAAATAATGGAGGGGAAATAATAGTTGATGGAACATACGAACAAACGGGGGGAGTTTTTTCTTCAGGTTCTTCTTCTTCTGTTACGCATGTAAAGAGTGATTTTTCGATTAATGGATCCGGTCGACTAAATAATTCTAGCGGAACACTAACTATCGACAGAAACTTATATAGCAACTCAGGGAATGGTAGCAAAATTTATTTGAAGTGCGTAGTGGGCGGAAATGTAATACAGCA
>JAEEGH010004124.1_pt1 | contig 37507 bp, 34 predicted proteins | sample 9134181 | NCBI WGS metagenome assembly JAEEGH01 (sample SAMN16246544, study PRJNA631951) | gut metagenome | biome: gut microbiome; feature: rumen; material: DP-attached | host: Bos | place: Iran: Karaj | collected 2018-10
TTGAGATCGAGGAGAGCGTGTGCGGGAAGTGGTTGAGCTTTGTGAAGGACAATCCCTTGTCGGCGGAGCAATAAAGCGTGTCGCTCGCAATCCAGACCTCGCCGGATGGGGAACAGAAGGTGCAGCGGATCTGGTCTTTGTTGGCGGCAAAAACCCTCGACTCCCACGTCTTCCCCCGATCGTTGGAGTACCAGTATGTGTTGCGGACCTGTTTGTGTTTGAAGGGGTTGTGAATCTCTCCAACCACCAGTACGGTGTTGCTGTCCGGGCAGATGATGTGGGATAGTTTGCCCCCGCCGTCATAATGGCTGTCGTCGGGATGGCCTTTACCGAGGTTGTCCACAACGTGCCAAAGTTCGCGGAGACTCCCGGCGTGATATAGAACCCCTCGGTGTTCTTGTGATCCCCACAGGTCTCCTCCCGGCGACACCGCCACACAATCGAAGGAAGGGGTTATTCTTTCATTGAAATCCTTCTCCTGTTGCGCAAACGCCGACAACGTGCATATTGTCAGTAAAAGAATAAGAGTGTGGCGCTTTCTGGACATTTGCGATTTGCGATTTACGATTTACGATTTACGATTTACGATTTGCGATTTGCGATTTGCATTTTCAATTCTCAATTCTCAATTCTCCATTCTCCATTCTCAACTCCCAACCTCAAACCTTACCGGCACCATATAGAAGCACCGAATAGGTTTCCCGAAGTATCTGCCGGGTTTCCACCGTGGCATTGACATTACAACGCGCAGTGCCTCCACATCGCAGTCGGGGAAGAGCGGCACCTTGACCTTGCCGTGGGTCACCTGTCCGTCCCTTTCCACCACAAAACCTATCAGCACTGTGCCGGTGATGCCGTACTTTTTAGCAATCGGCGGATAGACTATTTCCCGCTGGAGAAACGCGGTTAGAGAGTCTGCGCCGCCCGGGAACTCGGGCATCTCATCGGTGTAATGCAATGGCGGGTCGTCCTGAAGGTCTGGGCTGTCTTGTGCCAGTCCGGTAAAACACATCAGGGCAAACACCCAGGTAATCGTAAATTTGACAAGAGGATTCATCGTCATTTTTTTTTTGCAAAAATAATAATTTTATGAAATACAACGTTTTTTTTCTACTTTTGCAAAATGATTTAAAGAAAAATTATGAGTAAAGGAAAGCAGACTTGTGAGTTCTTGAAGGAGGTGCGGCAGCGCGTGGCGCGGGAGAACGGCATCCCGCTGGAGATACGCGAGTGCACCCACAAGGGCGATTGCCGCGGTACGTGCCCCTATTGCGAGGCAGAGGTGCGCTATTTGGAGCAGGAACTCTCCAAGCGCCGGAGCCTCGGGAAGGCCGTGACCGTTGCTGGCATTGCCGTTTCCGCTATGATGATGGGCGGCTGCCACAATCAGCAAACTCCCGGAGAGGCCCCCGCTCCCGCACCTGTCACAGAGACCTTGGTGCAACCCTTGTCCGATAAGACACCGGATCAGGATGTGCCAGCCCCAGGTAGCGTTGATACGTTTGAAATGAAAGAAGTGGTTTTAGGCCTTGTCGATGATTCTTCATCGAACCGTTGCACCTCCAAGTCTTCTTCTTTGGGTGACGAGGAAGACTGGGATTTATGTGCGGATAATTATGTGGGAGATATACCAGTGGATATATCCGAAGTCCCCTCTTCTGAGTGGGTACCCGATATCGAGGGCTCCCCGGCACAATACCTGAAATCCCGTTTGACTGCCCCGACAGACTTTCTCCGTGATATGAAATACAACAACGCCTACATTGTGCTCATTATAAGTGATAAGGGTGAAGTGAAAGAGGTAGTGTTCCAGCCGAGGAACGAGTCGCCGACTGCCGAGGAGAAAGCGTTTTATGAAGATGCCACCCGCATACTGAAGGCAATGCCACGGTGGAAAGGCTGCAGCACCACGGCCAGTTATGAGATTTATGTCCGTGATTTGCGGTAGGTGGAGACGTCTCAAGAAACGTTTTTACAGAATTGCATTGTGTTATTGTCGGCGCCCGCCATTCTTATTCGCTATGTTTTTCCCGATCCGCGCCATCTCTGCGCGCAACTCTTTTGGAGCCAGCACTTCGGCGGTCTCGCGCAAGGTTAACAGTTCTTGGACAAAATCGAAGGTGGGGCGGAGAAAGTAGGTGAACACGGAGTACTCCTCCGTGCGCTCGGTTTCCTTCTGCGACGGATGTAAAGGCAGCGAGCGCAGGTAGTTTGACTGGAAGGCATCCACCTTCAGTTTGATGGTTTGCGGGTCTTCGTCGCTGACGATGATGCCGAAGCAGGAGCTGAAAAAGGACTCCGCGTCGAAGTCGGCGGGCAGCGTGAAGCTCTCGAATTCAATGTCAATGTCCAATATCCTGTCCAGAGCATATACCTTCAGCGGACTGTCGCCATACTTGCCCAACAGGTACCACCGGCGTTTGAACACCTTCAGGGCGTAAGGTTCCACGTGATAGAGGTTGGAGATGTGATCGTCCTCTACCCAGTAAGGCTTGTAGCTGAATGTCAGCATCTTGTTGTCGCGCATAGCCTCCAGGATGGTGGGCAGCAACTCGCGGCCGGAGGGGTTTTCTTCCAGGAGGATACGGTCCTTCAGCTGGCTGCTCTCCTCCAGTTGGTTGTTGAGCGAGAGCGCGTCCAGTAGCCACCCTTTGAAGCCGGAGCTGTCCTTGAGCTCGCGGCTGTTGGCTATATAGTAGGAATTGGTGTTTTTGTTGCAGGCGATTTCGATGCCGAACAGTTCGCGTATCGCCGTCACGTGGTTGTGGAACGAGCGTTTCGGGTACTGGATGCCACCGGAAATCAGGTCGTTCCGTTCCCATTTGCTGCGGATGTCTTTGAATGTGATTCCGGTGGATCCCGCTTGGTTCACCGTGTCTATCAGCCAGATATACTTCCTGATGAGTTCTTTAGTCATAACTGCAGGTTTTTAAAAAATCGACGCGGCAAAGATAAGCAATAGGTGTGAAATTTTATGGCACAGTCTGGGATGGTTGTGCCAATTTTCAGCACAACAAAAACTGTGCAATGAAACGGCACACCAGTACGCTATCTTTGCCGTCGTGTCTGCGAGTAGCAAAATTCCCTTCCACTCGTTGGCATACACTATTTTTGCAAAAAAATTCAAGAGTATGACAATAGAAAAGAACCAACGCGCCCTGGCCCAACTGTCCGCCCTATACCGGCCCGGCACGCTCAACCTCATCGGCGGACGGCCCGGAATCGGCAAGACCACTATGGCCTTCCATCTTGCGACGGAAGCGCATCTGCCCACCGTCTATTTCTCCCTCAAAATGAAAAGCGACCAACTCTTGCTGCACTACGCGACCGGGAAAGGCCCCGAATGGATATACCTTGACGACACGGTGCCGCTGACCGTGGATGTAATCCGCTCCAAAGTGCGCCAGCTGCAAGAAACCCGGAAAATCCGCTGGGTGATTATCGACTACCTGGAACTGCTGACCTCCTCGCAACCGTTCACGAACCGTGGGGAGGAAATGGCGCATATCATCCAAGAGTTGAAGAAGATGGCTGGAGAGTTTCAGGTGGCTGTCATCGTACTTACGCAGCTGATGCGCACGGTGATGATGCACGACGACTATCGCCCCATCCTGCAAGACGTGCACGATTGGGAGCGCATCGGACAATGGGTGGATGACGTGCGCCTGCTCCACCGCGACGAGTACTACCATATTGTCGGAGGCAAAAAGAATCTGTTGGAGGTGCTGGCCTCCGAGTGCGGGCAGAGTGGCGTCCCTGACCTGCAGCTGAAGTATCTGAATTGGGACGCTTCGAGCACGTGAACGAGGCGCTGTTGAAGATGATGAACCGCTTCCACGAAGAGCAGCAACAACTTCAGAAACAGTTGGATATGCTTCCCGACATAGGCGAACACGGTGCCAACCGCTTATATCTGATCGGGGAAATCAACTACTGCCACGACTTTGAAGATCCAAAGCTCTTCCCGATGGATGAGGATGCGTTTTATGGGTCGCACTGGAACGAGATGCTGTGGGCGGTGTCGTCGGTCTCGCGGATGGACGCGCACACCATCCACAACGGCGAGTCCAACCACCTCGACGACGGCCAGACCTGGGCGGAGGGCCCGCTGCGCATCCCGCAGTTCGAGCATATCTGCGTCTGCTACCTCGCACACGCCCTCTGCACGCACCTGCGCTACAGCATCCCCGACCTTCTTCGGATGACCACCTACACCTGCGAGCGCTCGATGTGGGAGATGTCGGAGGGAAAGGTGGAATAGTATCCATTCACCGCCATCCGTCCCCTATTGCCCGCCATCTTCCGCCGGATCTTGCAGGAGATGGATAGGACTTGGGGTATCCGTTGGCGGAGAAAGGGAAAAAGTTGTAGTTTTGCGGTTGGAAAATAAGCTAATATATGGAGCAACTACAGAAGTTATTTCAAGATGTAAATGTCATCCTGCAAAAGGAAAAGGTTCGCAAAGAGGAAAGCCGAAAGAGAGGGGAACGGTTCAACGTGTTTGAAATGTTGGGAGTGGCTCACTACGAGGTGACTCATTCCAAAATCATTGCCGGTTTCTTGAATCCCCAAGGTTCACACGGACAAGGAGACCTTTTCCTGAGATTGTTTTTGCAAACAATCGAAGACAATAATGAAATCAATATAAATACTTCCCATGCCAAAGTCTATACCGAGTATGATACGGGAGATGGGCGGATAGATATTTTGATTGAAGACAATATTGGTCACGGCATTGTCATTGAAAACAAAGTTTATGCGGGAGACCAACCTGAACAATTGATCCGATACAACTCTTTTGCTGAAAACAAGTATAAAAAGGGGAACTACACCATCTACTATCTTACCCTTTATGGCTATGAGGCCAGTGGTAACAGCGCCAACGGAATTGTCTATAAATGTATTTCATATTCTGAACACATTATAAACTGGTTGCTACTTTGCATCCAAGAATGTGCTACTATGCCACTTGTTAGAGAGACTTTAGTGCAATATTTGAATCACATCAAACAATTAACAAATCAAGATATGGATAGTTTGAACAAAGAGGAATTATTGAAACTCATGACTGCATACCCCGAGTGTGTAGCCGCAATATGCAATGCACAAGATTCTTTTAAACAACATGTGTATAACACATTTGTAAAACCAAAGTTTTCGGATTTTTGTGAATCCCACAAAATGATTTTTGATGACGTTAATTTATTTTCACCCAAAGGATCACGGGGATTTTACTTCCGCAAAGAAGAATGGAAACAGGCTGCAATCTGGTTCTATACTGAACATTCTGGAGAATGGGATTTCTTCATGGGAATTTCTAATTTTTCGGGTGAGAGACTCATGGTGAATCAAGTTAAGATTGATTGTTTTAACATTAATCCTCAAGATGATTGGCCATACGGGAAGGAAAAATTAAGTAAATATCAAGTTTGGGATATGCAAACGTTAGCAGAAATGATTAACGGTCATTATGTTGATTATATCACAAAACTGGTTCTTATCACAGTGGAAGAAATTGACAAAAAAAGACTTCCTATGCCATAAGTTCTGAACAATATAATAAACATTCTATTAAGTAAACATAAATAATGATTGTAAATAAAAGAAACAAATATAGCGATCAAATCGCTGAAAAATTAGAACAATATTATGATTGCGCGGGAATTTACCCTGATGAACGATTCCATTGTCCAAACAACTTAATATGCCCTGGCAAAGATTTAACTCGTGGAATGCAATGTCACTTAGGGTATAATTATGGTGATACAATAAAAGTAGTTGTGTCTGCCTTGGACTGTGGTAACGGGGGAGCTGATATTATTGAGAAACGAACGGAAAATGTTATCAAAAGTCATAGTAACATCCACATGAAAGGCACATTAAACGCAGTATCTTTGATAATCGGAAAAACACCTGAAGACTCTGTCTATTATATGGCTATGATTAACGCATGTAAATGTTGTCATCGAAATAGTTCCTGTCATTTGCCGAAAAGTTATTATGAAAACTGTGCAATCCATAAAATCCAAGAATACAGAATCCTTACTCCCGACATAATCCTATTCCAAGGCAAGGATATTCTTTCTTTAGCTGGTTGTAAAAACAACATTTATGAAATAGAGGACTCTGAACTTGATTCTTCCTTGAAAAAGTATTTAAAACGATATTCTGATAATACTATTGATTGTTATGCGGTCATTTGTATTCATCCTTCAGCACGCGGCAGACACATTTATAAAGTAAAGGAATTTTACAATGAGTTATTCCCCAAAATAGCCGAATATCTCAGAGATAAACTGCACAGAGAGCACTAGACATACCCCTATTGTTTCAAAATATATTAAACGAAATCAATCCAAACAATCCAACTCTGCCGCAAACCGGCATAGTCTCGCACTATCTTTGCCGCAACTTTAGTATTCACCAACAGTTGCGCCCGACACGTACCAGGGAAAATGAATATGAACGATTATTATTTTTATGTCGCCACGAATGAGGAAGATTTGGGATGGGAGTTCACGATTAGTGAATTGATTGAGAGTGAATTTGAAGCACATCCCGACAATTTTCCAAACAAGTCCGAGAAAATAGGATTCTTGAAAGACCTGATCGCCGACATCGAGGAGTGCATTAAAAGGGTGGAGAATGAGGAGGAATTTATTGAAGGGTGAAAGGGATATTTTTGTAGTTTTGCGGGGTTATAATGTCAGACTTTGTTTATTGGACTTCGCAAGGTCTGATAATTTCGTGTGAAAAGTTAATAGAAGTCCCTTTAAATTTTAAATATGGAAATAAAGAAAACATACTGGGGATATAGAATCTGCAATGAATCGGCTGATTTTTTCAACAATGAACTACAAGAGGGCAGATTACGGCAAGGGTGGGGATACGATTTAGGTCAAGATTTACGAAACTTGACTGTTGATGATGGGGCTCGAAAAAATCTTAAAATGTTCAAAGAAGTAAAAAAAGGTGACATTCTTCTTATTCCACGTATACCTTCTTGGGAAGATATAACATTAGCCGAAGCAACGGATGACTGGTCTAACGGCTATAAATACAATATTCCAGAAGATTTAGGTGATTTTGGACATATCTTTCCCGCTCGTTTTGTCAAAGCAATAAACAGATATAGTCCAAAAGTTACAGATAAAATTAGGTTGTCATTCCATTGCCTTCAACGTTTCTGGTCAATGAATGATTGTGCAGAAGATATTGAAACAATCATGAATAATACTGATTCTGCAAACATAATTAACTCAAATATAATCTTTGACGATACTCCCAATCTCTTTGATTATGCAACTTCCGAACTTAGCCAAGATGCTTTTATCCTGTGGTTGTTAAACTGGGCTAACAATAAATATATGAAGAGTGATCCTGAACTGCATAAAACAGCTCAGGATTTTGTAAAAATGCTATTAGGAAATAGCCAAAATAGTCCGATTGATTCAGTCAAAACTTACAAACAACTTAATAATATTGATATTTTCGCCATTATCAATAATTGTCATTCCTTAATAATTGAAGACAAAGTCAATACTGGCACTCACAACGATCAGTTAATGAGGTACAAGGATTTTATTTCAAAGCATAAGGAATTCAAAGACCTTGATTTAACCTGTGTGTACTTAAAAACCGGTAATGAAAGCCTTTCTTGCCTCACAAGAATAGAGCAAGAGGAGAAATACAATCTTATTCTTCGTAAAGATATACTTGAGATACTCAAAGCTTGCAAAAGCGAGAACAACATCATTGTTAATTTCTATAAGCATTTAGTTGAAATCGAAAATGACACAAATAGTTTTAGACAATCATCGATAGATAATTGGACTTGGAATGCATGGCAGGGTTTTTATATGGAACTAGAGCAGAAACTTAACCTTGATCTAAATAACGACGCATGGTTTTATGTACCAAATCCAAACGGAGGTTTTTTAGGCTTTAATTGGCATTGGAGGTCTTTGTCAAATTGTAGAATTTATTTGCAGTTTGAGCAAGGTCCGTTATGCATAAAAATTGAATGCTATGATGAACAAAATCAATCAACAATCAGGAATGAATGGAGTTCAACAATTATAAGAAAATCTAAAGAAAATGGCTTCAATCATGTAACTAGACCCGATAGATTCGGCAAAGGAACATATATGACGATAGCTGTAATAAATCCAGAACACCTGTTTCAAGAAAATATGATCGACATGAATCGTATGATTTCTGATCTTAATAAAATCGAGAATCTGATAGATGAGTTGTGATCATTATGATAGTTTTCATCACTGACTCCTCCCACTACACCTCTGCTATTGAACCTTTCGTTTTTCGCGGGGTGAAACCCTTAATACTTTTCTCCCCGCACACCTAACGGCGTGCGCATCCATCCTTGTTCGCCACATTCTACCAAGCCCTGCACCCCTAACGGGGTGCAAGATCCATCTTCACTGATCACTGTTCACTGTTCACTGCCAACAGGCAGGCCTTTGGGTCTGCCGGGCTCGGTAGTGACGAAGCGGTACGGAGGCGGTGTCGCAGGCCGTAGGTCTGCGGGCAGCGTATGCCACGTTTTAGCACACCCGTGTATTATTTTTGCCGGCACAATTTTTTCATTCATTTATTATCTTTGCAAATTCTTATTCTAATATGAAAACCATCCCCAACCACGACGCTAAAATCTTCACGGACAACATAGAGGAGTTAGCCCTTGAACAAATTCAGCGCCTGCTTTCCGTCAAGGTGTTCGCCGACTGCAAAATCCGTATAATGCCCGATGTGCATGCGGGGGCGGGCTGCGTGATCGGCTTTACGGGCAACCTGGGCGACAAGGTGATTCCCAACATTGTGGGCGTTGACATCGGCTGCGGCATCCTCGTGCAACCGCTTGAAATGCCGGAATCCATTGATTTCCACGCGCTCAACACATTCATCCTGAAGGCCATACCGTCGGGGCGCGACTTCCGCAGTGACCAATACATGCCGCTGCCCCAAAAGTATATGGAGGTCTATTCCGAAGCCAAAGCCATTATTCGGGAGTTGTACTGCTACCGGCTTCTCAAGGAGAGCAAGCGTTTGGACAAGTCCATCGGCTCCTTGGGCGGTGGCAACCATTTCATCGAACTCGACCGCGATGAACAGGGAAAATGGTATTTGGTGATTCACACGGGAAGCCGCAACTTGGGCAAACAGGTTGCCGACCTGTACCAAAAGGAAGCACGGAAACTGCTTTCGGGGTGGGACAAGGTGATGGAACAACAGAAACGAATCATAGAGGAATACAAAAGCCAAGGCAGGAGAAAGGAGATACAGGCCGCCATTGCCAAACTGCATTCCGATTTCAAGATGCAGACCCCGCCCGTGCCGCCCGACCTCTGTTATCTGGAGGGCGAGCCGCGCAACGAGTACCTGCACGACATGCGGCTTTGCCAGCGTTGGGCACGCCTCAACCGCAGACTGATTGCCGACCTGATCACAGACTTCCTTGAGGAAAACCATTCCGTGCGCGGAGTTGCTGACGGTGCATTTGAAAGCGTACACAACTATATCAGTGATGACAACCTGATCCGAAAGGGCGCCATCTCGGCCCAAGCAGGCGAACGGTGCATCATTCCGCTCAACATGCGCGACGGCTCGCTTATCTGCATCGGCAAAGGCAACGCCGACTGGAACTGCTCTGCACCGCACGGGGCGGGGCGTGTGATGAGCCGGGCGAAGGCGTTCCAGGAACTGCGGCTGGAAGGTTTCAGAAGCTCGATGGAAGGCATCTACAGCGAAACGGTGACTAACGACACCCTTGACGAAGCCCCTATGGCATATAAGCCTAAGGATGAGATTCTTGCCAATATAAAGGATACGGTAAGCGTGGAATACATCATCAAGCCCGTGTTCAATTTCAAAGCCGCTGAATAAAACCATTGCCGTTTTTCGCGGGGTGAAACCCTTAATACTTTTTTCCCCGCACACCTACGGCGTGCGCACATTCCTCTGTCCACCTCTTTCTACCAAGCCCTGCACCCCTAACGGGGTGCAAGATCACTATTCACTGATCACTGTTCACTGCCAATGGGCAGGCCTTTGGATCGGTCGGGGGGCTGTTATGCCACGCACTGGCACACCCCTGTGCTATCTTTGCCGCATCTTTAATATTCACCAAAAGTTGCGCCCGACACGTACCAGGGAAAAAGTTATGAGTAAAGTTTTCAGAATCATTCCAAAGACAATCAAAAGAGTGAACAATACAGTCTTGACCCCGGAAATGGAGATCATTGTCACGTTAGATCACCACACTCAAGATCCTTTCTACAATGGAGCCAAGGAAATCATCGCCATGTATATGGACAGGTATGGCTTTGACTACAAGAGGGCAAACGCCACGAAAGCGTGGTTTGACTACGAGCGGTTAGACTAAGTGTTTTTCACAATGATATGAAAAGCCCCAAGCAATCCAAAGACAGCGCAAACTGGAGCCACAAGCACGACTATCCGATTTCAGAGGTTTGGAACACAGATAACACCTTGGCCTGGTTGATTGCCCCGCGCCTGATAGCGTACAAGGAACTGGACAAGCACGGCTACCCTCCCGATGTGGGTGATATGACCAAATGGAACCACATCATCCAGAAGATGATTGACGCTTTCGAACTGATGAAGGAGGTGAATTGCCTTTCGGACAAAGAAGAGACCATCATTTCAGAAGGGATTGAACTGTTCTGCAAGTATTACCGATATTTGTGGGACTGAGAAATCTCTTACGTATTAATTTCAGCATCAAAAACAGCAAAGATATGACCACCAAAACCATCATCATCCCCGTCGGCTTCAACGCCGAGCAGTGCCAAGAGGGCATTATGAATTGTTTCACTTCCGATGACAACACGGAATGGATGGACAGCCACGACTTTGTCGTGCAATATCTGTATTGCCAGGAGGACGGCGACTACGACCTGCCGTTGGAGGTGTGGCTGCTCGTGTGGGACTCGCCCGGCAAGATGATCAGATCCCCCACAGGAGGATGCTCATTATTATATGTGCAATGTTTGGGCATTGGCATCAACCTGGCTTGGTGTAAAAACCATCACAAAGGCCTTGCCGTCCACGTCATCAAAGTGCTGCCGACTGTGGCAGGGCAAAAGTCCCCCATCATCGAGGACTCCTGGTTCGGACACGTAGTGAACCACTTCCACACGGTTGATTATCAAGAGGAAATGGCACACGCGGACCCGAATATGCCGTTCGAGGAATTTCTGAGCCAGATGGATGAGAAGATTGCGGGGATTGTTAAAGGAAACCAATAACAGCGAAAAGAATGAAAAAGAATTCAAAAAAGAAAAACACGTCCAACAGTGAGCACTGGAGCCACAAGCACGACTACCCGATTGAGGAGGTGTGGAACACGAATAACACATTAGCCCGTCTGATCGCCCCGCGTCTGATAGCATACAAGGAACTGGACAAGCACGGCTGCCCTCCCGATGTGGGTGATATGACCAAATGGAACCACATCATCCAAAAGATGATTGACGCTTTCGAACTGATGAAGGAGGTGAATTGCCTTTCGGACAAAGAAGAGACCATCATTTCAGAAGGGATTGAGCTGTTCTGCAAGTATTACCGGTATTTGTGGGACTGAGAGATCTCTTACGTATTAATTTCAGCATCAAAAACAGTAAAAACTATGACAGCCAAAACCATCATCATCCCCGTCGGTTTCAACGCCGAGCAGTGCCAAGAGGGCATTATGAATTGTTTCACTTCCGCTGACAACACGGAATGGATGACAGACCAAGATTTCGTGCAGCAATATCTGTACTGTCAGGAGGACGGCGACTACGATCCGCCGTTGGAGGTGTGGCTGCTCGTGTGGGACTCGCCCGGAAAAATGATCAAATCCCCCACAGGAGGATGCTCATTATTATATTTGCAATGTTTGGGCATTGGCATCAACCTGGCTTGGTGCAAAAACCACCACAAAGGTCTTACCGTCCACGTTATCAAAGTGCTGCCTCCCGCAACCGACGGAAAGTCTCCAATCATCGAAGACCACTGGTTCGGGAACGTGGTGGGCCACTTCCATACGGTTGATTATCAGGAGGAACTGGAACACGCGGACCCAAATCTACCTTTCGGGGAGTTCCTGAACAGGATGGATGAGAAGATTGCGGAGATTGTTAAAGGAGGCCGATAAGCGAGATATACGGCTGCGTCAGCTCAGCGCACTTGTTTTTTGGACGTGCGAGCACTGCTATGCCACGCGCTGGCACACCCATGCGCTATCTTTGCCATGTTTTTTATTATTCACCAACAGTTGCGCCCGACACGTATTAGGGAAATAGTTATGAGTAAAGTTTTTAGAATCACTCCAAAGACCATCAAAAGAGTAAACAACACCGTATTGACCCCAGAAATGGAGATTATTGTCACGACGGAACATCACACACAAGATCCATTCTACAATGGAGCCAAAGAAATCATCGCGATGTATATGGATAGATATGGTTTTGATTACAAACGGGCTAACGCCACGAAAGCGTGGTTTAACTACGAACGATTGGACTAAAACCACCAAAACATCCAAGAGGAGTAGTGTCAGAAAGAGAAAGTGTCCTCGGCATCCTCATCGGCGAGTTGGTGAGTTTCGAGGAGTGACTTTGCAAAAAAACATTTTACACCTTTTGTATTACACCTTTTGTGTAATTTGGAAAAATTGTGTATTTTTGCAGCCGCTATAAAATGAATCGTCATGGATAACCCATTCATTATCAAATCGTACGAGTCAAAAGAACTGTTCTGCGACCGTGAAGAAGAGCTCCAACAGCTGCTTCACAACACCACTGGTCACACCGACACCACCCTCATCTCCCAAAGACGTATCGGTAAAACTGGACTGATTCTGCGGCTGTTTGACGAACTATCGATCACACATCCCGATATCCAGACCATCTATATGGATATATTCGCCTCCCGGAATCTGGACGATTTCATCAAGATGATGGCGGAAGCGGCTATGCGGGCTTTTCGTCCCAAAAGCTCCCTCTTGGACAAACTCATGGTATTCATTAAAGCACTTCGTCCACAAATCTCTTTCGACCCCATCACCGGCGAGCCCCAATTGCAAATCTCTTACCAGACCGCCCACGAAAAAGAGTACACCCTGCGTGGTTTGTTCGATTTTTTGGACAGCCAAAACACCCTAATCGTGTTGGCTATTGACGAGTTCCAGCAAATTCGTGAATATCCGGAACAGAATATGGAGGCGCTGTTGCGCACCTACATACAACAAACAAAGAACATCACCTTTGTCTTTTGCGGCAGTAAGAAGCACATAATGGCCGATATTTTCACCAATGCACGCAAACCGTTTTACTCCAGCACCTCCTTCCTTGCCCTTGATAAAATCCCTTTAGAAAAATACAAATCATTCATTGTCAATGTTTTCAATAAAGGAAATCGCAACATTCAACCTGAAGCGGCGGATTTTGTACTTGAATGGACTCGCAGACACACCTATTACACCCAGCAACTTTGTCACACAATTTATAACGACGGCGCCACCAACATAGGGCTTGACGAAGTGAAAAGCGCCTGCGCCCAGTTGCTACAGCAAGGGGAGGCGGTGTACCTCCAATATCGCCAGATGCTAACCGAAAAACAGTGGCGGTTTCTCATCGCTATTGCCAAAGAGGGTGCAGTCACTCAGATTACCGCCGGCGATTTTTTGAGAAAACATAAAATCGGCCCCCCTTCTTCCGTACAACGCCTCGCCGATTCCTTGTGCGAAAAAGGATTGTTGAATGCCGAGACCACCCTCCATCGCACTGAATACACAGTCAACGATGTTTTCTTTTCGCATTGGTTAGAACGGCTTTGAAATTTTTGCATTATGCTCACCTACATCTCCAATCACCAACCACAATGACCGATTTTGCCGCCATAGATTTCGAGACCGCCAACGGGCAACGCAGCAGCGTGTGCAGCGTGGGCGTGGTGGTGGTGCGCGGCGGTGTCATCACCGACACGTTCTACTCGCTCATCCATCCCGAACCCGACTACTACGCCTGGTTCTGTCAGGAGGTGCACGGACTCTCGCATGAGGACACCGACAACGCGCCCATATTCCCCGTCGTGTGGCGACAAATCGAGCCGCTCATCGCCGGACTGCCCCTCGTGGCACACAACAGCCCCTTTGACGAGAGCTGCCTCAGGGCCGTGTTCCGCGTCTATCAGATGGACTATCCTGATTACCAGTTCTTTTGCACCTGCCGGGCTTCGCGCCGCCATTTCGGTCGCCTCCTCCCCAACCACCAGCTACACACCGTCGCCGAGGCCTGCGGCTGCCCGATGACCAACCACCACCACGCGTTGGCCGACGCGGAGGCGTGTGCAAGGATTGCGATGGAGATTCTGTGAGGGTTGCCACATTGCGACAACTCTACTGTGCCACGTCTTTGCACATCTGCACACTATTTTTGCCAACGTATTACAAACCCTTTAACAGTTGCGCCCGACACGAATAAGGGTATCGGAGTCGCATCGGAGTTGCATCGGAATTGCATCGGAGTTAGACCAGAGTTGAACAAGTTTCTAATTTTCTTATTTTTGCCGCTCAATAATCATTCAGGACGATGAGAGAACCCTACGACAATGAAATTGCCGCATTGCGCAAAATGATAGAGCAATCCATAGGACGGAGTGTCACCACACCCGCCGATTTCGCCTTCCTCAGAGAAACGATTGCCGTGCGCTGCCAGGACACGCTGAGCGACTCCACCCTCAAGCGCATCTGGGGCTACGTGAAGGGCTACGGCTCCACCAACGCGACAACACTCTCCCTGCTGGCCCGCTGTGTGGGTTTCCGCGACTGGCAAGACTTCCTGCAACATCACGCCACCCACGGCGAGACCTCCCACTACGTCCTCAACGACACCCTTTACGCCAACGACATCGCAAAAGACACCAGCGTGTTGGTGACGTGGCAACCCGACCGCCGATGCCGGTTCCTGCATTTGGGCGAGGGGCATTTCGAGGTGACGGAATCCGTGAACTCCAAACTCCAAATCGGCGACACCTTCCATTGCGGCTGTTTTATCGTGGGACAACCGCTCTATCTCTACGACTTCAAACACGGTGACGAGCCGGCCTCCGTCTTCGTGGTCGGCAAGCGGGGAGGTCTCGGGGAAGTGAAAATATGGAAAGAACCGCGCCTATGAACGAAAACATCTCCACATCGGGCAAAGTGACGGCCGACGACCTCGAGTTGTCGGATGTGTTTACAGGGCATGTTTTGCTGGCGGAAGGCGCAGTCAATGTGCTCTACAAGGCCCGGCGCAAAGGACAGTGGTTCGTGCTCAAGGCTTTGCGCCCCGAATTCCGCGACGACCTCGTACGCCGGGAACTGTTGACCCGGGAGTTCCAGTTGGGGAAACGGATGGACCATCCCAACATTGTGCGCTTCTTCTCCCTCGAAAACGACAAGGTAATCGGAGACTGTATCGTGATGGAATATGTGGACGGCGTCACGCTCGCCGACTTCCTGAAAACAAGGCCATCGTTGGCTGCGCGCAAGCGGGTGGCCCGGCAGCTGATGGAGGCGATGCGCTACTTTCACGGCTTGCAAATCATCCATCGAGACCTGAAACCCAGCAACATCCTTATCACGCGTAACGGCGGCAATGTGAAAATCATCGATTTCGGGTTGGCCGACAGCGATGACTCTGCCGTGCTCAAACAGCCTGTCGGATCGCCTAAGTACATGTCGCCCGAGCAGCGGGCCGGCGAAACGCTTGACGGCCGAGCCGATCTTTATGCAGCGGGGACCATCCTGCGCGAGATGATGCCCGCAGGAGCCCTTTTCTGGCACGGCGCTGCACGGCGCTGCACTCGTGAAGACCGCAACGCACGGCCCAACACGGCTGATGACGTGTTGACCGGCATACGTCGCCGCAAGATGGCGCTGTTCGCGATATTGCTGCTACTTTTGATGTCTGTTTTGGCCGTATTTTGGATGCGGTCGCACCGTGCCGATGCCGAGGCGATGTTGCAGGCGCGATTCAGGGCCGGCGAGTTCGACGGTCGCCCTTGTCCGGATGCGCCCACCGTGACCGACATCGACGGCAACACCTACACCACCGTGCAAATCGGGTGCCAATGCTGGATGCGCGAGAACCTGCGCACTACGCGCTACGCCGACGGCACCCCCGTGCCGATAGATACGGCGAAATACTCCGACTACGAACCCTACGCTTACTACCCGGACCACGACAAGCGGAATGTGGCGGTTTATGGATACCTCTACAACTGGGACGCTGCTATGGGGAAAGAGTCTCCCTCCGATGCCAACCCGAGCGGCGTGCAGGGAATCTGTCCCGACGGCTGGCACTTGCCCAGTATGCCCGAATTCAACGACTTGGAGTTGCACGTGAGCAGCATCGACCGTTACGTCTGCGACAACGAGAAATCGCACATCGGCAAGGCATTGGCCGACACTTCCGGCTGGGATGACTTCTCCAGCGAGAACCCGCATCTTCTGCACTCGCCCGGCCACGACCAGGCCTCCAACAATGCCACGGGTTTCTCCGCACTCCCCGCCGGCGACGTCATCGGCGGTCCGGAGAACTACTTCCACCAGAGCGCCTACTTCTGGACCTCCACGGAGTTCAGCTCCTATCAGGCTTCCTACCGCTATGTCGATCACGACATGCCCGTTTTCGGCATCAACTACGACAGTCACAAACGCACCGGGCGGAATGTCCGGTGTGTGAAGAACAGGTAGGGGGCGCAGGGTCTTGTCCAGCCAAATCCAACACAAACAATGCACTTTTGGCTGAATAAGACAACAGCAATGTGCGGGCAATCCCGCAGTCTCCGCCGAATTAGAACAAAATAGAACCAACGTGCGCAAAGCGCGAATGGTTATTTTTGCCGTATGAAACAGGCAAGCGACCATTATGGCTCTATGGTGATCTACCGTCACACATTTCCCATGGCAGGCGGCACTGTGCTGTGGAATGGCACAGTCGCGTCTTATTTTTGCAGGCAAAAAAACGGAAAGAGTATGCCGAACAGAAATATTTTGTATGTTTGCAGCGTATTTGAAGATAGCGTAAGCTATGGTGTGTCTGTAGAAAGAAATCGCCAAATTTTAGCAACGGGACACACTGATAGGTACGTCTGTTATAGGCGTACTCTTTTCAGTTTTTCAGTGTTGCGTGGCGTTTGGCGATGCCTTTTCTACCTGAAGGCGGGAAGGGGTGCGCTGTTTTCGTATTGGTTTGGGTATGGAGCCGTCTGCGGGACGTAGATGGGATGTTGCTAAAACGGGACGTAAAGTTGGAATAAACAGAAAAGATATGGAAAACATTCAAAATCTATTATCAAAAATTCGACGTCATGTCGAGTTGGACAACAAACAAAAAGAAGAAGCCCGTAAAAGGGGCGAACACTTCAATGTGTTCAGTGTGCTGAGAATGGAAACGGCCGAAATGGAGACCCATTCGGCGTTCCTTGCCTCGCTACTGAATCCTGACGGCGACCATGGTATGAAAAATGCTTTTCTTGAATCTTTCATTGCGAAAACTGGCTGTGCCGATCTTAATCTTGTCACCGAACGATGCATCGTTCAAGTAGAGCACTTCACTGGCGATGGCCGAATCGACATTTTGATTGCGGACAATCTCGAGCATAAGGCTATCGTCATTGAGAACAAGATATACGCCAGCGACCAAGATGCACAGTTGAAACGGTATCACAACTATGCGACTGCAAACTACAAAGAAGGATTCCGATTGCTCTATCTCACACTGGACGGACATGACCCTTCAGATGACTCTCGCAAGGGACTTTCCGATACTGATTTTTATTGCATTTCCTATCGGAACGATATTTTGCCGTGGCTCGAACAATGCGCGAGAGAGGCATACAACAAACCGCTCGTTAGAGAGACCATCAACCAATACATTTCATTAATCAAAAATTTAACAAATATGGAAAACAACCATTTCGAAGCATCTTTGGACATGCTAACATCAGAGGAATACGTAAACACGACTTTGAACATTATAGAAAACTCATGGAAGATACAATGTAAGATAAGAGAACTATTTGCGGAAAAGATTAAGCTTGAATGCGAGAAATTGGGATTAGAATGTACATACGATAAGGGCATTATAACAGCTGCTCACAACAGCTGGATAACAATCAGCCATCCTCAGAACAAGAATGTTGAGTTTAAGATCGGTGTTTACAAGCATACCAATAACGATGGATTCCGTATGTACATTAACGTACGGCAAAGAAACATTGAAAGGTTTAAGTTCTGGGACGAGGGCTATGATCCAACGGATGATTTCCCTTTAGGCTGGATTTATCTGTGGAGTGAGACTGGTACGCCCGGCAGTGGTCATTGGTGGCGATGGGACGAGTGGCCCACACTTCGCGATATGACTAATGGAAAAATGCTGAAGTTCATTGTTTCTCAAATTCATCGCATGATGGATCTGCAATTATTTTAAAATAATTCCTAACCACTAATTTCTAATTCCTAATTAAACCAACGCCCCCGCCGAAAAGCGTTCAACAGAGTAGGCTTTTATCTGTAATTGACAAGTAGCGCGGTTTTTGTACAATTAAAATCAGAATATTATGAAAAAGAAAACAATGCCTATAGCAGCATTATTCGTGGCCCTCGCCACATTGTGTGGATGCACGCACACCGAAATCACAGACACACTTCCCGTCGTTAAGACTTACGAAATCACAGAGTTTACATCCTCTATGGCGTATGCGAAGGGAAACGTTGCCGACAACGGCACCCTCGTGACGGAACGGGGTTTCTGCTACAGCACCACATCTACAAAGCCTACTGTGAACGACTCGCACACCAGCGACGGCAGTGGTTCGGGTGATTACGAGAGCATGATTATGGGCTTGCAGAAAAGCACCACCTATCACATGCGTGCATACGCCAAAAACGAGAGTGGCGTGGCATACGGAGAAACCGTAACCTTCACCACTTACGAGAAAGACGAAGATTACTATGCCAACCTGCTGAGCAGGCATCCCAACGGATGGAAGCTGAATTCTGCAACTTCAGCCCCATATTACATCATGCCAGATGGAACGTGGGTGTCTGACCTTGTAAACGGAGGTTATATGCAGGACTTTGAGGCAGCATACATCCTCGTATTCAAAGAGGACTACACACATTATGTGAAACCCGGTGCGGTGGTCGCACCCAGCTCCAACATGGGTTACACCACTCTGACAAACCTTGGCACGTATCATTTTTACAGCGAAAACAATAAGGTTTTCATTGACATGAAAGTACCCTACATCCATAACACTGCCACCATCAACTCCATACAAATCCTCTCGATTACCGATTCCGAATTCAAAATAAACTGCCTTATCAACGACAGTGGAAAAGGGGTGCACAGTTTCGTTTTGACGTTTGTGCCGGCGTAAAATGATGTCATAAAAGTGTAAAACAGATTATTGTTACAAACAAATACCATTTTTAAATCCAAATATATAATGGAAGAATTAGAATTTTACAACGACATGTATCGTTATGCTTTTGATTTGGCTGTCTTTGATGCGGAACATTTTGAGACAGGTTTCCTCACTTGTAACCCTCAAAATGGTATTGACAATGAAAAAGCTTTAGAGCTTGTTGGCTCAAGTATGTATTTGCTTAGAAACATAGCAAAACAAATTAGAGATGCAGAAGCGGATCTTAATGCCTATGTTAGCCAATTATCCTTTGGAATGATGTTTCAATACTGCTTTGATAAAGGGGTGGAGCTAATGTTTCATTATGTAAAAGGGACTACCCCTATTCCTACAACATTTTATGTGCCAGACTGTATGACTAACGAGGGGCCAGACATCCCCGTACAATATCAACCTGGTGATGATGTGATTTTTAGATTGGGATCGATATTTCACGAGTTGAAAGAATATTGCAAGAAAAAATATCCTGAACGTATTGGCACTGAGGAATATATATTCTGTTTTTTTAGAATTGCTGCATTCTTAGGCTTTTTGTATTGTTCGGAAACGAAACTGTAATCAATAATGTTATTTAAAATACAAAAGATGGAAAATAAACTTTTACTTTTGACAATTGTTCTGGCAATCCTTTTGCCAATGAACATTTTTGCCCAGTCCGTTTCCATTTGGGACGGCACCTCCGAGATTTGGACGCAGGGCCAAGGCACGGAAAGCAGTCCGTATCTGATTGAAAATGCCCAACAGCTAGCGTACATTGCCGAAACAGTAAACGGTGGTGTGACTCACTACGACAACACCTACTTTAGACTCACCACCAATGTGAGAATTGACAGCATTACTCCGTGGGAACCGATTGGATTGAATGAAACCTACTACTTTGGCGGCCACTTTGACGGTGACAACCATTTGGTGACACTCTACCTTACAACTTCCTCTTTGGATAATGTAGGTCTATTCGGATATGCAAAAAATGCCTCGTTTGAGAATGTCGGTGTTTCAGGAGCCATCACTAAAACAGGTAGTTCAGCCTGTGTTGGTGGAATAGTCGGCTATTATCGTACCACGAATACTGGACACCTTACTAATTGCTATTCTACTTGTGAAATTTTTTGCAGCAATAGTGGTGCCCAAAATGTTTATACGGGTACGGGTGGTGGAATAATTGGTTATTGTGCCCCTTCAAATTCTTCATCTGCTTTTACTTATATTTCTGATTGCCATAATTCAGGGACTATTCATGCCTATTACGCTGGTGGTATAGTTGGGCAGGTCAAAATATCCGACAGTTCATACGGAGGAAAATTTTTACTGCGAAATAGTTATAACACAGGAACTGTTAAAGGTTATTATTCTGGAGGTATTGTTGGATATGATGAGAACGGATCACGAGGCAATAATCAAGTATATCAAACATACAATATTGGGGCAATATATGGTTATAATGCAGGAGGTATCATCGGGCACTATAGTACCTCTAATTCAGAGACGTCATTAGTAACAAAAGATTCAATATTAAAAAACTATAATTCAGGTTCGGTAAACGCAATGTTATTTAACAACAACAAGCCTCTTGTGGGTGGTGTTGTTGGAACAATCTCTTGCAATAGTTATCATAAAACATCAAAATATATTCAAGATTTTTATAAAGCTCTTGTGATATATCAACGTCCAAAATGCATTGTTAAGGATTGTTTTTCTACAGGTAATCTGTCTGGGAATGGAAACCAATCATATTGTGGAGGTATTGTTGGATTCAGAGACGAGGTGTCGTACAACTTTATTTATCAAAACTGTCAGTTGTGCGCTGATCAGTATTCAAGTGATTCTAAATATGCCGAAATAATGGTGATAAACTCTTATAATACAGGGTTGACAAATGGAACACATAACTACGGCATAACATATTCAGGCACAGTCACCAACTGTCACTATCTCAACACCTGCGGAGGTGTCGGTGATGGCACCGCCAAAACCGAGGCGCAAATGAAGTCATCGTCGTTCCCTGTCATCCTCAATACCGACAGCGTGGTGTTTGTAATAGATGGTACCCCCAATATCAACCAAGGCTATCCCATTTTCGGCAGCGTTACCACGTTGGATGCGGAAAACGTGGGGAGCACCGTGGCCACTCTCAAAGGTAATTATCAAATGTTATACAATGTGGACACTCACGGCTTCGAATACAAAAAGAACAGTGAGAGTAACTTTACCACTGTTAATACCACGGGTGAAGGGCCGGTGTCATACAATGTGAGTGGCCTACAGGGCGGCACAGCCTACACATATCGTTTCTTTGTGCAGAAGGACGGTGTTACCTACCGGGGCTTGGACAAGACGTTCAACACCGTGCAGTGCTCGCTTAATGGAAGTGTGGTTTCCAGCAGCGCCACCTTGTGCGAGGGAGATACGGTAACCTTTTCCATTACACCTACCTCAACTAATGCTACATCTTACCAATATACATGGAGCACAGGAGCGCATACCAATGCCATTCCCGTTACGAATGACGCCACCTATACCGTCACGGTTACGGACAACTATGGCTGCTCCATCGTGCGTAGCAAACAGATGACCCTCTATCCGGCGGCGGTGGCCTCCATTACGGGCAGCTCGGTGATTTGCGGTAATCACAGCACTACGCTTACGGCTAACGGCGGCACTTACTACTCTTGGAATACGGGCTCGGCGCAACGCACCATCACAGTGAACCAGCCGGGCACCTACATTGCGACCGTACAAACGGTTTACGGTTGTACCGCCAATGATACCGTAGAAGTGGTGTCTTTTGCCAACCCTGTCATCAACGGCAACACCGTGTTCTGCTCGGGTGGTTATACCACACTCACAGCCACTGGAGGCGAGAATTACCAATGGTCCACTGGAGCTACCTCTGCCTCAATCAACGTTAATACCGCAGGAAATTATTCGGTTACTGCCTCCACAAGCAACGGTTGTTCGGGCAGTGCATCGGTTACGGTAATCCAAAACGAGGCCAGCGAGGTGGTCGTTTCGGGCAACACCGTGATATGCAGTGGCATCGGAACCTCGCTCACCGCCTCGTCAGGGACAGACTATCTATGGTCAACGGGCGAGACCACCCAGTCCATCAGTGTGAACAATCCGGGGACATATTCTGTCACGGTGACGAACAGCAACGGCTGTAACAATTCTGCCACACAGACTGTCTCATTGATGGAGCAAACCGTCGTTTCAGGCAATGATCATATCTGCTCGGGGCAGAGCACTACGCTGTCAGCCAGCGGTTCGGGCAGCTATGCTTGGAGCAACGGTGCCAGCACCTCATTCATCACAGTGAACACACCGGGTAACTACACTGTAACGGTCACGTTGCCTAACGGGTGCTCTTCATCCGCCACAGTTAACGTCTCTGTTGGCACAACACCGACACCTACAGTTTTAGGTAATACTACCCTCTGCCAAGGTCAGACCACTACGCTCACCGCTAATGGCGGCACTTCCTACCTCTGGAACAACGGCAACACAAACAACAGCATCAATGTGACTCAGAGCGGTGTCTATACCGTAACCGCCACCAACGTGGAAGGTTGTTCTGCCACGGCGAACGTAACGGTCACGGTAAATCCGCTGCCCAATGTCAACATCTCCGGCAACAACAGCTTCTGCCAAGGCGACAATGTCACCCTCACCGCTACGGGTGCAGGCACGTATGTGTGGAACAATACTTTCACCAATGCCTCTATAACCGTCAGCAGTGCCGGTACCTACACGGTCACGGGTACGGATGCCAACGGTTGTAGCAATACCGCTACAAAGACAGTCTCCGTGAACCCCACCTACAACATCCCGCTCGCGCACAGCATCTGCCAGGGCGAGAGTTACAATTTTTATGGACAAAACCTCACCGCAGCGGGCACTTACACGCATACTTTACAAACGCTTAACGGCTGTGACAGCGTGCTGACCCTCACTTTGACGGTGAAAGCCCTGCCCACCCCAGCCATTACAGGCAACACCTCTTTGTGCCAAGGTCAGACCACCACGCTCACCGCTAACGGCGGTGTCTCCTACCTTTGGAGCAATGCCAGCACCAACAACAGCATCAATGTGACTCAGAGCGGTGTTTATACCGTAACTGCCACCAACGTGGAAGGCTGTTCTGCCACGGCGAGTGTCACGGTCACGGTAAATCCGCTGCCTGATGTCATTGTCGGCGGTAACACTACGATTTGCGAGGGTGGCAGTACCACCCTTACGGCTTCCGGTGCCGACACTTACAGCTGGAGTACGGGCGACAACACCGCCTCCGCCACTATCAGTGCCTTCGGCGTTTACACGGTGACCGGCACCAGCACAATGGGTTGTAGTAGTGTGGCTTCCGTCACAGTACTCGTGTCGCAGGCCCCGCAAATCACCATTACTGGTGAGACTGACCTTTGCGCGGGTGAAAACAGCACGCTCACGGCCAACGGGGGCGACACCTATCTTTGGAGCAACGGCAGTACAGACAACACCCTTACCGTCGGCACAGCAGGAACATGGCAGGTCATCGGTTACAACGAAGCTGGCTGTTCCACAATGGCCTCCGTCACCGTCAACGTGTGGCAGCCCGTCGCCTCCGAATTTACTGTGGAATGTCCCGATTCCTGCTACGTCTGGAATGAACAATCATACTGTTCTTCCGGCGACTACACTCAAACCCTTCAGACCGTCCACGGATGCGACTCTGTAGTGACCCTGCACCTGACCATCACCGTCGGCATCGACGACTACGAGACCGCCGGTACCATGACGGTCTATCCCAACCCCACCTCCAACATCCTCAATGTACAATGTACAATGAACAATGTACAATTATCGGGAACGGAAATCCATATCGTGGACATGTACGGGAAATTGGTGCGGACTGTAGATACGCGCCATGGCACATCTCTACAACGAATCGACATCTCCGATCTGGCCAACGGTGTCTATTTCGTGAAATTAATGGCAGAGGATAGGGCCATCGCCGTAAGGAAGGTAGTGAAACAATAGCCTGGGTTGAGAGTTTCAAATTAGGGTGTGGCCTCGCGGCTACACCCTTTCCCCTTCTTCTCAATCTCGTCACCGGCTCCATCCACAACGAAGTTCCAGAACATCCAGGAGAAGCCGCGGAAGGAGAAAGAATCCTCCTCATCGGCGGACTGATGAGCTTCGAGGAGTGACTGAAACTAAAAGACTTCTTTCTGTTTGTTTCCCGAAAATCACTATTTTTGCGGAACAAAAAATCATGTATTATGCTCACCTACATCTCCAATACCGACCATTACAACCTCGTCCTCTCCCGTGTGGCCTCCGTCAGGAGGTCGCTGTGGATTGGCACCGCCGACATCAAGGACCTCCACGTGAGGGTGGGGGAGGGCACGCTGCCGTTCCTCGCCGTGCTGGCGCAGCTGGTGCGCAAGGGCGTGGAGGTGCGCCTCATCCACGCCAAGGAACCCGGACCGGCCTTTCGCGAGGACTTCGACAAATACCCGTCGTTGGCGAAAGGGCTGGAACGGGTGCTCTGCCCGCGGGTCCACTTCAAGATGCTGGTCTTCGACGGCAGCGCGGTCTATTTCGGCAGCGCGAACCTCACCGGCGCAGGCATCGGGATGAAGGGGGCCAACACCCGCAACTTCGAGGCGGGCATCCTCACCGACGAACCCGAGCTGGTGCGCCAAGCCATGCAGCAGTTCGATGAGGTCTGGATGGGACTGCACTGCACGAAATGCCTGCGTCGGAAGTACTGCGGGGACCCGATAGCGTAGGAGGGGCAATTTGCATTTTTTACACGTTATAAACTCCAACGAAATCTTGTTGATTATTTATTTTGAAATATCTATACCAGTATGATAAATTTCGTATTTTTGCACAAAAATTAAAGAAACGGATGATGAAGGGATATCTTCATAAATTGCACCAAATAAAGCTGTTCTCGTTGAACGATGTAACACGAATCGTAGGCAATGAAAGCACGGCCAAATCGTTGTTGTCAGCAGGTGTCAAAAACAAGACCATTTGCCGTGTGAAGATGAACCTTTACTGCGTTACGGATTTGGCGACTTTGCGCTGTGCGGCAAACAAATACGAAATTGCCTCCCATATTTCGGACACAGCCTGCGTGGCTTATCATTCCGCAATGGAATACCATGGATTCGGGCATCAACTGTTCAACGAGGTTGGTGTCATCACACCGTATGCTTTCAAAACATTTGAGTTTGATGGTCTTATTTATATCCGTCACTTGCCCACGATTACAGATGGAGTCATAACACCGCCAATGGATTCCTTGGTCCGGGTGACAGACGTGGAACGCACCGTCATCGACTGTATCGACCGAATAAAATATGCCGGAGGTCTTGAAGAATTGCTGAATAACCTTTCCTCTATCACTTTCATCAATGAAAACAAGCTGCTGAATTACTTGGATGCTTATAATAAGGCTGCCCTGTACCAAAAAACCGGCTTTTTGTTGTCCAATTACAAAAAGCAGATGCGTCTTTCGCAGGGCTTTTTCCGCCAATGCAAAGCCAACATTGGAAAAAGCACACGATATTTAGAAGATGTTGCTGAAAAAACGAAGTATAATGCCGAATGGCACTTGTGTATTCCTGAAAACATCACATCTATGACGGAGAAAGGGGGAATATATGTCTAACCGAAACGACATCGATCGTTTGGCTACAGAGTACAATTATATCCGTGACAACATGGAGAAAGTGGTGAGGTTGTGTGCTATACTGGAATTTATCAGTTCCGATATGCCGCTATCCCAAAACTTGGCACTCAAAGGCGGAACTGCTATTAACTTGCTGATAATGCCAATTTCCAGACTATCGGTTGACATCGATTTGGATTTTACTGAGAATTGTAACAGACAGACTATGCTACGCCAACGGAAAGTCATTGCCGATCGACTGCAATCCTACATGTTAGCCAGTGGCTACCGCTTGATGCCTCGCAGTAAGTCTCCATTTTCGATAGACTCGTGGGTTTTCCAATATACAAATTCCGTGGGCAACCTTGACAACATTAAAATTGAAATAAACTATTCGATGCGCTGCCATTTGCTTCCGATGCAAACCATGCCCATACAATTGCCCATGTTCTCCCATGTCAAAGTCAGATCATTAGCCTTGGTTGAACTATACGCTTCGAAGATAAAGGCACTACTTGAACGTGGAGCCGCCCGCGACCTGTTTGATGTCCATAATATGATACAAAGCGGAATCTTCGACGAAACACATAAACCGATGCTGCGAAAAGGCGTGATATTCTATTCCGCAGTTGGAGGTAACCAAAAGCCTTCTATTCCCTATTCTTTTGAAACAATAGAACGAATGAGTTTCAAGCAGATACGTGCCACCCTGCTCCCGGTTCTAAAAAAAGGCACATTCTACGACTTGGATGGTGTGAAACATGTCGTTTGCGACTATCTGAAGGATTTACTAAAGCTAACTGAGAACGAACAACTTTTCATAGCACGTTTCAACGTCAACGACTACCGGCCTGAGTTGCTGTTTGAGGATGCTGATATTGTTGAAAGGATACGTAACCACCCTATGGCAACCTGGAAAACATCGAAGGGCGATTGATTATAAACCATTACCGTGCCTACCAGCATCTCCAACACCCGCAACTTCGAGGCGGGTATCCTCACCGACGAACCCGAGCTGGTGCGCCAAGCCATGCAGCAGTTCGACGAGGTCTGGATGGGACTGCACTGCTCGAAATGCCAGCGGCGGAAGTACTGCGGGGACCCGATAGCGTGACGTATGCTGATATGCGCAAAACCAAGCGCAACCAGCAAAAAAATAAAAAAAAGGACGGCTCTTTCAAGAGCACCATCGGGCAAATATACCAGACGTTTGATGGCAACGACCTCTATCCCAGCGTGGAGGAGAAGGCGGCCATAAAATACGTCCCAGTCGTCGTCCAAATAAATCGTATCTTTGCCACATGAAAAAACGTATATCCGTCATCATTGCCGTCGTCGCGATCTTCGCCGCCACAGGACACGCCCAGACCGTCTATCAGAAGGACCGCTGGGGCGCGGAGCTGTACTATATGCAGGAGAACACCATCCGGATGAAGGACCGCTGGGGCGAGCCGCTGCTGTGGTACGACGCGGCTGCGCGGCAGGTGCGGCAGAAAGACCGCTGGGGACAGCCCCTGATCTATATGGACGGGCAGACCGTGCGCCTGAAGGACCGCTGGGGCGAGCCGCTGCTCTACTTCGACGGACTCACCATCCGGCAGAAAGACCGCTGGGGCACGCCGCTCTACTACCTCGACGGTCAAACCCTAAGGCAAAAAGACCGCTGGGGCGCGCCGGTCTATTACTTCGACTTCATCCCAGACCGCTGGCAAATCGCCTGCCTGATCCTGATGTGAAAGAGTCCGCTGCCATCCAAAAAAAAGTGTATCTTTGCCGCTTGGAAAATTTCAAAACCGAAAGATATGATTTACTTAGACAATTCAGCGACATCTTTCCCGAAACCCAACGAGGTTTACGAGTTTATGGACCATTTCTACCGCGTGCACGGCGTCAGCCCCGGACGTGCTGGCTACGATGCGGGCATCGAGACCGGCGAGGTGCTCACCGAAACCCGCCGCATGCTCACCAAGCTCTTCAACGGCGGTACCGACGAGAAACGCTTGACCTTCAGCTATAACGCCACCGATTCTCTGAACATCCTCATTCAGGGCTTGGCCGAAAAAGGTACCCACGTCATCACCACGATGCTGGAGCACAATTCAGTGCTTCGTCCGCTTTATCATCTTGAGAAAGAGGGGATTATCGAGGTTACCTACCTCCCGTTCGACGAGAGAGGCTACGTGCATCCCGAGCAGTTCGAGGAGGCTATCCGCCCGAACACGAAGATGGTGGTCTGCACACAGTGCTCCAACGTCATCGGCACGGTGCAACCCATCAAGGAGATCGGCGCGGTCTGCAAGAAACACGGTCTCATCTTTGTGGTGGACGGCAGCCAGGGCGCGGGTGCTGTGAAGATGGATATGATCGACTATAATGTTGATGCATACGCCTTTACCGGCCACAAGTGCCTGATGGGACCCACCGGTATCGGCGGCAGCTACGTCCGCGAGGGCGTTGAGGTGCGCCAGACCCGTTTCGGCGGCACCGGCGTGAAGTCCGTCGTCAAGGACCACCTCGAAGAGTATCCCTACCGTCTGGAAGCCGGCACCATCAACATGCTCGGCATCAGCGGTCTGCATGCCGGCGTGAAGTGGATCACCGAGAAGGGTATCGAGAACATCCATGCCCAGGAGATGGCCCTCTGGAAACGCCTCCGCGACGGTATCAAGGACGTCCCCGGCGTCATCGTCTATTGCGCCACCTCCACGGAGAACCAGAACCCGGTGCTCTCCATCAACATCAAGGGCTTTGAGGCCGCCGACGTGGGCACCATGCTCGATGTCGATTACGATATCGCCTGCCGCACCGGTCTGCAATGCGCCCCGCGCGTGCACGAATGCCTCGGCACCCTCGACATCGACGGCACCGTGCGCTTGAGCATCGGCGCCTTCAACACCGAAGCCGACATCGACGCCTGCATCCAGGCCGTCAAGGAGATTGCCGCGCTGAAGAACTAATTGCGTAAACGTCAATCATGTACATGTAGGGGCGAATTATTATTCGCCCCTACAACATTTCTATGGCAGGCAACAGGACAAACAGCAAGTGGATAGGGCATCTCGCGGTGCTGGCCGTCTATATCATCTTCGGGGTGAACCCGAACTGTTCCAAGGCGGTGGTGCCGGACTATATCACCCCGGAAGCATATACCGCGCTGCGGCTCTTTGTCGGGGCGGCGGGCTTCTGGCTCATCTCCCTGTTCACGCCGCGTGAGAAGGTGGCCCGCCGGGATATGTGGACCATCGCGCTCGGCGCCGTCTCGCTCTACGGCACGCTGTGGGCCTTCGCCGAAGCCATGCGCTTCATCTCGCCCACCTACGTGTCGCTCATCTCGGCCATGTCCCCGTTGGTGGTGATGCTCATGGCCGCCCTCTTCCTGAAAGAACCCATCACCGTCCGCAAGGCCGCGGGCGTCTTCTTCGGCATCGCCGGCGCCCTCATGATGATCCTTTTCTCCCTGCACGGCGACTCGCACTACAGCAACATCGGCGCCCTGCTCTGTTTCGTGAACATCCTCTTTTACGCCGCGTACCTGCTGATCACCCGCGCCGTCTCCCCGAAATATTCGCCCGTGACGATGATGAAGTGGATGTTCCTCTTCTCCTTCGTGCTGAGCCTGCCGTTGGCGATTCCCACCGTGAAAGCCTCCCCGCTGCTGCTCGGCACGGCGCCCGCCATGGCCTACGTCAACATGGGGATTGTCGCCCTCTTCGCCACCGTGCTGGCCTACTACCTCTTGCCGGTCGCGTTGCGCCACATCCGCCCGACCACCGTCAGTATGTACAGCAACCTGCAGCCGCTCATCACCGCCGCCCTCGCCATCGCCGTCGGACAGGACGTCTTCACCTGGAACAAGCCGGTCGCCCTCGTCCTCGTCATCTTCGGCGTCTTCCTCGTCACCACCAGCCGCGCCAAAGAAGTTAGTAGTTAGTAGTTAGTAGTTAGCAGTTAGCAGTTAATACCGAAAGTGCACGCATATATAGATACTTTTTCCTTAAGCAGTCTCGAAGAGACAAAACGCGCGAAGCGCAAGTAACCCCACACAAGCGAAGCGCAGTGTGGGGTCATAACCCATAACCCATAACCCTTAAACTCTCATGACCATCGCCCTCTTCATCGCCCTGTTCCTCTTTCTGGTCCCGGATCTCTACATCTCGCTGGCCTTCTTGCGGCACGCCCCGCTGGTCTGGAGAATCCTCCTTTTCCTGCCGACGCTCATCGGGCTTTTCTCTCTTGCGGGAATGTTCTACAAGGGCTTCTCCAGCGTTTTCGGCACCCTGTTTCTGGTCGCGCTGCTCTGCTTCGCCCTGCCGAAACTCCTGTTTATGGTCATATCGCTGGTCTCCAAGCTCTTGGGTGTCTGGAGCGCGACGGCCGCCTCTGTGACGAATACCCTTGGGATGGCGGCCGCCATCGTGGTCTCCTTGTTCGCGTTATACGGCCTTACTTTCGGGTGGAAGACGCTGAAAACCAAACAGTTGGACTTGTACTTCGACAATCTGCCCGAGGCCTACGACGGCTATCGCATCGCGCATCTGAGCGACCTGCATGTGGGCACATACGGTAAGAAGACCGCCTTCGTGGAGAAGGTGGTGCAGCGGGTGAACGATGAACATCCCGATCTGGTGGTCTTTACCGGCGATCTGGTGAACGTGGACCCCTCCGAACTGCCCCCATTCGTAACCCCTTTGTCACAGTTGGCCGCCCCCGACGGCGTCTTCTCGGTCTTGGGCAACCACGACTACTGTCTCTATGGCGACCCCACACGCTGGTCCCACAAACGCGAAGGCGCGCTGAAAGTCGCTGAGCTCGAGCGCAGTATGGGCTGGACTGTCTTGATGAACGGGCACCGTCTGCTGAGTAGGGGAGGGGATACGATTGCCATTGCCGGGGTGGAGAACACGGGCAAGCCACCCTTCCCGAAAATCGGGGATCTGAAAGGGGCTATCTCCGGCATAACCGATTATGACACTGTGAAATGCCATGAAGACAAGTTCACAATCCTGCTCACCCACGACCCCTCTCATTGGAAGTTGGAGGTGGTGCCGGAAACCCACATTCCGCTCACGCTCTGCGGCCACACGCACGCGGCGCAGTTTCAGCTTGCCGGGTGGTCGCCGTCAAGCTGGATGTACAAGGAGTGGGGCGGCCTCTATCAATCTGGCGATCAACAACTTTTCATTTCCACGGGTCTCGGCGGCACGTTGCCGTTCCGTTTCGGCGCATGGCCGCAGCTGGTCATCCTCACGCTGCACCGCAAGTGAGACTTCTCCCCGTGTCCTTCCTTTCTTTCCCAAATGTGGCCAAGGAGTTGAGCCCACATAGCATAGTGTTACCCATAGTGTAGCCATACAGTTCCCAAGTACTACCCAAGTAGATGCCATACTGTAGCCATACTGATGCCATACTCTTGCCATACTCTAGAGTATGGCTACACTATGGCTACAGTATGGCATCAGTATGGCATCTCCTTTCGAAGTGCTTGCCAAGTGCTTGCCAAATGTATGGGAAATAGTAGAGACGTGCCATGGTGCTTCTCTACAGCGGCAATTTCATTTGTTTGTGTATTCATAATTTATGTACATTTGCCGTTTAATTATATGGTGACATTGTATTTTATAATGAACTGATAGTAAATATATTATGAGAAAGATTCTCTTTTTGATGTTTTTGATGGCCGGTCTGTTTTGCGGCGTTTCGATGGCGCAGAACGCTGATCCGGTGCTGATGACCGTGGGCAATGAGACGGTGACCAAGTCCCAATTCATCAATGCCTACCAGAAAAACAGCATGCTGAGCGAGGCCACCGAGGCCGACCTGCGCGACTACCTGCGTCTCTACTCCGAATACCGCATGAAGGTGCAGGAAGGCAAGGCTTTGCAGTTGGACACCGCAAACGCTTTCCGGAAGGAGTGGGAGGCTTACAAAGGCCAGTATGCCCAGCAGTATCTCGTGGATACGGAGGTTAGCGACCAGATTTTGGAAGAGGCGGTCGAGCGTGCCCGCTACCATGTGCGCGCCTCGCACATCCTGATTACCCTCCCGCAGAATGCCACCCCGAAGGACACGTTGGCGGCATACCACAAAATCATGAAAATCAGGGAGGAAATCCTTGACGGACTCGATTTCAACGAGGCGGCGGTTCGCTATTCCGACGATGGTTCCGCCCAGGATGGCGTCAACCCGCAAACGGGCACCTATAAGTACGGCAACCGCGGTGAGCTGGGCTATTTCTCGGTTTTGGAAATGGTCTATCCTTTCGAGAACGGTGCCTACAACACCCCGGTGGGGCAGGTCTCCATGCCCGTGCGCTCCCAGTTCGGCTACCATCTGGTCTATGTGCAGGACAAAATCCCCGCAGTCGCCAAGATGTTCGTCTCCCAGATTTTCATCAAGGACACCTCCGCGCTGAACCGTCATGCGGACCACAGTGCGGTCATGGCCAAGTGCGCCCGTATCAAGGAGGAATTCCGTAACGGCGTGCCTTTCGACACCCTCGCTGCGAGATACTCCGACGACCCGACCACCAAGAACAATGGAGGTCGCATGGAGCCTTTTGTGCCGAATCGTCGCCCCGGCAACTATGTCGCCGCCGCGTACAACCTCAAAGACGGCCAGATTTCCGACCCTGTGCCCTCCAGCATCGGCTGGCACATCCTGCGCCTCGACTCCGTGGTGTACACTACCGTCAACGACGAGTTCAAGTATTTGATTAAGAACCGTCTGGGCCGCGATGCTCGTTCCAAGAAGAGCAAGGAATCCTTGGTGGAGAAGCTGAAAGCCGAATACCATTACCAGGAGAAGGGCAAGGCTGCGGCCATCAAGTTCTTCAAGAAACACATGCCCGACAACTATTTCCAGAGCGCGCACGTCGCCGCGGACTCCTTCCCCGGCATCGAGAAGCTGAAACCGATGTGCACGTACGCCGATCAGGTGCTGACAGCCAAGGATTTCGGCAAGTATCTCAACCGGTTCCAAGGAGCGCAGATCGCCGTCTCCATGGGTGATTTCCTCGAACAGATGTTCCCCAACTTCGTGAGTGACAACATGCTGCGTTACGAGAGCACCCGCTTGATGGACAAGTATCCCGATTACCGCGATGTGGTGAACGAGGTTTACGACGGTCTGCTGATCTACGAAGTCAACGCGCTGAAGGTCTGGAATGCCGCCATCAAGGATACGGTGGGTGCGGAACGCCTCTACGAGCAGATGAAGGAGGATTTTGCGACCGGCGACACCGCGCAGCCCTACAAACCTTTCGAGCAGGTGCGCGCTATCGTCATCAGCCACTATCAGGATCTCCTGGAGAAGCAGTGGGTCAGTGAGTTGCGTCAGAAATATCCGGTGAAGGTCAACGAAGAGGTCTTCAAGTCCATCCTCAAAAAGTAGCCGTGAGAAAGTTCACTGCCATACTCCTACTGTTGCTCGTCGCTTGCACGGCCTGTCACCGCAGGAACGATCCTGTGGTGGCGCAGGTCTATCAGTACAAGCTCTACGCCTCCGAGGTCCGTCAGGGCATGCCCGTGGGCCTCTCGCAGGAGGACAGCCTCGCCATGGTGCGTGACTTCATCGACACGTGGGTGAAGGAGAAGCTGGTGCTCCACGAAGCCGAAAAGAGACTTTCCCCTCGGGAGAAGAACTTCGAGAAGGAGATGATGGACTACCGCAACTCGCTGTTGATCAACCGATACTACGATAAGCTCTGGCAACAGGATACCGCCGCCAATGCGGTGTCCGACCAAGAGATCTCCGATTTCGTGCGGTCGTTGGACAGCCGCTATACCGTGGACAAGGAGATTGTACGGGTCAACTACGTCAAGCTGTCGAGGGGTTCCTCGCTGCTTGCCCCTGTGAAAAGCATCCTCTTTGACGAGCAAAAACGGGTGGAGGAGAAGGAGACGTTGGTGGCGATGCTCGGCGACTCCATCGAGTACCTGCTCGACGATGACGCCTGGCTCTACCTCGACGACCTGCAGAACGAAGTCGCTTTCGACATCGAGGCGGAGCGCACCGTCGGAAAGGGCGAGAAACTCCGTATCGAGAAGGAAGTCGGCGACCAGCAAGTCTTGCTCGTCATCCTCGACTATCGCTCGCAACGCTCTGTGAACGAGACGAAAGAGGAACGCGCCGCCGCCGGTATGCTCCTGACCAACCAACGCAAAACCCAGTTTATCAACCAATACGTGCAGGACCTCTACGACAAGGCCGTGAAAGAAGGCAAGGTGGTGCAGTGATTAGTTAGCAGTTAGCAGTTAGCAGTTAGTAGTTAGCAGTTAGTAGTTATGATTCGAATATACAACAAATCGAATAATCCTCTTCCCGCGTACGCGTCGGCGAGTGCGGCGGGTATGGACTTGCGGGCTGACCTGGCCGAGCCGGTCGTCTTGCAACCCCTTGAGCGTAAACTGATTCCGACGGGCCTCTTCATGGAATTGCCGGCGGACTGCGAGGCGCAGGTGCGTCCCCGCAGCGGGCTGGCCCTGAAGCACGGCATCACCGTCCTGAACAGTCCCGGCACCATCGATGCGGACTATCGCGGCGAGGTCTGCGTGATCCTCGTCAACCTCTCCAACGAGCCCTTCACGGTGAACCCGGGGGAACGCATCGCCCAGATGGTCATCGCCACGTTCCGGCAGGAAACGTTGCAGGAGGTGGCCGCGCTGGAGGATTTGTCGGACACCGAACGGGGCACCGGCGGGTTCGGACATAGTGGAAAACAGTAAGTTAGCAGCGATTTAGGAGTTGCGGCATTCCTGCCGCAAAAATGCCGCCAGGAATAGCGACTCTCCTACAAGTGTTATGTAAAAATTAGTAGTTAGTAGTTAGTAGTTAGTGGATGTTGGGTGGTAGATAGAATATTAGGTGAGCGATGTTTACGAAAAAGTTATTGATATTCGGAATTTTGTTGGGGTTGTGTGCCTCGTTGTATGCCCAACCCGCGAAGAAGGTGCGCCGCACGGCCTCGAACAGCAAGGAGGCGGTGACGGAGCGCCAGATCTCGAACCGCTTCAACTCGGGACTGCGGGCCTACTACACCGCGCAGTATGAAGAGGCGGAGCAGACCTTCTCGGGCATCCTCACCGTGGCGCCGAAGCACGCCCCGTCGTACTATATGCTCTCCAGGGTCTATGCCGGAAAACAACAGTATGTAGAGTCGGAAAACGCTATCAAGCAGGCGGTTAAGCTGGATAAGAGCAATATCTGGTATCAGGTTGCCCTCGCCGAATCCTACGTCCGGACCGAGAATTTCAAGGCGGCGCTTCCGTTGTGGGAGAAAATCTGCCGCGATATGCCATCCAACGAACAGTATCTCAGTCAGTTGGCGCTTTGCTACGAGCGTAATGGCGTTCCCGACAAGGCCGCGGAGGTGCGCGCCCGTCTCGAAAAGCTGTCGCCCGCGTCATCCAAGGAGACCCCTGCTGAACCGGTCGTGGCATCGGACCCTGGTTCGGATAAGAAGTCGCAGGGAATCAGCGCGTTGAGGAACGGCCAGTACGATGCCGCGCTGACGAGTCTCGCGCAGGCCTTGCGTGAGGATGACACCGACTACGACCTGTGGAGTGCCTTTGCGGAGGCGGTGGCCAAATCCGGCAAATGGTCGGAGCTTACCGCCCGCGAGGACGACCTGGTCACGCTGTTCCCCCAGTCGTCGGCGCTGCTCACCGCATTGGCCGACGCCTTCCTGAAGTCGGGACACCCCGACAAGGCCGTCGAATACTACAAGCAGGCAAAGGCTTTCGCCTTCGAACCTGCACAGATTCAGGCAATTAAGAAGGGTCTCTTCGAAGCCTACACCGCTTTGGGCGACACCGACAACGCAGACCGCTACCGGTAATCTCTCCAAAAAAGCGGAGAGCCTTTCCCCGCCGCCCATCTTTTCCCTTCCCCTCATCCGGCGACGCACGTCATTCCGCCGCCGACGACAGGAGGCGGGCGGAATCCCATCCTCGCCAGTGAGCGCAGCCGCGGTGGCGGAATCCCCGCCGATGACCGATGTGTAATGCAAGGTGTTGACACTACGGGAACGCCTGCACAAGTCCGATGTCAGAAGCCGGCCCCGCCAGGGGCCAAAGCTCGGTAGGACAGCGCAACCCCGCGGCCAGCATGTCCCGCAGGGACAGAAGCTCGGTAGGAAACGTCGGTGGCGCGGGTTCCCGGGAGCCCTTTCAGGGGCTGGACGGGGTGTATCGCCGCGTATCCCGCGGATCGGCGCGGAGCTTGGCGCATGGAGCCGTCCGCGTCCTGCAGACGGGATGCGGGGGCGCAGGGGACGGGGTGATATGTTCGGTCGTGGTTCATACACGCTTGTTCGACGGTGCAAAAGTAGTATTTTTTTCGTAGCAATCCGGAGCGAGATGGGTCTCCCCGTTTCTTTGCCTTTTACGATCTCTGGGTAGACTGGTCCTGTTGATCCAATAGTAGTAATGTTTAGTTTTAGTGCCACATTCAAGGCCAACGGATTTAGTGAATTTTTATAACCCCTTGCGGTATTGCAACTAGCAAATATCCAAACAGCATCAGTTTCAAATTTCACACTGCCTTTGCTCACTTCTTTCACCAACATATCTACATTAGCATAGTGCTTGTCCGGCGAAAATGTTAATGTAGAATAAAAGCCTTCATCGTAGTCAAGATAAATACCATTTTCAGAACTATGAGCAAATGAAACAATTTTCAAAATCGAACCTTCTTTTTTTGTGGCATCTTTCAAAGTGTTTATTAATGACACCCCATTCCGTACTTGGATTTCGTCAAAACCTTCCTTTGTTAACTTTAACGCTCTTGCCTCAAAAGCATTAATATCACTTTTAGAGTAGTATGTGTTTTCTATATCTCCTACACCAGCTATAGCAATTTTAGCCTCCAGTCCCTCCAGCTCTCTTGCCCAAATCGGCATATTCTCCGCAAACGCATACGTGCTGTTCCACGGGAACTTTCCAGCAAGCGGGTCCACACTCCAGAAACGCCCGATTCGCGTGTCGTGCATGCGGTACTCGAAGGCGTGCAGAGCCCCTTCTCCAAGCACCTCATTATCAGCATCCTGCCCGTTGAAGAAGTACCGATAACCCCCCATAGTAAAACTTCGGCCTGGCATAGGATAGCCGAAGGGGTAGTAATCGGTGTAGTTAACTGTGGCAGGGATGAACTGAAGTTGCCCATAACTGTCTAGGACAAGCCACTTCCGGTCTTGTGCCGTGTACGTCACATTGCCCAAATGGTCCGTGAACTCATAAACACGCACCCCGATCGTGTTGGAATCCTGCAGTCCGGCACGGCTTGCCGTGATCCAGATCTGCTGCTCCAACATACCTAAGCGTTTGCTGCCGTACAGATACCGCTCCGTGGCGG
>JAEEGH010004125.1_pt1 | contig 37505 bp, 28 predicted proteins | sample 9134181 | NCBI WGS metagenome assembly JAEEGH01 (sample SAMN16246544, study PRJNA631951) | gut metagenome | biome: gut microbiome; feature: rumen; material: DP-attached | host: Bos | place: Iran: Karaj | collected 2018-10
AGATATTTGCGGCCGTGACATATTGCTGAACCTGGCTCTGCGAAAGCCCTTTTGCCTGAAGGATTAGATATTGTCCGTATGAACTCCAAAGATATGATACCGTGTTTCCGGCTGCGTCTTCCAGCTGGGTGATATTCCCGAAACTGTCATACGAGAGAATCCTGGCCTCTTTCTTCCAGGTCTGGGATGTCAGGTCGTATGATTCTATCAGGGTAGGAAGGATGAGCGTGTCGGTTCCGTTCGGGAAGAGGGCGTAGGTGCATCTTCTTCCTGAAACTTGCTCACTGTTTCCCCCGGGCTTTTTCCTGAAAGTCTTTTCCTCTATCGGAAGGGTGAGGATATTCCTGCGTTTCATAGCGGAGTAAACCGTGCTGGAGTTTATCACGTTGTCATCCAGGTCTCTCAGATGGGTATACTCGGTTATGAGCGTATCCCGGTCCGGGCGCACTGTCCTGGTTTTAGTGACTTCCCAGAAAAAGTTGTATTCCATCTGGGTTCTCGAGATTTTCTCTTCGGCCATGTCGTCCTGTCTGGCCACCGAGACGGTCTCCTTCGGCAGATGCTTTCCTGTGAAGATGCTGTAAGTCCCGAACCGTCTTACCAGATAGCAAGGGAGTTCGGTGAACGATGTGGTGTCAAGTTTGAAGGATGTAGTTTCTTTTATTGAAGCGGACATTGTGGTGTCGTTCTTGAACACCCTCCTTTCCTTGAGCATGCCCCTCTGGCTCTGGAAGGAAATCAGGGGCGCCACTGCAAAGTGTACGCTGTGTGGGTTGGATGTCATAAGCGGGAACATCTCCCACGCCACGGCGTTTCCGTCGCTCAATCTGGCCCTTTCCATGACGCTGCTGCCAATATACACCCCGAATCGGTCCATGAACCCTTTCCCGTCGGCGCAGGAGGTGAAGACATTGAGGGTTCTGGTGCTGTCTTTCAGTCTCTCCGTGACGCTGCGGTACTCGATGCCGGTGTATCCGTAATCCTGAAGGGAGGAGGACTTGTAGGAGGCGTTTTCCTGCAGGCGGAATGTGGCCTGGCACTTGAAGCTCACGGAATATCTTGGAGTCCAGATAAGGATTCCTGAGCTGTTTCCGTTGGCGTCGCTGTAGTCGTATGTCTTCTCCATGCTCGGAGTCCCGTTGGCCAGGAAGGAGGAGATCTTCTTTATCCTCAGTCCGCCCGCCGTGCCGAACGCCTGGATGAGCCGCGGCGCGAAGTTCCTGTCAAAGGAAGAGTCGTGTCTTCTCACAACGGCCGTGGAATACGAGTGCGGCTCGTATTCAAATGTGGTGTATCCTCCCGTGGGGTAGGTGATCTTCTCCAGTATTCCCCGTACGGCATAGTTGGGGTCGGGATTCCTGGAATCGTCAGATATGTTTTCTTCCTCTGTGGTCTGGTTGGCGGAGGAAGCGGGGAAATAGGCCGAATTGGCCTTGCCGTTGAAGTAGCCCCAGTGGTCCACGGAAAAGGTGTTCTGGAGGGGGTAGGGTTTCGAGGCGTCGTTCCAGCCGTTGTACTGGAAGGAATAGGTTCCGATTCCGTTTACGGTGATGGACTTCAGGTAGTTGGTCTGGCCTCCGTTGGTGTTGCGCTCGTGTGAGAAAGAGGCGTGCGCCACCATATTCATGCTTTCCCCGTCTGCCCTGGAAACGTAGATGTCGCTGAGCCTTACGGTGTTGGTATAGCACTTCACCTGGCTTGCCGCTGGGGTTTCCTTGTACTGGTCGCCCTGCGAAGAGTCCAGGACATTATACGTGAGGGTTATCATCGAGCCGTCGCTGAAGATGATTTGGTTCAGCCTTGCAGTCTGGGTCTCCCTCCTGTAAACCAGCCCGTCGTGGAGGGTTCCGTCCGGCCCTCCGATGTTGGGGACAATGGGGTCCTCGAAATAGTACTGGTTGTCTGTCAGCCCGCCTGAATAGACGGCGGACGAGGGAGAGAAGGTTGTGTGGTTCAGCCTCTGGCTGTAATACTGGAAAACGGCCTCGCGTCCGTTGGGCGCCACGATTTTGGTCAAGTGCCAGGAGGTGATGATGTCAAAGATGACCCTCTCCCCGCTCTTGGCAAGGTCCACATTGCTCTGGTTGGGGTCACCGTCGAAGATATAGCGGTATCCGTCAGGAGTGATGATGGTAATCTTGTAGAACTTGGAGAAGTGGTACGGCAGGTTACTGATGGGGACCGTGTCTATCTGGAGGCGGTAACCGTTGGGGTTGAGAGGGGTGTCGTAGAAGATGACGTCCCCATGGAAACCCAGGTGGAATTTCCCGCTGTGGCCTGGGACGGAGAAATGGAAGATGTCCGGCTGCGCATCCAACTCTCCCTCGTGGTTGTTTGTAGGAACGTTGCCCGGCACCCAGACAATCTGTGGGGCGCCCGTGCCGGAGCCGTTGTCAAGCAGGTTGAACATGAACCGCCACCATTGTGAAGGCTGGTGGGAGGTGAAGGGGTTGTTCTTGTGGACGGTGTAGAATCCCTGAACGTGCTTCACGTTTTCCCCATAGTCAGGGATGCCGTTGGTCTCTATGGTGATGCAGCCGCCCAGCTCCAGGTTCCAACCGGGGCCGAGTATACCTGCAATCTGGTTGGGCTGATTGCCGTTGGATGAATAAGTTGCAACAATGGGAATGCTAAAGTCCTTGTCCTTGTATTCGTAGATTGGAACTGAAAGGTTGATTGTTCCTGTGTACATCGAAGGCGAAACCTCTCCCTGCCTTACGAAGTTCCATGCATCAGTTTGGGGAAGGGAGATGTCATCGTAGAACTTGAAGGTAGATTGGGCAAAAAGTTGTGTGGAAAACTCTGACACAAACAATAGAGATGCTAAAATACCTAATTTGTAAAGAAATCGTTTCATATAATTGTTTTGGTAAATCAAATATAATGATTTATTGTGACGGGAATTGCTGATTTGACGCAGGATTTTGAATTAAGGAGAAAAAGTGGGATTGGCAGTAGGATGTTTGGGCGTTTTTAGTTAAATTTGTTGAATAGTTGAATTATTGTCTTTTTATGAAACAACTGGAAGAATTATTCAAGCAATATACAGGCAAGAAATGTTTGTCCTGCGAAGAGTTGCCGCAGAGCGGAAGCAACCGCAGATACTTCAGGCTCAAGGCAGAAGGGATATCGCTGATAGGGGCGATGGGCACTTCTGTGGAAGAGAACAAGGCTTTTGTCTCCCTGGCCAACCATTTCAAGGATGTGGGGCTGAATGTGCCGGAGGTTTACACCGTGTCTTCAGACAAGGTTTATTATCTGCAGGAAGACCTGGGAACGGTTTCCCTGTTTGACGCAATAGCATCGGGAAGACAGAAAGGGTCTTACAGTGCCAAGGAGGTGGCTCTGCTGAAGAAGACTATGGCGCTTCTGCCTAAATTCCAGTTTGAGGGTGGAAGGGATATGGACTATTCAGTATGTTTCCCTCAGCCGGAGTTTGACGAGAGGAACATCTGGTTCGACTTCAACTACTTCAAGTATTGTTTCCTTAAGACCAGTGGTCTGGAGTTCAGCGAGATAAAGCTCCATCAGGATATGGAGAAGATGTGCTCGGACCTTCTGGGAGTGATGAGGGGCAGCACTTTCATGTATCGCGATTTCCAGGCCAGGAACGTCATGCTCAAAGACGGCAAGCCTTACTTCATAGACTTCCAGGGCGGAAGGAAAGGCCCGTTCTATTACGATATAGCATCGTTTGTATGGCAGGCAAGGGCCAACTATTCCGATGAATTGAAGGAGATACTGATTGGTGTTTACAAGAAGGAGCTCAAGAAGTACGTGATGGTTTCCGAGAAGGAATTCAACCACGACCTGAGGCTGTTTGTGCTGTTCCGCACACTGCAGGTTCTGGGAGCGTACGGTTTCAGGGGATATTTTGAGAAGAAGCCTCATTTCCTGCAGAGCATTCCGTTCGCGATCGAGAACCTGAGGAAACTGATCAAGAAACCTTTTGTCGAATATCCTTATCTTCAGCAGGTCCTGACGGAACTGACCAAGATGCGCCAGCTCAAGGATTTGCGCAGGGACGTGACTCTGGAAGTGCACATATTCTCATTTGCATACAAGAAGGGCATCCCGATGGACGACAGCGGAAACGGAGGAGGATATGTCTTCGACTGCCGAGGTCTGGAGAATCCGGGCAAGTTCGAGAGGTACAAGACCTTCACCGGACTGGACGAGCCGGTTATCAAGTTCCTTGAGGACGAGGGCGGAATCAAGAAATATCTGGCAAATGTATATGACATAGTGGATCCTCACGTAAAGAGGTTTGTGGAGAGGAAGTTCACGCATCTGCAGGTATGCTTCGGCTGCACCGGAGGCCAGCACCGCAGCGTTTACTGCGCAAGGCATCTGGCAGACCACATAGCAAAGAAATTCAACGTGAAGGTGAAGCTCACCCATCGCGAACTGGATATAGAAGAGGAAGTTTAGTCCTGGATGAAAGCCCTCATTTTTGCAGCGGGATTGGGTACAAGGCTCAGGCCACTGACCGATGACAGGCCGAAGGCTCTGGTGGAAGTCGGGGGGAGGAGTCTTCTGGAGTGGCAGCTTCTCACTCTGTCTTCTTTCGGGTTCAAGGATATCGTGATAAATGTCCACCACTTCGGGCAGATGGTGGAAGACGCAGTGCGGGAATTCTTTGAGAAGAATCCGCATTGCGGGCTTAAGGTGCAGTTCTCCGAAGAATTTGATTTATTGAGAGATACCGGCGGAGGAATCCGCCACGCTTCTTCCCTGCTTTCTGACGGGGAGCCTTTCCTGGTGCATAACGTGGATATACTTTCAGATCTGGACCTTAGGCGTTTCTACAAATCCTGCTGCAGGAAGATGAAATCTTCTGATGTAGTAGGATGTGTTGTGGTAAGCGGCCGTTACAGCGACCGCCGCCTGCTGTTTGACCAGGCGATGAGGCTAAGGGGCTGGGAGAATATAAAGACGGGAGAGATAAAGCCTCCGTTTACAGATATAGCGGGACTCAAGCCTTACGCATTTGGCGGAATACACGTGCTTTCACCTCGGATACTGGAAATTATGAAGAGCTGGGAGGAGAAATTCTCCATAGTGGATTTCTATCTTTCAAATGCTGCAAACTGCCATTTTGAAGGAAGGTTCATCCGCTCTCTGGAGCTGATAGACGTAGGGAGGCTGGAGCACCTTCCCCTCGCTGAAGAATTCCTAAAAAGAAAATTAGTTCAATTATGAAATACGCACTTGTAACCGGAGGCAGCCGAGGAATAGGGGCTGCAATAAGCAAGGCTCTTGCAAAAGAGGGCTATCCAGTGATAATCAACTATGTAAGCAGAGAAGACGCGGCTCTTGAAGTAAAGCGTGAAATAGAGAGTTCGGGCGGAGTGGCCGAGCTTCTGAAATTCAATGTAGCGGACTTGAAGGAGACTGATGCCGCCCTGGACGGATGGATCGCCGCTCATCCGGACGATTACATAGCCGTTCTGGTAAACAATGCCGGAATCCGCAGGGACGGTCTTCTGATGTGGATGGAGGATGCCGATTGGTATGATGTGATCAATATCCACCTTAACGGATTCTTCCACACCACGCGCAAGCTCATAACCCCGATGGCAAAGAAGAAATGGGGCAGGGTGGTTAGCGTGGCTTCCCTTTCCGGAATCAAGGGAATGCCTGGGCAGACCAATTACTCTGCAGCCAAGGGCGGAGTTATAGCCGCCACCAAGGCGCTGGCCCTGGAGGTTGCAAAGAGAAGGGTTACTGTAAACGCCGTGGCTCCCGGATTCGTGGAGACCGATATGACCAAGGAACTGGACCAGAATACTCTGCGGGAGACAATTCCTGCCGGAAGGTTCGGCACCGCGGAGGAAGTTGCGGATCTGGTATGCTTCCTGGCTTCAGACAAGGCTTCCTACATAACCGGCCAGGTAGTGGAAATCAACGGAGGACTCAATACCTAGGATAATGCCAGAGTGGAAAGGTAAAACGGAAGGCGGGAACGCTAACCAGTCTATACTGATGCGTATCCTCAAAAGGGTGGATGTCAGGGTGATTTACTGCTTCCTTCCTTTTGCCGTCATCTATTACCTTATCGCTGCAAGGAAAAGGGCCGGAGCAATATATTCATACCTGAGGCACCGCCAGGGATTTTCATTCGTGGGGGCCTGCTGGGGAACTTTCCGCAACCATCTGATGTTTTCCCGCTTCCTTATGGACCGCTTCTATGTCTATGCCGGACACCGGGACCGTTTCTCCGTGTCTGAACACGAGAAGGAAGTTCTGCTGAATTATTTTTCCACTCCGAAGCCTCTGGTTATGGTAAGCGCCCATGTCGGGAACTTTGAGATATCATCTTATGTTTGCGGGCATATTCCAAAGAAACTCAATGTCCTGGCTTTTGCCGGAGAGACTGAGCAGATGCAGAAATTCCGTTCCGAGGCTATGGGTGTGAACAATATAGAGATGATTCCGGTAAGTGAGGATATGAGCCATATCTTCAAGATGAACGATGTCATCCGGGACGGCGAGGCCATAACTATGGCAGGGGACCGCGTATTTACCGGAAGACGCAATCACAAGTTCACTTTCCTGGGCAAGGAGGCAATGTTTCCGACAGGAATATACACTATTGCGGAACGGTATAATGCTGATATTATCGCGATGTTCATACTAGGGACAAAGAAGTTTTTCCGTTACAGGGTATATGTAGAGCCAATTTCAATTTCTCCGGACATAAATGGCAGGGAAGCCAGGGCCCAGGCTTACGGGCAGGCTTATGTCGATATTCTGGAGAAGGTCATAAAGGAAAATCCCCTGCAGTGGTTCAATTTCTATGACTTCTGGAAAATCGACGAAAATACGCAGGTTTGAAAATTTTTGGTAAATTGCACCTCTTAAAGAAATAGTGGAATGGATACACAGAAACTGAAAGAACAGATTATAGAAGCACTGAACCTTGAAGAGCTTACACCTGAGGATATTAAGGACGAGGCTCCGCTTTTCGGGCCAGAAGGTCTTGGATTTGACTCCATAGATGCGCTGGAACTTCTGGTGCTGCTGGAGAAGAATTACGGAATTAAGTTCACCGATCCTTCCAAGGCCAAGACCGTTCTGGTAAGCGTTGGGGGGATTGCCAGATATATAGATGCCAACAAGTAATTTCCCGAGATGTGTGGACGGATAGCCATAACCGGTGCCGGTATAGTTTCCGCCTTGGGAACTGGCGTTGACGAAACTTTGCGTTCCCTTATGGACGGCATCTGTCCTATCTCATTCCCTAAACATCTGAAAACCATACACTCCAACCTTCCTTGCGGGGAGGTTGATTTGTCTGACGCCCAGTTGTATGACCTATGCCACGAAGACAGGGGGCGGGTGCTTTCCCGTTGTTCCCTTCTTGGAATAGTGGCCGCAAGGCAGGCTGAGGAGGATGCCAGGCTTGGCTCCTCAGACAGGGTTGCCTTCATCAACGGCACTACTGTGGGAGGTATGGATATCACCGAGCGGTATTACAGGAAGTATTTTCAGGGGTCTGATTATGATGCCCTTATCCCATTACACCTGGATGGAGTTGCAACTGATGCCATTGCTGACAGCCTGGAATGCGATGTGGTTTTCACGGATGTGATCTCCACTGCCTGCAGTGCTGCTGCCAATGCCATAGCACTGGGAGCTGAATTGATAGAAAGCGGACGTTTTGACATTGTGATTGCCGGCGGTATGGAATGCCTTACCAAGTTCCATCTTAACGGATTCAATTCCCTTATGATCCTGGACCAGGAACCTTGCAGGCCGTTTGATGCCAGCCGCAAGGGGCTGAATCTGGGAGAAGGGGCGGCTTATATAGTTCTGGAAAACAAGGCTCACGCCCTTGAGAGGGGAGCCAGGATCAGGGCTTTTCTTTCCGGTTGGGGTAACACCTGCGACGCCTATCACCAGACGGCATCTTCTCCTGACGGTGCCGGTGCCCTGGAGGCAATGCGCAAGGCTCTTGAAGTAGCCCGCCTTAATCCTTCAGACATAGATTATGTAAATGCCCACGGCACTGGAACGGAGAATAACGACCTGTCTGAAGGTAAGGCGCTTATGACACTTTTCGGAGACAGGATGCCTTATGTAGGATCCACTAAATGCTTTACCGGCCACGCTACAAGCGCGGCTGCGGGGCTTGAGGCCGTTATCAGCATCCTGTGCATAGAAAGCGGGTTCATCCCGGCTAATCTCAGGTTCCGGACAAAGGATCCAGGTCTGGATTTCAATCCGGTCGCCGAGAAAATAGAAAACATTAAACTGAATCACGTGCTTTCAAACTCCTTCGGGTTCGGAGGCAATGATTCTTCCCTCATATTTTCACGAGCAGAGCTATGAAAAGAAGTCCGGTATACATAAAAGCATCTTCCCATATCTCTGCCCAGGAGCCTTTCAGCACCCTTGAGAGTTTCTCTGAGCTATCTCAGGAAGGGGCGATGGTCCTTTGCAAGGATCCGGATTTCAAGCCGTTTATTCCGCCGATGGTTTCCAGGAGGATGAATTCCATCGTAAAGCGCAGTATAGCAGTATCTAAATATGTGCTTGACAAGGCGGGAATCCAATGCCCGGATGCGATTATTTCCGGAACAGGCATCGGATGCGTAGGGGATACGGAAGTGTTCCTGAACCAGATGCTGGACAACGGGGAGAATATGCTGAATCCATCCAAGTTCATTTGCTCCACTCCGAATACAATGGGCTCCCAGATAGCGATTTATCTTGGATGCCACGGCTTCAATTCCACTCACGTGAATGACCGGTTTGCGTTTGAAGGAGCTCTTCTGGACAGCGTTATGCTGCTGCAGAAGGGGAGAATCGGGAATGTTCTTCTTTCTACCGCCGACCAGCTTACGGAGGCTCTTTACAGCCTGATGGACAGAGAGGCTTACTGGAAAGGCATTCCGGTTTCAGAAGGTGCGGTTGGATTTGTCTTTTCAAACTCTCCTGAAGGGGCTGTGGCAGCAGTGGAGGATGTGGTTCTCACGCGAAGGAACCCGTCCTGGGAACTTGACCGTATGCTGCGGGAAAACTCCCTGGAATGGAAAGACATAGATGCTGTGGTAACTTCTCTCCTTCCGGGAGAAGATCCAGCCAGATTTGCATTTGTTCCGGAAGTTATTCCGCATCTTACATACAAGCAGTATTGCGGGCAGTATTTTACCGCCTCGGCCTTCGGTCTGCATTATTGCGGAGAGCTTCTGCAGAGGGGAGGCAAGTTCAGGAGGATTCTCCAAGCTTCCTGCAGCAGAGGCACTTATTCATTTATCTTGACTAGCGGCTTATGTACAAACTGATTCTTCTTTCCGTAGTCCAGAGCGCACTTCTGGTTGCGGGCCAGATGTTTCTCAAGTTCACGATGAACAAGATAGACAAACTATCTTTCACCTGGAGGTGCATCAAGCAGCTTTTCACGGATTATAACTTCCTGCTTTGCGGTCTTTGCATGGGAGGCGCATCCGTTCTGTGGTTCTACATCCTTAAGAATTATCCGTTCAGTGCTGCTTACCCGATGATCAGTTTCAGTTATGTGCTTGGTCTGGTTGTTGCAGGAGTTGTATTCCACGAGCACATTCCTTTTGTAAGATATGTGGGTGTGGCTCTGATAATTATTGGTGCTATACTTATAGTTCAGAAATGACAGGAAAGAGATTCTTCATACTGGCTTTGCTTACTGTTGCCTGTGGTTGGGCTTTTGCCCAGACACCTCAGGAGAAGGAGGCTTTTGCACGCATTGTCTCTTCCACGACCGGAATGAAGACAATGACTGCGGATTTTGTTGAAACAAAGCACCTTCAGATGTTGGAAGAAGACGCTGTCCAAAGCGGGAGACTATGGTACAAGGCTCCTTCCTCAATGAGATGGGAGTATGGCAAGGATTTCTACGGTGTGCTTTCCCAAAGGGGTGCATATATGGTTCGCGGAGGAAAAAGGGACGGAGCCCTGACAAGGGGATTCTCCCAGACCGGGAAGATGGTAACCGGCCTTATCAGCAATCTCAGCGATAACCTGAAAGAATACAAGGTGACCTATGTAAAGGAAGGCAAGGACCTGAAAGTTACCGCAGTGCCTACCAGTCCGCGGATGAAGGGTATGGTCGACAGCGTGGTCATGAAGTTCGACACCGCCACCTGTCTGATAAAGTCCTTCGAGATCCGCAACAGTGCCGGATATACGTTGATTACATTCTCCAACGTGAAGAAGGACGTGGAAATCGATTCTCAACTTTTCAATTAATGCCATGAGAAGTCTGCCCCTGTGTTTCATAGTGCCGTTCTATAACAACAGCAAGACTGTAGGGGCAGTCATAACCAGCATAAAGGAAGCGGGTTACAGTGTCATCGCTGTGAATGATGGCTCTACCGATTCCAGCTTGGAGGCAGCCCGTGGGGCCAATCCCGATTTTGTGGTTTCGTACACCAGGAACCGCGGCAAGGGCTATGCCCTCAGGCAGGGTTTCAAGACTGCCTGGGAGGAGGGATTCCGATATGCTATGGTCTTTGATGCAGACGGGCAGCATACACTTACCGGAGCCAAGGCTATGATAGGTGCCGCTTTGGATCTTCCTGAGAAAGAAAGGGAGAGGACAATTATAGTTGGAAGCCGCAGCCGCAGGGGTGCCGATGGCGGAGGAAAGTTTGCGAACAACTTCTCCAACTTCTGGCTGACAGTCCAGACCGGAAAGAAACTCGGCGATACGCAAAGCGGAATGAGGCTCTACCCGTTGGAGAAAATCTGCAGCGTGCATTTTCTCGGTAACCGATATGAGTTTGAGACTGAGATTCTTGTGAGGATGGCATGGAGGGGCTTCTCACTTAAGGAAGTACCGGTGGACGTGATTTATCCAGAGGATCGCGTGACACATTTCCGCAAGGGGGCGGACTTCACCAGGATTTCTTTTATGAACACTTTCCTTACGGGAGCGGCCATCGTTTACGGCTACCCTCGTATGCTCATAGAAAAACTCAGGAGGAAATGATATGGAGAGGTTCTTCCTGAGGATATATGACTTCTTTGCAGGCGGCAGGAGATGGTTGGCATTCCTGATTCCCCTGGTACTTCTTGCCGGTTTCTGGCTTTGCATCCGCAAGATTTCCCTGAATGAAGACATTGCGGCCTTCCTTCCGTACGGAAGCGGGGAGAGCAGCCGCCAGAGCCAGTTCGTTTACCAGAATCTAAGGAAGCAGGACAAGGTAATGGGCCTTATAAGACTCAGGGAAAACAAGGAAGATATCTATGAAACCATAGACCGTCTGGCGGAAGCTGCAGACGAGTTTTCATATCGTGTGGAGGATGCTCAGATTGAGGGCATAAAGGACCCTATGCTGAGGGTTGATGCCTCCTCGATGCTTGGTGTGGCGTCGTTCATCGCGGAGAATATGCCATATTTTCTGGATTCTGCGGATTACTCTGCGATGGATTCCATAGTCCGGAAGGGGGACTTCCTCAAGGCTCTTGAGGAGGACAAGGCCTCTTTGGTTTCCTCATCCGGAATCACCCAGGACATTACCTCTGCGGATCCTTTCCATTTTTCTTCCGGTCTGCTGAAAAAGCTATCCGAGCTTGGATCCGGGAGCGGATACAGGGTAATCGGAGATTATCTCTACACACCTGATTCCTCTGCGATAATGGTTAGTTTCTCCTCCGAGTATGGCGGGAGTGAGACCAATCATAATAAGCAGATGCTCAGCCAGGTGTATGAGGCCCGTGATTCTGTCCAGGCTCTTTTCCCAGATGTTGAAATGACCTTTACAGGCTCTCCTGTGATTGCCGTGATGAATGCAGACAGGATGAAGAAGGATTCCGTATGGTGCGCTGCCATTGCAGCCGGGTTGATAATCCTCCTTCTTGCCTGGTATTTCAGAAGACTCAGGCCGATTATCCTTATCTGCATACCTGTAATCTTCGGCATTGCGGCTGGGCTTGCGTTTATGGGAGCTTTCAAGAGCGAAGTTTCCAGCGTTGCACTTGCCGCCTGCTGCGTGATTTTCGGAATAGCTGTAGATTATTCGCTCCTTTATTCAACCAGATTGGGCTTTACCAGGAATGCGAGGGCGGCTCTGGGAGACATCTCAAGTCCTATGGTCATAGGCAACATAACCACAGTTGGAGCATTTCTTTCCCTGCTGGTCATGAGCGCATCCGGAATGAGGGACTTCGGGCTTTTCGCTGCTGTTGCGCTCGTTGGAGCGATACTGTTCGTGGTGCTCTTCCTGCCTCACTGGGTGGGAGAGAAGGACTACAGGCCGCGAGACGGAGGATGGATGGGAAAGTGGGCAAGCCTTCGCCCGGAAGAAAGCCGCTGGGTGTTCTGGATCCTTCTGGCTGTAACCGTAGTGCTGTTTTTCTTCAGCCGCAAGGTTACTTTCAGCGGAGACTTTACCAAGATCAACTATATGGCTCCGGCACAGAGTCAGCTTCTGGAGGACCTTTCTTCTTACGGCGCCGCCAAGGATGCGGTCGCAGTCTATTCCGTTTCTGAGGGAAAGACACTGGACCAGGCTCTGGAGGCTTCTGAGAAAGGAAAGGCTTTCATCGAGTCTTCTGTTGAGATTGGCAATATTTTGAAGATAAGCGGTATAGGGCCATTTTTTCCATCTTCTGCCGCGCAGGGGGAGAGACTGGCTATGTGGAAGGATTTTTCAGGAAAGCATTCCGGAACGCTTCTTAAAGCCCTGGATGAAAATGCTCCTAAGGCCGGTTTCAGCAAAGATGCTTTCAACACCTTCAGACAGCTTCTCAGCTCGGACCTGGAGGTTCAGGACGGGGAGTTTTTCTCTCCTGTGGCTTCACTGCTTTCTCCGTTCATCCTCAAGGACACTTCATCCACGATCGTGATGGATATCCTATATGCTCCTAAAGACAAGGTTGCCGGGCTTTATTCTTCATACGGAGGCTATAAGGACAAGGCGGAAGGATCCTTCCTGTTTGATTCCTACTCCATGACGGACAAGATGATAGATATACTCCAGAATGATTTCAACAAGGTGCTGGCTATATGCTCGATTCTGGTGTTCGCCTTCCTCTGGATCGCCTTCCGCCGCCTGGAACTGGCTCTTGCGGCCTTCCTGCCTATGGTTATCAGCTGGATATGGATTACGGGAATAATGGGAATCTTCGGAGTGAGCTTCAACATAGTGAACATCATACTTGCCACGTTCATATTCGGTCTGGGAGACGATTACACAATCTTTATGGTGGAAGGCCTGCAGTACGAGCATACATTCAGGAAACCTCTCCTGTCTTCCTACAAGACCGGAGTCACCCTGAGTGCCCTTACGATGTTCATCGGAGTCGGCTCCTTGGTGTTTGCCATCCATCCGGCCCTGCATTCGCTTGGAAGCGTGGCTGTTATCGGAATGGTTTGCGTGGTGGCCCTGGCCTTCATACTTCCTCCGGTCCTGTTCCGTTTCCTGGTTTGCAAATCGCTGAGGAAAGACCGCAAGGACAGGATTTTTCCGGTAAGGATAGCTGATATCCTGGTAACCCTCTGGAGCGGATTTGTCTTCTTGCTGTTCCTTCTGGCGTTCAAGCTCAGGGGCGTGGTCGGAAAGAAGCAGAGTGCCGCATCGCTGAGAAAGAAGATAACAGGTGTCATGCGCTTTTTCTCAACCGGCCTCCCGAGATCCTCTTTCTCTCTGATGCTCAGCGATGGTACCTTCAAGGGAAAGGAAGCGTTCGCTGAGGCCGGGAAGATATTTGAAAATGAAAAACCTGCCGTAATCATATGCAACCACCAGTCTCACCTGGACCTAATGTACCTGCTGGCCCTTTCAGACAAGATTGCGGTGGTTACCAACGGATGGGTGTACAATTCTCCGGTTTATGGTAACTTTGTGCGCCAATCCGGATTTGTCTGCATAGACGACGGGGTTGAGGCCAACCTGGAGAAACTGAAGGCCCTGAAGGAGGCTGGAATGTCTGTTTTGATCTTCCCTGAAGGTACCAGGAGCGAAGACTGCAGCATACTGAAGTTCCGAAGCGGAGCTTTCTCCCTCGCCAAAGACCTTGATATGGAGATTCTTCCGATAGTGCTTTTCGGTCCGGGAGAGATACTTCCAAAGGGGGAGCACATTTTGAGGAGAGGCAAGGTGGCTCTTCAGTTCTGCGACAGGATAAGGCCGTCTGAATTGGATGATTGGGGTCCTAGGCCACTTAAACAGGCCCAGGAGTTCAGAAGATACTATACCCAGGCTTACGCTTCCCTGAGGGGAAGGATGTATGCCGATGAAGATTTTAGGAAGTTACGAGACAATGACAGGAATTTGTACAGGTCGGAAGGTGATATGGTATAAGGGGCTGCTGGCAGCGGCCTTGCTGTTTTTGGCGGCAGATCTTTTCTCTCAGGAGCTTGCGGATGTCCACAAGCTCTGGAAAGACAGGGAATGCAAGGTTGAGGGCCGTCACCGCAGCAAAGCTTTCGTTTATGTTCCCGAAGTGGCTGGAGAAAACCGTCCGGCAGTGGTGATAATGCCCGGTGGAAGTTATACTTATCTGGGAATCAGAGGAGAAGGCCATGATGTGGCCAAATGGTTTGCTGCCAGGGGATTTGTGGCCGTTGTCCTGCGTTACAGGATGGGATTCTACGGTGCAAGGTATCCACAGCAGCTGGAGGATTATCGCCTGACGATGGATTACCTGAAGGATAATTACAAGATGTTTGGCATAGATACCACCAGGATAGGGGCGGTCGGTTTTTCGGCCGGAGGTCATCTGGCCGGTTGCGCCGCTATGGAGGATGATCCGCATTACAGGGCTGATTTTGTGGCTATGCTTTACCCTGTAATCACGATGAGAGATCCTCACGCCCACGAGCCTTCCCGCAAGCATCTTTTAAGGGGGGATGAATCCCTGATTGCAAAACTATCTCTGGAAGAGAACGTTACAGAAGAGTTCCCTCCTGTTTTCCTGCTCCATTGCGAGGATGACCAGGTTGTGGATCCCGCAGCTTCCCATGTTTTCGCTTCCGAATTAGAGAAATTAGGCGTAACTTGCCACATTGAATTCCACGACAAGGGTGGGCACGGGTTCGGAATCGCTCCGGCAAAAAGTTCCGGTGCGCTCCAATGGCAGGGCAGATTTGTGGAATGGCTTGATAAGACGGTATTCGAATAACTATGGACACGAACAGTAAAACCCCTAGGGACATTTCTGAAATATGGGACGACATACGTCCTTTCAGGGATGATGAAATCCCGGCTGCTATGCAGAGAATCGCCACAGACCCGGATTTTCCGAAGGTAATGTCATATATCTACGAAGGACAGGACGTTGAGGCCAAAATCAAGGCGTTTTCCAACTTCAAGACCGTGAGCCAGTTTCAGATTGACTTCATGTTCGATGCCATAAACGCGATCATTCGGAAAACCACCACCGGTTTCACCTATGACGGACTGGAGCATCTGGAAAAAGGCAAGGGATATCTCTTTGTCTCAAATCACAGGGACATTCTCCTGGATGCGGCTCTGCTTCAGATAGCTTTGTACAATTGTGGTCTGGATTGCTCGGAAATTACTTTCGGAGACAATCTCATGCAGCCCGGCATTGTGTCTGACTTTGGGAAGAGCAACCGGATGTTCAAGGTTGTCAGGCGTGGAACCACAAAGGATTTCTTCAAGACTTCCATGCATCTTTCCAGCTATATCAGATACGTCCTTAATGAGAGGAACACTTCCGTGTGGATCGCCCAGCGTAACGGCCGTACCAAGGACGGAGACGACAAGACCAGTCAGACCGTATTGAAGATGTTCTCCCTTTCCGGAGACCGTAACATCGGCACCAATTTCTCAGCCCTGAACATAGTGCCTATGGCCATATCCTACGAGTGGGAAACCTGTATCACTCAGAAAGTCAGGGAACTGTACCTGTCTCAGGAACATCCTTACATCAAGGAAAAAGACGAGGACTTCCGCAGCATCATGGAGGGCATCCTTTCCCCTAAAGGCAAGGTCCACATCCAGATCTGCGAGCCGATCACGGCTGAAGAGCTTCTTAACGCAGGATCCATGGACCGCAACGAGGCCCTGGCATATATAGCATCTGTCATAGACAACAGGATATACAGCGGATACAAGCTTTTCAACACTAACTACATTGCATTTGACATGCTGTACAACACCTTCAAGTTTACGGACAAGTACACCAAGGAGGAATACAAGCATTTTGCGGACGTGATGCACGCCACTCTATCCAGATGGAAGGAGAGCCTGCTGCCTCTTATGAACCTCTATCTGAAGGTTTACAGCAATCCGGTAGTCAACAAGCTTTCTTTGGAATAATCAGCGGATTTCCATTTTCCTTTTCACATCGGCGATGATGTCATCGTCCACAAGCGCCTTTGCGCACTCGAAGGCGAACTCCAGGCACACTCCGGCCCCGCGTCCGGTAACAAGAAGGCCGTCCCGCTCCGTCTTTGAGGTAGACAGGCTGAAGTTTTTCTCCACCTCTTCCCTGACGGATGTGTGGCAGGTTGCCCTCTTGCCTTTCATTATGCTGAATCCTGCCAGGGCGGACGGCGCTCCGCAGATTGCGGCTATAAACTTTCCTGCCTTCTCGTATTCTTTGAGGATTGTGCCTACAAGACTGTTTTCGGCCAGATTCCTGTATCCCGGATAACCGCCCGGGAGAATTACCATATCTCCTTCCGAAACTATCCTGCGGATATCTTTATCGTCGCTGAGGAAAGAGTCCGCCTTGAGGAAGACATTGTGGGAAGAGGGAACCATAAGGTCTTTTTCAAGCGAGACCTTTTCCACCTCAACTTTGCATCTTTCAAGCACATCTATCGGGGCTGCGGCCTCCAGAATCTCAAATCCCGGAGCCAGGAACAGAAAAACTTTTTTCATAATGCCACAAAGTTAGTTTTTATTCGTCTTAAATATGGTTTCTTTATAGTATCTTTATGTCGTGACAGAGAATTAATGCAAATCAAATATTAACTCAAACTCATTTATGAATCAACTTTTCAAAAGAATCGTCATGATTGCCGCAACCGCTTTGGCTCTTGTGGCTTTTGTAAATGTGTCCAGCGCGCAGCAGGATGTCAGATGGCTGCGTAACCCGGCAATTTCGCCAGACGGATCCCAGATAGTGTTCGGCTATATGGGCAATCTGTACAAGGTTTCTTCAGAGGGCGGTCTTGCTACCGCAATTACCAGCGGAGATAACTACAGCGGTTATCCCGTATGGAGCAGAGACGGAAAATATATCGCCTATGCTTCAGATCTTTACGGCAACTTCGATGTATTCGTGATGCCATCCGGCGGTGGTGTTCCGACCCGTCTGACCTACAATTCGACGGCGGACTATCCGTTCGATTTCACCCCGGACGGAAAGTATGTCCTGTTCGGAAGCGGCAGATTCGCTCCGGCAGAGAGCATCCGTTTCCCGTCATCTATGTTCAAGAACCTTTACAAGATTCCGGTTGGAGGCGGTCGTCCGATCCTTGTTACCGCAGCCGGTGCAGACGAGGCCAACTTCAACTCCGACGGAAGCAAGATCGTCTTCCAGGACAAGAAGGGATATGAGGACCCTTGGAGAAAGCACCATACATCTTCCGTTACCCGCGACATCTGGGTATATGACCTCAAGGCAAACACTTACACCAAGGTCAGCACATATGAGGGCGAGAACCTGAAGCCGGTATTCTCTCCTGACGGAAAGGCAGTTTACTATATCTCCGAGATGAAGCTCAATAAGGCCAACAACGCCCTGAACCTCTTCAAGCAGGACCTTGCATCGGGGACCAAGACTCAGCTGACCGATTTCAAGGATTTCCCTGTAAGGGAGATCAGCATCGCAAAGAACGGCACCATCTCATTTGTATGGAAGGGCGACATCTACACCATAAAGGACGGCCAGAAGGCCAAAAAACTGAATATCTATGTGGCCGACAATGCTGGCTATCAGAAGATCAAGAACATCGATATCAAGAACGCAACCGAGATGTCCGTAAGCCCTACAGGCAAGGAAATCGCCCTGATCAACCGCGGCGAACTCTTCGTAGTAGGGGTCAACGACGGCCGCACCAAGAGAATCACCAACACTCCTTACCAGGAGAGGATGATCACCTGGGATCCTGACGGAAAGGCCATCTACTATTCCGCTGAGGTTGACGGCAACTGGAACATAATGAAGGCTACTCTCAAGGACACCACCGAGAAGTACTTCTACGCTTCCACCCTCGTTAATATCAGCAAGGTTGTCGCCGACGGAAAGGACAACTTCATGCCTGACGTTTCTCCTGACGGAAAGAAGCTTGCCTATATCAGCGAGCGCAACACTCTTAAAGTTATGGACCTCAAGAGCAAGAAGACCGTTACGGTGCTTCCTAAGGGCCACAACCATTCTTATCGCGACGGTGACTGGGGATTCGAGTGGTCTCCTGACAGCAAGTGGCTGCTGGTTGATGACCAGAAGAACATGATGAGAGGTGGAGCAACCGCCCTGATCAGTGCAGACGGCGGAGAGATCCGATATCCGGTCAACAGCGCTTACGGCGAGAGAATGGCCAAGTTCGGCTTCGGCGGACAGGCCATGACTTACATCGGCAGCGGCGGAAACCGCGGCGGCGGTGGAGTGAAGGCCGCTTTCTTCGACAAGGAGTCTTACGACAAGTTCATGCTCAGCAAGGATGACTTCGAGCTTCTGGAAGAGAAGGAAAAGGCCGGAAAGAAGCCTGAAGGAAAACCGGGAGATAAGCCAGGCGACAAGAAAGACGGCAAACCGGGAGAAAAGCCTGGAAAGAAAGACGTAAAGCCTATCGTTTTCGATGATTTTGACCTCATTGAGACCAGAATAGCCGACATCCGCACAGACGGTTCCCCAATGGCTTATTTCCTTACCAAGGACGGCAAGAAGATGTACTATGCAAAGAACGGTGAGAAAGGAATGGAGCTCTGGAGCACAGATACCCGCAGCCGTGAAAGCAAGAAGGTAGGCCAGGGTTCAGTAGGCGGAATGCTTTCAGCAGCCGAGCTCAGCGCAGACGAGAAGAGTCTTTTTGCCCTGCGCAACGGTTCTCCTGTGAAGATCGACCTTATGAGCGGAATGGCAAAGCCGATAATGATTGCAGGCAAGATGGAGCTTGACGCCGCCGGCGAGAGGGCCTACATGTTCGACCACATGTGGCTCCAGGTCACCAAGAAGTTCTACGATCCTACCATCCACGGAATCAACTGGAAGATGTATCACGACGAATATGCAAAGTTCCTCCCTTACATCAACAACAACTATGATTTCCAGGTTCTTCTGAGCGAGCTTCTCGGCGAGCTTAACGCTTCCCACACCGGAGGACGCTACTATGCTGCAAGAGCAATGACCGGCGGTGACGTTACCGCCAACTTCGGCATGCTCTTCGACGAGACCTACACTGGAGAAGGCATCAAGGTTTCAGCCATCATCCCTGGCGGTCCTGCAGACAAGCTTTCCAACAAGATCCGTCCTGGTGACATCATCACCGCCATCAACGGCGAGAATATCCCTGCATCGGAGAACTACAACAAGTATCTGAACAACATCGCCAACGTCAACACCGTGGTAACCGTAAAGTCCACTGCAGGCAACACTTTCTCCCAGACTCTCCGTCCTGTGACCGAGTCAAGCCTGAGCCATCTGGTTTACGAGTGGTGGGTAAGAAGATGCGAGAAAATGGTTGAGGAGCTTTCCGGCGGCAAGATCGGTTATGTCCACGTTGAGGGCATGAACCAGCAAAGCTATCAGGTTATCTACAACCGTCTGATGGGCAAGCACGTAAAGAAGCAGGCCGTAGTGGTTGACACGAGATTCAACGGCGGCGGCTGGCTCCACGACGAGCTGGTCACCCTGCTCGGCGCCAAGACCTACATGCGCTACGCTCCTCAGGGAAATCTTCTGGACGACGGCGAGCCTCTTGGAAGATGGCAGAAGCCGAGTGCAGTCCTCACCTGTGAGGGCAACTACTCAGACGCCTTCATGTTCCCGTTCGTCTATCAGCAGAACGGAATCGGCAAGGTTTACGGTATGCCTGTCCCTGGTACTGGCACAGCCGTATGGTGGGAGACCCAGATAGACCCTACCATTGTATTCGGCATCCCGATGATCGGCTCTATGGGAACAGACGGCAAGGTTACCGAGAACAAGCAGTTTGAGCCTGACGTAAGGGTTGAACTTCCATACAACGACTTCCTCTCCGGCAAGGACCCTCAGCTTGAAGCAGCTGTAAAGGGCCTGCTGAAGGAAATCAGATAAGTTATTCTCTACAGACACAAAACAAAAATACTCCCGACTTCAGAAATGAGGCCGGGAGTTTTTGTTAACCCATACATAGTCTATTTTGTTACGGCGCGGACTGGCAATCCTATGTGACGGTAACAAAAAGCGAAATCATAATCTTCGTCTTCGTCCGTAAACAGTATGATAGCTTGTCTCTGTTCATCGGAAGGCTTTTGTGAGCCCCAATATAACGCGTTGGTTCCTACATAACGAGGGGTATTGCCTTCTATACCTCCTGCGGAAGGAAGGAATATGCTGTTGCGGTTCTTCAAACTTGTTATCAGAAAACCTTTTACACCGTTTACAGTTGTCGGGGACCAGTCTGTGTTTTCCAAAAGTTCTTCAATATCGTCCCAAGTTGGCATACGCCATTTTCCGCCTATCTTTTCATGGGCCACATCGTCAGACTGGAGCAATGTTAATTTGTTGTCCACAGTCCCATAGTTCGAATCCGAATTGTATTTAGTCAGACTGTTTGACGTACCGTTGCAAAACTTGTAAGTAGCCCAAGAATAATCAGGCTTTGGCTCAGTCTCTCCCCAGGCAAAATAATCTCCGTAATCCTCAGGCGATTTAGCACCTACGTTACGGTCTGCCCATTTGACAGAGAGTCCCATATCTACAGCCTTGAGTGCAACTACATTGATTGTGCATTCACCCGTCTTGCCGTCACATGATGCAGAAATCTGGGCTGTACCAAGAGCAACCGCAGTTACCTCTCCATCAGAGGAAACGGTTGCAACAGAAGCGTTGGAGGAAGCCCAAGTGACAGTCTGTTCCGTTGCGTCGGAAGGAGAAATGTATGCTTTGATAACCTGCTTTTCTCCGGCAGTAAGATCAATTACAGCTTCGCTGAGAACAATGGAAGAAACCGGAACTGTCTTGTCTTTTTTAGTGCATCCCGAAAAAATAACTGCAGATGTTAAAGCGGCAAGGAATATAAAAAGAAACTGTTTCATAACAATCAGTTATAGTGTTTGCGCAAAGATAATGATTGTTGTTAAAAATTAAAATTTCTTTCTTTTTTTTTTCTAAATATTTTAAAGAAGTTGCACTGAATTGAAATAGATGTTTTTTGTTTACGTTTATTCGTGTAGTGGATAAATATTGCCGAATTTGTGCAGTATAGATTATTATTCTGTAATTTTGAGAAAAATTGTGAAGATATGCCAGAGGTATTGATTTATGTGGTTTTCGCGCTGTTGGTGGTGGCGCTTGTGGTGCTGTTCATCCTTTCATCAAAGCAGGGGAGGATGATTCGTTCCTTGAAAGAAGACAATGAGGGCTTTATGAAGGATCTCAGCCAGAACCTTAAGGATTATCACAAGGAGAACAAGGATGATTACGAGAGGGCCCAGACATCGCAGAGGGAAGAGATTTCGGAGAGGATGAAGGATATGCGTGAGAGCCAGAAAGACCAGATCGAGAGCCTGAAAACGATGCAGGAACAAAGGCTTAAGTCTATGGAGGAAAGCCAGAAAGAAAGGCTGTCGTCTATGGAAAAGCAGCAGCAGAACCTGATGCAGACCACGGAAAAGAGTCTGGACAAGATGAGGGACACCGTTGAGGAAAAGCTGGAGAAGACTCTCAACGACCGCATCAGCAAGAGCTTTGAAACTGTGGGCAACCAGCTGGACAACGTCAAGAACGGCCTTGCCGAGATGCGTGACCTGGCAAAGGATGTTGGAGGGCTCAAGAAAGTTCTTTCAAACGTGAAGATGCGTGGCGGACTCGGCGAGGTGCAACTTCAGATGCTTCTGGAACAGTATCTTGCACCGGGCCAGTATGTAGCCAACGCCCATACCGGAGAAGACAAAAACGCCGTAGTGGAGTTTGCCGTAAGGTTTCCGGGCCAGGACGGCAATCCTATACTTCTGCCGATAGACTCAAAGTTTCCTAAAGACAGATATGACGCTTTGCTGGATGCGTATGAGTCTGCAGACAAGGATGCTATGGAGAATGCCAGAAGGGATTTCTGCTCAGCCATAAAGAACGAGGCAAAAAATATCTCCAAGTATATCAACGTGCCTCAGACCACGCCGTTTGCCATTATGTTCCTGCCGTTTGAAGGACTGTATGCGGAGGTGGCAAGAGACAACAACCTGCTGGAAAGCCTGCAGAAGGAGTTCAGCGTAACGGTTGCCGGCCCTACAAACCTTTCTGCCATACTTACCAGCTTCCAGATGGGCTTCCGTACACTTGCCATCCAGAAGAAGGGCAGCGACGTATGGAAAGTCCTGGGAGAGGTAAAGACTGAGTTTGGCAAGTTCGGGGACATGCTGGAGAAGGCCAAGGGCAAGATCCAGGGGGGACTGGAAGATATGGACAAGCTTATCACCACCCGCACCAACCAGATAAACCGCAAACTCCGCGATGTGGAGGCTGATGCCGTATCCATAGACACTGATTCTCCTAGCCGACTTCTGGAAGAAGAGTAGCTATCTTTTACTATATTTGCAAGGAACCTAATACATCATAGTTATGGAACAGAAAAATGCGCTGGCCCATCCCGATGCCGCGATAATGAAGGAAAACATCGCCAGAAACTGGCTGCCGAGATATACCAAGAGGAAACTGGAGGATTTCACGGACTGCATACTTCTTACGAACTTCGGCAACTACGTGAATATGTTTGCCGAGAAGTTCGGAGTTGAGGTTGTGGGAAAAGAAGGCAACATGCCAAATGCCAGCGCAGAGGGCATTACCATAATCAACTTTGGAATGGGAAGCCCTAACGCCGCCACCATCATGGACCTTCTGGGAGTAATCCATCCAAGGGCCTGCCTTTTCCTGGGCAAGTGCGGCGGCATAGACAAGCATACCAAGATAGGGGACCTGGTCCTTCCGCTTGCCGCCATCAGGGGAGAAGGAACTTCTGACGACTATTACCCTCTGATTGTTCCGGCCCTGCCTGCCTTCATGCTCCAGAGAGCTATTTCCTCAGCCATCCGAGACCACGGCAAAGACTATTGGACAGGAACGGTATTCACCACCAACAGAAGGCTTTGGGAGCACGACGAGCATTTCAAGACTCTCCTTTCCACCACCAGGGCAATGTGCGTTGATATGGAAACTGCCACTTTGTTCATCTGCGGTTTCGCCAATCATATCCCAACCGGAGCACTGCTCCTTGTCTCCGACCAGCCTATGATACCTGAGGGCATCAAGACCGAGGCCAGCGACAACATCGTGACAAAAAACTATGTTGAAGACCACCTCCAGATGGGAATAGATGCCCTGAAGAAGATCATAGAAGACAACAGAACCGTAAAGCACCTGAAATACGACTGGTAATCAGATGAAAACCATAGAAGTAGTAGCGGCCGTCATAAAAAAGGACGGCCGTGTCTTTGCAACCCAGAGGGGCTACGGGGATTTCAAGGATTTCTGGGAATTCCCCGGCGGCAAGATCGAACCGGGAGAAAGCCCTGAAGATGCTCTTAAGAGAGAAATCAAGGAAGAGCTGGATGCCGACATTTCAGTTGATTCCTTCCTCCAGACAGTTGAATACGACTATCCAAAGTTCCACCTGATCCTTCACTGCTTTCTGTGCAGCCTGAAAAACGACACCCTCCATCTTCTTGAACACGAATCCGCCAGATGGCTCTCCGCCAATGAACTGGACTCAGTTGAATGGCTTCCTGCCGACCTGTCTGTAATCCAGGAACTTAAGCAAAAGATGATTCTTTGAAGTAACACTGTTGTTTCAAAAGTGAAGTAAACTGGTGCAAACGGTCTGAAAGAATAAGCAAGGAATTAGTTTATCTGATTTTTTTTTTATAATTGCAAAAGAAAAATAAAAGTGCACATTGTAAACGAATATGACTTTTTATTAACTTTTAAATATTTTTTCAATTATGATTAGCAAACGAGTTACCTCTTTTTTCAGGCGAATCACCGTTTGCCTGACAATTTGTACAATGATTGTTCTTTTTGCACTATCTTGCCAGAAAGATGAAGGCATAAAGCAAAAAGATCCAAATGCGCTTACCAAGTCAGAAGCTAAAGCTTATTTTGAGCGGACGGCTACTACACTCAAGTTTCTTACTGCAACCTGCGGCCCTGCCGAAACCAAGAACCAGGATTATTCCATTACCGAGAATATGGTGATTGAATGGGATCAAGCCCTTGAGGGGGAAACCGCAGACAGTTATGTCGTGGAAATCCCGATAAGGATGGTATCTCCTGTATCAGCATTGCTTTATGACGGCATCGGCCATTTGAACAAGAATATCCGCCAGGTTCAGATGAACGTGTCTTTGGTAATCGAAAAGCATAAAGATGACGGTTGCTTCCATCATTATGTATCGACAACTGTCGGCTCTTATTCCAAGTCTACAGCAAATACAAAGTATGGTTTTCTCTGCGACAAGAGTTCCTTTTATGGTTACCAAATATTTAATGAGGAGAATGGGAATTTTGTTTCAGCTAATCATTATCACGATGGCCTCTATGAACAGCGCAAATTATTTTCAGCTGATTCCATAAGACGAATATATGGAACCGGAAAAGATTTGCTCTGTAGGGGGATAACATTTATCTTCTCCCAAAATGCTATAACTAAGGGTGGGGGCGGTGCCACTTCTGGAGAATCTACAAATTGTCCTTCATGCGGAACAGCAATAGATGTAACTAGGATAAAAGACGGCATTTATACTTGTTTTTGTGGAGAACAGTTCATAGTCCTTATAGATCCGGAAAGCAATATTTGGGATTATGAAACATGTACGCAATGCGGTTTCCCTCTTCCAATTTGCATCTGCATTTGTCAACAATGTGGTTATTATAAGAGTGAGTGTATTTGTAATACTGGTGCGACCTATTGTCCTCATTGTCATAACCCAAGTTGCGATGGATCTTGTCAATCAGGGAACGGAGGAAGTAGTGGAAACAATGGGAATGGCAATAATGGAGAGTCAGGTGGGCTTCCATCTGGCTATTATCAAGTTTTAGTTCAAGTTCATTTTGATGCCTATTTAGAACAACCACATGGAGCGGTATCTATTACTCCAGATGCAACTTCATTTGAGGCCGGTTCCACTGTTACTATATCAGCGACACCTTTTTCAGGTTATCAGTTTGTAGGTTGGAGGTTAAACGGAGTTATGATAACATCTGACAATCCTTATTCTTTCACAGTCAGTGAACACCAGACTTATTATGCGGTTTTTAATAATGTAGAAGATTAAGTTTATGAAAAGATTATATGTAATACTGTTTTTGATAGGCATCCTAGTTTCCTTTCAGGTAAATAGTTTTTCTTACCCGAAGAAGTTGAAGAAGGTAGAGGTTTTGATTCGCTCTGAAAAAGAAGTTTCCCTTTTAGGGAAAAAAGTTTTTGTCGCCAGCTCGCTAAACTCTAACGAACTCTCTGAACGTGACAAGGAGTTGAGAGATAATACATTTAAATCTGTATTGAGCAAATGCGGTGCTGAGATTGTCTATAAGGAAGAAGAGGCAGACTATATACTATTTTATCTTTATGAAGATTCCGATTTGAGTTTTTCTACAGAAACCGCAGAGACTACTCATCATTCATTTTCCAATCCATTGTATAGTTCCTTGTTTTGGAATTCTTTTTACAGATTTAATCCTGATAACAACAGTCAAAAAAGATATGACACTTCCATTCCTGAAATGGTTTACCAGTATCAGGAGGAACCGTCATCAATTCAAAAGCAATACAGGAAAACACCCGCAACCAAAAGGGTCTATACAGACAAATGGCTGCGCTATTCCCTGATGATTAGTATAACTTCAGCAGAGGACAATTCTACCTCTTTGTGGAATTTCCAATCTGTAATTTTGAGCAGTTCCAAATATAGATTTATTGAAGTTCTTCCATATATGATTTTAGCTGCAGAAGATTATTTTGGCAGACAAATTGGCAGTAAGTTTAAAAAAGTGACTATAAGGTCTTCAAGTGAAGGCTTGCAAATTGAAAGATAACATTTTTTAATATGAAAGTTATTTTTATAAACAAGTGGATTGTTCCGGCTATACTATTACTGCTGATCGTCTCTGATTATGCCAGTTCAGAGCCGAGGAACCGGGATACCGATAAAATGCGTATATCTTCCTTTATCCATTCGGAGGGATTATATTCCATAAAGGGCAAAAGTTATTCTCTTACTATTAAAAGCGGGGAGAATAATGACATTGCAACTACCAAAAATTTAGAAAGTTACATTAAGGCCGCCTTGGCGTTGGAAGGAGCCCAGTATGTAAGCGACGAAATGAAGGCGGATTATGAGTTAATTCTTGAATACAGTTACTTTCTGTCTGACGGTCATTCCAAGGCCCCTAGACTGCGCAGCGCCCACAAATTTGAAGAAATGGCGCATAAGACGTATTCCCCAAACGGAGTGCTGATGTCACACCCGTATAGTCCAATGAAGGAGACTCCATATACTGATATGGGGGCGAAGTTTGAACAGTCTAAGGCAAGCTGGAAGCAATTTAATTCATCAAAACCAGAGTCCCTGAAGAACTCTAAAAGCAGAAGGGAACTGATTGTGTCACTAAAAATCAAGGAACATGGCAGCAATTTTCCAAGAAACAGTATGCTTGTCATTGTTTCAACATCCAACAGATCAGAAGTAGATATGCTGCAACCTTTTGCTTCCTATTTGATGATTAATAAATTTGGTCATTGTTATAAAAAGTGGGAAAACTTCAGGCTGCCGATGCGAGATTCGGATTTCTTGTCCTTTATAGATTATGCTCATTCGTTGAGGTAGTGGCTCGAGAGTTTATGGAAGCAAGCTGTTGCAAATAAATTGAAAGAATAAGCAAGGAATTTGTTTTTCTGAATTATTTTTTTTTAGATTTGCAAAAGTAGAATAAAAGTGCACATTGTTAATGAACAAGGCATTTTATTGACTTTTAAATATTTTTCAATCATGGTTAGAAATAGAGTTCCCTCTTTCCCCAGGCAGATAATAGTTTGCCTGTCCTTTTCTCTGATAATCGCCTTATTTGCCTTGTGTTTGCCTATATGTGCAATGGGGCAAGATTCAGAGTCTCTTCTTTCGAATGACAAAGTCATAGAGACCCCACCGATGTACAGCAAAAAGCACTTTGCTTTAGGAATGTACGAAGCTCTTTATAAAGCCACATCGCAGAGCATGTCAAGCGATTTTGACGAGTTCTATGTTGAACTGTTGTTTTATGTCAATGCCAATGGAAAGGTTGATTCTGTTAATCTTCATAAGTCCTCCGGGTACGATTATATAGACAATAAAATGCTTCAGCTTTCCAAAAGGCTGGTAAAACGTCATAAGCTGGTATCCCCTGCAGTCAGTAAGAATGGTGAATCAATTTCTTCTACCGTTTTGCTTCCAATGTATTTTCACATGTTTCTTCCTCCTGGGGAGAAAACAAACGGCGAAAGCATAGAAGTTCAAAATAGAGAACTCTATGTGCCCTCTAGCCAATGGTACTGGACCATTAAAAATGGTACCGATGAAAACCAAAAAGGTTTATATTGGCCTGGAAAATACAGGGGAAATTAAAGATGAAACATCGTGAGACTATAATGCATTTTGGAGGACTTCTAACAGGAGTCCTCTTTGTTATATTGCTCTTGGGTTCTTTGTTGCTTTGCCGATATACAAACAGCTTCGGTTCTTGGTTCCCGTATAATGTGCTGGCAGGCATCTCTGCGATTGTGGTTTGTGTACAATTTTGCCTTTCAAGAAAATTCAGAATAAACACTGCTGATATTCTGTTGCTTTCATACTGCTTGTATGCCCTTGTCAGAATTTTGCTGGAAAAAGAAAGCCACATAGAACCTCTTACAACAGTAAAATGGCTGCTTCTTGGTTTACTGTATATTAAAGGAAGACTGTCTGATAAAAGATATATTCCTCTAATGTTGATAACACTCGGTTTGTGTGGCGTTCTTTCATATCTTTTCGGCTTTTTCTACAACCCGGGGCACTTGGGAGCGTATGTTTCCATAGGCTTATCCGGTGTAATCTCTCTTCTGTTTGAAAAAGACAGCAGCCGGTACAAAAAGGTTCTTCTTGCATCGCTGAGCATATTACTGTTTGTCATTCTGGTTCTCTCTAAATCAAGGGGTGCGTTTTTGGCTCTTTTCCTGGCATTAGCATATCTGTGGTTCAGTTCAGACAAATACAGAGGTCTAAAGCCAAACAGAAAACGGTTGATTTGTGCGCTTTTATCCGGAGTGGTTTTAGTTGGTGCCTTTCTTCTGTACAGAATACGTGCCGGATCCGCTGATGTACGGCTTCTGATCTGGTTATCAAGCGGCGAAGCATTCCTGAAAGCTCCACTTTTCGGTTATTCATCCGGGGCTGTCCAGTCCCTGTATATGCCGTGGCAGGCGGAATTCTTTCAGACACATGAACTTTCCTCTTTTGCCCCTTTGGCAACCAACCATTACCAGACATTCAACGAGTATCTCCATATCCTCTGCGAACAGGGACTTGTAGGTTTTATCCTTTTCGCCTTGTTTGCAGTATGTGCCTTCAGGAAATGCAGCAACAGAGGACTTGTTGCTGCATCCATTTCTTTGGGAACATCTTCTTTCTTCCTTTACACATACGACATTATTCCAATAATCATACTGGCCCCGCTGTTCTTGGGACTTGCAAGCAGTTGTGGAATTAACGACAGTTGCAATGAAATCAAGAAGGAACAACGGCCTGCCAGATTACTTTTCTGTGCGGTTGTGTTGATATTGACCTTCGTAGTTTGCTGGAATGTGGGTAAGAGATATTCTTCTGCAGAAAAGGACTTGAAAGAATTCATTCGCCTTCCTGAAGATTCAATTGCAGATAGAATTTGTCCGTCAAGTGAATCAGTCATTTTAAGAAACAAGGATATGACTCTTCTCTATGCAACCCATTCTTTCCGGTTGTCCCCTCAAGACCACATTGCCGTTCTTGAACAATGTTCAAAAAGAATAACCGTGGTGGAAATGATGTCTGCCTTGGGCAACCTGTATCTTGACAGTTCATTAAACGACAAAGCAGAAAGATGTTTTATTTTGGCTCATTATATGGCTCCCGACAGAATGGTTCCAAAATATGATTTGTTCAAGTTTTATCGCGATAAGGGAGACTCTGGGAAAGCAAAAGAATGGGCAGATATCATCCTCTCATCTGCCCCTCGTACTTATAATGCCATTACAATAGAGATAAAGGCTGCCGCAAGAGAGTTTGTGAAGAGTCAAACTACGATAATTAACGGCAGATGATTAATATTTTGTTATTATAGAGTTTTTCCATTATCTTTGAATAGAATACGATGAGCACTTATAATAGTATGACTATTTATTAACTTTAAATATTGTCATTTATGGTCAGAAATCGAGTTATCTCTTTCCCCAGGCAGATTGCGGTTTGCCTGTCCTTTTGTCTAATCGCGATTCTTTTTGTTTTGTCCTGTCAGAAAGATGAAGGTTTAAAACAAAAAGATCCGAACGCTCTCACAAAATCTCAAGCCAAGGAGTACTTTGAGAATAATGCTGAAACTCTTCAGTTCCTTAAATTCTTGCCTTGTTCTCCATCAACCAAATCGCCGGATTCTTTGAGTTCATCATCGATCCTTATTTCCAATATGGTAATAGATTGGGACAATACTTTCATCGGCGAAACTTCGGACCAATACTATGCCGAGGTTCCTATCAAGATGATATCACCACTTAGTGCCATAATATATGATGGAATAGGTCATTTTAACAAGAATATTCATACAGTGGGTGTTAATGTTTCAATGCTCATTACTCAGAACAAGGAAACTGGTTCTTTTGAGCACCGCGAGATAATTGGGGTGGGAACATATAGTGAGAGTAACTCTTATTCAAATTACCCATATAGCTGTGACAAGTCCGGTTTTACTGGGTATCTGATATTCTGTAATGAAAAAGGCGAGTATTTGAGTTCTAATGTGTTTAGCCAAGGTCGAAGCAGGTCCTCAGAACTTTTTAGTGGCAATTTTGCCAAAGTAGACAGCACAGGCAAAGACATTCGCTTCCGTGGTATCTCTTTTCTTATAAACCGAGGTGCACTGACAAAAGGAGGAGGCGGGGTTTCTTCAGGAGAAGACAATATTTGTCCGATATGTAATGCTCATAATACAATTAGCTACATCAATGGTATGTATTATTGTTCAGCCTGCATGTCCAGTTTTGTATCGGGCGTTGATTTCATTTGCCCAGACTGTTCATATCCTTTTACAAATTGCCAGTGTATATGTTTGAAATGCGGTTTTGTCAAGTCTCAGTGCAAATGCTCGCCTGAGGGAGAAGATCTTTGTCCTTATTGCTATACACCTGGATGCACGGGCCAATGTCAAAATGGTAACGGCAATATACACGATAATTTTAGTATATCTGTTTCTTGTAATAACTTAATGGGGTATATAAGTGTCAGTCCTTTAAGGGATTTATATCAGTATAACACCACTGTAACTTTAACAGCACACCCTTATTCAGGATATGTCTTTGCCGGCTGGTATGAATCAGGGTCACTTGTTTCAACAAATAATCCCTATACTTTTAGCGTACAAAGAAACTATTCTTTGACAGGTGTGTTTAGCGGCAATTGATAATTAACAGATGTGTGTCGTATTGTGATAAGCAAATTATATCTTTTCATACTTTTCCTGCTTTATCCGGCCTTTCTAATTGGTCAGCACTCTGATTCCCTGAAGGTTCCCCAGACTTTTGAGGAAAGATATGACGCGTATGTTAATTATCTTTCACCGGAGAAGGTGTATCTGCATACAGACAAGGATGTATATGCCATTGGTGATACTATTTGGTTCAAGGGCTATGTGATTAACGCCTCTGTCTTGTCCTCTGATCCAGAGAGCCGTTATATCTATGTTGAGCTGACAAGAATGATAGTTTCAAAGAACTTGATTTCAGGAAGATATGAAGAGATTCCATATATGGAGAAGCGTGTCAAGATTAAACAGGTGGGAGATGTGTTCCAGGGCTATCTTCCCATTTCTGATGAATCCAATTCCGGCTATGCCAAGATACGTGCGTTCACCTACTGGAACCTCAACAAGGAACCAGAGTATCTTTTCAATAAGACTATCTCCATAATTAATCCGGTAAAGGACGACTACCTCAAAAGTCTGGAGAAGAAGAAAATAAGAAATGATTCATTCTATGAAGACATAGGTAGCGAGAACCCATTCCACAAGATAAGGAGAGTTGGAACCCTGGACTGCCAGTTCCTTCCTGAAAGCGGAAGGATGCTTGCAGGCATACCTAACATTGTCGGCATCAAGCTGATAGACAATGAAGGGCTCGGCCAGCAGGCAAAAGGGGTTATCTATAACCAGAAAAATGAGGAGGTGGCGTCATTCTCAACCGATGAATACGGGTTCGGAAGTGTCTTGCTTTCCCCGCAAAGCCCTGGGAAAATCTACCATGCTGTAGTTGAAGATATTCGGGGAGTGAAGAAGAAGACAGATCTTCCTGAAGTTGAGTCAGAAGGCGTGGCCATATCACTCCGTCCCCAGGAAGATGTCATAGAGGCAAGGATGTTTGTTTGCGGCGGCATTAATGCGGACTCGTTGCGGTTCCTGCTTGCAGACAGGAATGAAATCTATTACAACGAGCCTTTGTCAAGGGTAATGCGAGTGAATCTTCCCGTTTCGGGAATGGCTTCAGGTATCAATAATGCGGTTGTCTGCGACAGAAAAGGCAACATACTGGCCAAGCGTACTTTCTTTGTAATGCCGGATACCACTGTCACGGTAGATGCACTGTCAAGTTATAAGTTATCCGGCTCTTCACAAGACAAGTTAGCCCAGCGCAGTCCTGTCCGATGTAGTTTCAAGGTAGGAACAAAAGAAGGCGGTAATTTCTCAGCCTCGGTTTCAGACAATCTGCTCTCGCCTTGCAATAACCTGGGAGATAACATCATATCTCACATCCTCCTGTCGTCTGAGATTCGCGGAAATATAGAAAACCCTCAGCGTTTCTTCACAGATAGCATCCCTTTGGAGAAAAGGATATCTGACATAGATCTTCTGATGCTGACTCAAGGGTGGGAGTACTATGACCTTCCAGCCATTCTCTCCGGTCAGTATCCGATGCCAAAATACGGAAGGGAATACATCCAGAGCATCGCCGGGCAGGTAAAGAGAGGCTTTCTCAGAAAGAAAAAGGCAACAATTGTCGGTTTCATAGCCCCTAAGATCAATTTTGCCGCAATGGGCCAGATAGACAAGGATGGGTATTTTGAGCTAAAGGACATAAATTTCCCGGACAGCACCACATTCCTGGTAAGCGCCTCCAATATTGCGGGTAATCGTCATTTTCGTCCTGAAATCTTTGAGGACAACTTTGCTCCTCTTACAAAAATGATTTTCAACAAAGAGAAGTTTTCATACAGCCCTAAAGTTGCAGAGATAGTCACCAACAATTATTATGATGCGGGAGGAGACTTGTCATACCAGCTTAATGCCATTACGGTTTATGGTAACAAGCGGTCCTTGCCAGGGCTTTCCCCGCTTCCGTTATATGAATTCCGCAGCGACCAGATAAGACAGGGAAAGCGCCTGGAGCCTTATAAGAGCTATGATGTAATAAGCTATCTTGCCGAGAGTTGTCCGGGCTTGAGAATTCGCCAGACACAAACATCAAGACAGCTTGTATGCCGGACCCATAGTGCGGTTTTGAGCCTTTTCAATATGGAGAACCAGGAATCTCTTACCTGGCAGCCTATTATAGTTTATGTCAATGGACTCAGGGAACCGGACTGGGCGTTTATCGAGACTATTATGATGGATGATGTAGAAACTGTTGTCTATCTAAGAGGAATGGAAGCTGCCCCTTTTGCGGCAAGAGAGATGTTTGGGGGCTCCTCCACTGACATTAATGTTGTCTTGCTAAAGGTTAAGAATGTCGTAAGATCCCTATGGCATGTAAGTCAAGGCAGGCCACTAGGCTGGCAGAAACCAAAGAAATATTACATTCCACAATACGCCACCAAAGGCAAAGATATCATAAGGAAGGGAGCAGACAGACGTTCTTCTTTGTACTGGAACCCATCTCTCAAGGCAGACAAGGACGGCAACATTGATTTCACGTTCTACACGTCTGATCTTCTCAATGGGTATACAGTTACTCTTGAAGGAATTACCTCCGACGGCAAGCTGGTATCCAGCAAACTCAAAATAGAGTAAAGGAAAAACAGTTGAGCCTTACTTTATCAGGTTGCCAAGGATGTCTCTGGTGATCTGACGGGTGGCGGCGGTAGTGGTGTTCTTGATGATCTTCTTGCCGGCGCTGGTCTTGCTCTTTGTGCCTGTGAGCTTGTTGCCTACGATGGTTGCAAGAGTTGCGGTCAGGGCGGTGATGATGGCCTTCCAAATCTTGCTCAGGCCGCTCTTGCCTTTATTCTTGGCTTTTTCCTTTTCTTCCTTTTCCTTTTGTTTCTGCTTCTCGGCTTCTTCCTTGGCTTTCTGCTTTTCTTCCTCCTCTTTCTTTGTCAGTTCAAGGAGAGTTTCAAAGGCGGACTCCCTTTCGTGAATCTTGTCGTATTTGCCTGAAAGGCGGGAAGATTTGATGATGTCTCTCCTCTGGCTTTCGTCAATTGGGCCGATCTGGCTCAGAGGGAAGAGAATCTTGGCGTTCTCAACGATTCTAGGAGCGCCCTTTTCGTCAAGGAAGGAAACCAGAGCTTCGCCGGTTCCAAGAGCCATTATAGCCTCTTCTGTCTTGAAGGCAGGGTTGGAGCGGAAAGTCTCGGCGGCAACCTTTACAGCCTTCTGGTCTTTAGGAGTATAGGCCCTCAGGGCATGCTGGATGCGGTTTCCGAGCTGGCCCAGAATCACTTCAGGAATGTCTGTAGGAAGCTGGGAGATGAAATAAACTCCCACACCCTTTGAACGAATCAGGCGGATTACCTGCTCAATCTTGTCTGTCAGGCTCTTGGAAGTGCCCTCAAACAGCATGTGGGCCTCGTCGAAGAAGAAGACAAGTTTAGGGAAGTCCTGGTCACCGACTTCAGGAAGGGTGGTGTAGAGCTCGCTCAGCAGCCAGAGCAGGAAGGTGGAGTAGAGCTTAGGGTTGTGCATCAGCTTGTCTGCCGCCAGGACGTTCATTATGCCCTTGCCGGTTGCCAGGTCTATCTGGAGAAGGTCCATGATATCGAAGGCAGGCTCGGCGAAGAAGTTGTTTCCGCCCTGGTTTTCAAGCGTCAGCAAAGAACGCTGGATGGCTCCGATGCTCTGGGTTGCAATGTTGCCGTACATCGTGGTGTACTCTGCGGCATGCTGGCCCAGATAGTTTAGCATGGAGCGAAGGTCCTTGATATCATCCAGAAGGAGGCCCTTTTCATCGGCGATGCGGAAAAGGATGTTGAGCACTCCCTCCTGGGTATCGTTGAGCTCAAGGATTCTGGAGAGAAGCTGAGGGCCCATCCTGGAGATGGTGGATCTCATAGGATGGCCCTGCTCTCCGAACACGTCAAAGAACCTTACAGGACACGGCTGGAACTTAGGGTCAGGAATGCCAAACTCGTCTTTTCTCTTCTCGATGAAGCCGCTTAGCTTTCCGGCCTGGCTGATGCCGGAAAGGTCGCCTTTCATATCCGCCATAAAGCAAGGTACTCCCACCTGGCAGAAACTCTCCGCCATAACTTGCAGGGAAACAGTCTTTCCGGTACCTGTAGCACCGGCAATAAGGCCGTGGCGGTTGGCCATCTTTCCAACCAGACTGATAGGGCCGTTGTCACTGTGGGCTATATAGAGCCCGCGTTCTTTGTCGTACATACTGTGTTATTGTTTAAATGTCAACCTAGTAAACCATTTCAGTTGTGCCCTCCCAAGGCTTGTAAGGCGTACGAGGGAATCTTCTCTCGAACTCCTTGATCAAGTCGTCGCGGAACTTAGGATGAGCCAGGCCGATAAGCATTCTGGCCCTGTCTCTGAGAGTTGCACCCTTCAGGTGAGCGATACCGTACTCGGTGATAACATAGTCTATATCGTCTCTTGGAGTGGTGATTCCGGCACCCTCTGTCAGGAAGGCCTTGATACGTGAAAGTTCCCCATGCTTTGCAGTGGAAGGGAAAGCCAGGATAGCCTTGCTGGTCCTGTTCCAGGAAGCTCCGCGGATGAAGTCTACCTGTCCGCCGGTTCCGCTGAACACCTTAAGTCCGATGGTCTCGGCAGTGCTCTGGCCCTGGAGGTCCATCTCAAGAGCCGAGTTGATGGATACGAAGTGATCCATCTGGCAGATGGTACGAGGGTCGTTGCAGTAGTTTACAGGGAACATCAGAACGTCAGGATTGTGGTCCACGAAGTCGTAGAGCATCTGGCTTCCCATAAGGAATCCGGTAACCAGCTTGCCAGGATGAAGCTTCTTCTTTGCGTTTGTCACAACTCCCTTCTTTACAAGCTCTACAACGCCGTCAGAGAACATCTCGGTATGGATTCCGAGGTCCTTCTTGTTGGTCATATAGTGCAGGGCTGCGTCAGGAATGGCGCCGATACCAAGCTGCAGGGTGGCACCGTCCTCAACCAGTGAAGCGCAGTATTCGCCGATCTTCTCCTCAACAGGTCCTATGGTTGGCTTAGGAAGCTGGAACATAGGCTTGGAGGTCTTCACGATGTAGTCCAGTTTGGAAATGTGGATCAGGCAGTCTCCATAGCCCAGGAAAGGCATCTGGTCGTTCATCTCGCAGATGATCATCTTTGCGCGGTCTACTGCAAGCTTGGTGTAGTCCACGGAAATACCGAGGCTGCAGTATCCGTCCTCGTTAGGAGGAGTAACGGTAATCATTGCAACATCAACCGGATAGCGGGTGTCGAACCAGTCTCCGATCTGATGGTAGTAGTAAGGGAAGAAGTCTCCGCGGTCATCGTTGAGGCCTTCCCTGGTGTTTCCGTGAGCAAAGTTGGTAATGTGGCGGAAATGTCCGTAGCCCTCAGGCAGCATATAGGTTGCAGGGTGAAGGGTTACCATGTGGTAAATGTTCACGTCCTTGAGCCTGTCTCTCTGGTCCATCATAGCCAAAGGAATCTCCTGAGGAGCTGCGGCAGAGTGGCCTAAGACTATGTTCATTCCGCTCTGGATTGCTTTTGCCGCATCTTGTGCGCTCACGATGCGGTCGCTGTACTTTTCTAACCAGTCCATATTCGTTGTTCTATTATTAATCTGAAAAAATTGCCTTATTCGATTCTCCAAAGATATGAAAAAATCATCAAATCCGCCGCAAATAATTAAAAATTCTCAGCGATGTTGAAAAATCGTTGAGAAATTAACATAAAAAAGGCGTGCTTCCGTAGAAACACGCCTTTTCATTCGGACAAGGATGATTACTTGACTTCCTCAAAGTCCACGTCGGTTACCTCGCCGTCCTGGCCGTTGGAGCCGGTTCCGGTGCTGCCGGAGTTTCCGGTGTTCTGGCCGTAGCCTCCCTGGGTTCCTGCGCCAGGATTAGGGCCCTGCTGTGCACCTGCGGCGCGGTTCATTTCCTCGCTGGCAGCGTGCCAAGCCTCGTTCAGCTGGTTCATAAGGTTATCCAGCTCAGCGATGTTCTTGTTCTGATGGGCTTCCTTCAGTTTCCTGGTGGCTTCCTCGATCCTTGCCTTCTTGTCTGCAGGAATCTTGTCGCCGTAGTCCTTCAGGTTCTTCTCGCTGGCGAATACCTGTGCATCCGCGTTGTTGAGCTTGTCGGCCTTCTCCCTTTCAGCCTTGTCGGCCTGCTCGTTGGCCTTGGCCTCATCTCTCATCCTCTTGATCTCTGCATCGCTCAGGCCGCTTGAAGCCTCGATACGGATCTGCTGCTCCTTGCCGGTTCCCTTGTCCTTAGCGGAAACGTTAAGGATACCGTTGGCGTCGATATCGAAGGTTACCTCGATCTGAGGAACACCTCTTGGAGCCGGCATGATGCCGTCCAGATGGAACTTTCCGATAGTCTTGTTTCCGGAAGCCATAGGACGCTCTCCCTGGAGGACGTGAACCTCTACAGAAGGCTGGTTGTCAGAAGCCGTAGAGAAGATCTGGCTCTTGCGGGTAGGGATGGTGGTGTTGGACTCGATGAGCTTTGTGAACACTCCGCCGTAGGTCTCGATACCGAGGCTCAGAGGAGTAACGTCGAGCAGAAGCACGTCCTTCACGTCGCCTGCCAGAACACCGCCCTGGATAGATGCGCCGATAGCCACAACCTCGTCAGGGTTTACGCTTTTGTTAGGCTCCTTGCCGAAGAAATCCTTTACCATCTGCTGTACCTTAGGGATACGGGTTGAACCGCCCACGAGCAATACCT
>JAEEGH010004129.1_pt1 | contig 37495 bp, 33 predicted proteins | sample 9134181 | NCBI WGS metagenome assembly JAEEGH01 (sample SAMN16246544, study PRJNA631951) | gut metagenome | biome: gut microbiome; feature: rumen; material: DP-attached | host: Bos | place: Iran: Karaj | collected 2018-10
GTCAGCTTTATAGTATGGCGTGTGGAGATTACGTTAGGACTTCGATGGAAGACGAAGCGTAAAAAAGTATCTCGTCACTAGACGAGATACCAAACCAATTCGGGCATAATCCTAGATAGCTGCCCTATATGAATATTATAGCAAATATGGTCATTTGTAGGTTAAAATAAAAATATAATATCTTTGAAGGAGCGTCGCATGGCATTAAAACTCGTTAAGGAGTGGGATAAAGTTTTTCCAAAAAGTGACAAAGTTGAACATAAAAAAGTAACATTCAAAAACCATTTCGGCATCGAGTTGGCGGCCGATATGTATGTTCCAAAAGCTGCGAGTGGTAAATTGCCGGCGATTGCAGTTTCTGGGCCTTATGGCGCCGTGAAGGAGCAATCTTCTGGTCTTTACGCGCAAGAAATGGCCGAACGTGGTTTTATCGCAATTGCTTTTGATCCATCTTATACTGGCGAATCTGGCGGCGAGCCACGCTATGTGACAAGTTGGGATTTGAACGTAGAAGATTTTCAGGCAGCAGTTGATTTCCTAAGCAACTGCGAAGACGTAGATGCGAATAAAATCTCAATTATTGGCGTGTGCGGATGGGGTGGCGTAGCGCTACAAACCGCCTGCCTAGATACTCGCATTAAAGCTACGGTTTGCTGCACCATGTATGATATGACACGCGTTGCGCGCAATGGTTATTTCGATTCCGAAAACAATGCCGAAGCGCGCCAAAAATCCAAAGAAGCCATCAATGCGCAGCGCACAGAAGATTACAAGAACGGCTCACTAAAGCTAGCCGGCGGCGTAGTAGATCCATTGCCGGCAGATGCGCCACAATTCTTACAAGATTACCATGCATACTACAAGACTGAGCGCGGATATCATGTTCGTAGCCTAAATTCAAATGGCGGCTGGGCGATGACGGGTAATATTTCCCTTGCTAATACAACCGCATTTACAAATTCGAACGAAATTAAAAATGCCGTCATGATAGTACATGGCGAAAAGGCACATTCGCGCTATTTAGGCGAAGATGCTTTTGCGGCAATGACTGATTTTGAATATAAAACGCATAATGCACCTGCGCCATACGAAGGCAATGCCCCGCTTGGTGAGACGATTGTCGGCAATAAGGAATTATTAATCGTTGAAGGCTCTTCACATGTGGATTTTTACGATAATTTCGAAAAGATTCCGTTTGATAAAATCGAGAAGTTTATTCGGGATAATATCTAAGGAGGTATTTGATGAAGAAGGTTTACGAAGAGGAATAAAAATGAGTAACGAAAAAACTTTAGTTGTCTATTTCTCGCGTGCAGACGAGAATTATAGCGTCGGTACCGTAGAGGTTGGCAATACGGAATTATTAGCCAAAGAAATCATCGCAAAAACTGGTGCCGATGAATTTAAGATTGAGCCAAAAGATAAATATCCGGCCGTTTACCAGGAAGCGATTGAACGCGCAACCGAAGAACGAAAAGCCGGTGCGCGTCCAGAATACATTGGCGACGTAGATATTTCGAGCTATGATACGATTTTCTTTGGCTATCCAATTTGGTGGGGCGATATGCCAATGATTGTTTATAACTTCGTCGAGAAACATGATTGGAACGGCAAAACCGTAATTCCATTTAATACGCACGAGGGTTCTGGCAATGCCGGTACTTATGATATCTTAAAATCTAAAATGACCGGCGCGACATTAAAAGGTAATGGTTTTAATATGTCAGGCTCTACGGCACGTACCGACGAAGGAATCAAGGAACTTGACGATTGGCTAGAAAAACTTTGATTCTGCGCCGTATCCAGAATTATTAAACTCATGTTTTTCTTGCCCGCATTAATAATATATGCTTTTTGCGGGAGTTAGGTTTCTCTCATTACGCAAGTAGTTGAACCCACCCTCGCGGGGGCTTGATGAACAGCATGCTAGGCTCTGCTAGAGTCTCTGAGAAAGGAGTAATGTGCGGATCCGCATTTCGGTGTGGTACGTGGAAGTTACGTTAGGACTTCGATGGAAGACGAAGCGTAAAAAGAATCACCGCTAGAGCGGCGATTCAAAAACCCTTGGGCATAATCCTAGATAGCTGCCCTATATGGATATTATAGCACTCTAGTTATTTAGCCGTAATATCGATTTGACTGACACCGAGGCTGTCTTCATAGATATTGATACTGCAGTGATATTCTTTGTCGCCGTCTTTAATAGTGAATGAGGTTTTATCATAGGCGTGCACGCGAACGAAGATTGTGCTATCCTCTCCGAAATTTGAGCGACACAAAAGACTTCCATAATAAGCTCCATCGTATCAAAACTTTCCGATGCTCGATTCTAGTAAGGAGACTAGAGCTCTGCCCTATTGCTGTCGTACTGGATAAATCTATTATGAGGAGGCAAAAGGATCAGGCTGAGATATTTCAGACACTTCAGTCTGTTTCTTCTTTTTCTTGGCAACAATAATTAATACAACAATTACAGATAATAGAATTGCAGCAAGTGCGCCAACGACAATGGCAATGAACGGACCATTATTATCTTCTTTTTGTGAATCAATCTCGGCCACCTCTTTTGGCTTCGTTTCGGCGCTAGCAATAGATGACATGGTGAGGAAATAAGTATTGGAATCAGTTGCGTCTAGCTCTACTGTTCCATCTCTAACCTCAATTTTTTTGCCAATCTTTTTTAATTCTTTCGGCAAATAGCTATATACATTAACCAGATCGCCGTTCTCGAACTTATCGCCGACATAAAGTCGCAGTTTAGCTCCATCTGGGGGTGTGTGAGTAGATACGATAATGCCATCGGCATAATTAGAAAGCTTCAAGATTTCTTTTCGGTACTCGGAATCAAAAGAAACCGTAGTGTTGAAATCTTTTTGTTTTTCGATTTTTGAGCCATCAATGATCCAGCCGGAAATCAAGCGCTTGCTTTGATTTGAGTAAATCAGCTTGAAAGTCATACCGCTGTCTTTCATTTTGGCAATGTCAGACGAGCTCACCTTAGTATCGCCACCGACAATAATATCCGCATTGTTGATTTTCTTTGCAATAATGTAGTCAAGATCCTCAAGATAGAAGCCATCTTTACGAGTAACCGTTAAGTTAATGTAGTTTTTTGCGCCAGATTCCGAAGTAATTGTAACGACGATAGTATTCTTGCCATCTTTAATATTGTGCTTGCCAGTTCCTGAAACTTTAGCCTTTGCATCGGCGGCAGTCGCTTTAACATTGACCGATTCAATATCGTGCGTAACCTTTAAATTATAATTGTTGTCATTAACTTTCGTCAAAGAATAACCATCAACGGAGATACTACCTAGCTTGTTGTTAGTCGACTTATTGCTAGTTGGTTTTTTGTTGCCACCTGTCGTCGGCTTATTCCCGCCAGTATTGCCTCCGGTGTTGCTGCCTGTATTGCCTCCAGTATTATTGCCTCCAGTATTCGAGCTTGGTTTCTTGGTAACCGTGACGGTGCGCGAACCGGAAAGATAGACCGCATTGCCGTTGCTCGCAGAAGTAACATCACCACTCAAGCTAAGGGTAATCGTGCCAGTGCCAGTAGCCTTGCAAGAAGAAGTAAAGGTCTTATTGGTGTCCTTGGCGTCAGCCGTTGCGTCGGCGGCATTAATCGTACAGCCAGACACGGGCCCACTAGCTGTAACATGGATATTCCACGCCGCAGACGAAGTTATGCTTACGCTGACCGAAAAAGTATCCCCTACATAAACACTGCTCTTACTAACATATATATTCCCAGAAGCCGCGAATGAATTAGCGCCAAGCAAGAAGGCTGCAACTAGGCTTGTTAGAATAATTTGAATTTTTTTCACTTGCTCTCCTTTGGCTACCTTATTTGATTAATTTGGTTCCTAATAGATGTTGACGTACTCTTAATAAATCGGCGGAATTGATAGTGCTATCGTAATTGATATCGGACGATAGGAAATGATAGCCAGTTAGAATATTCTGGCCAAGCAAATGCTGGCGCACCTTGAGTAAGTCGGCGGAATTGATTTTAGCATCACCATTAATGTCGCCAATTACAACATTGGTATATTCGGCATAAGTGTCTTGTCCTTTTACCATTTTCGTCTTCCCGCCGGTATGAATTAGGCCGTCAATATTATCGATGGCGATGTCTAAATCTTCACTATGTATAATATGAGATTTGAGTTCGTTAACGGTAGTATTGACCATGATTCTACTGATATAATGATTTTTTTCGTCAACTTCGTAATCTTTGATTGTGTAGTACGTAGTAATAGGCTTCTTTTGCCAAACTGCATAGAGATCAGTGTTCTTGGAGAAGCTTACGGTAGCGCCATCCTGGTAGGAGGTACCGTGGCCGTCAGCTTGGGTGTTCCAGCCTTTAAAGATATATCCAGAACGAGTGAAGGTGTTTTGGCGGAGTTGGAAGTTCTCATCTTTGTTAAAGGTTTGGGTGGCCGTAGTGTTGGTGTTATCGTTGGCGTGGAAGGTAAGGGTTGCAGAATTACTGTCGAATAATCTCCGAATTGTCTCAATGTCGTCCGAGGTGCTCGATACATTAATAATGTTTTGATCGGGAGTTTCTAGATAATTGAAGGTAGAATTGGCGTCTTTGTTTGCCCATGAAATGAAATCGTCTTTCTCCCAAACTCGGAAACCATAGCGATAAATGTAAGCCTCATTGTCCATATAGAAAGTGTTGTAGTCGGTACGGATGAAGTTTTGATTAATGAAGAGATTTTGAGTGCCAGGGTGAATGGCATAGACGCGCACCGGATTATATATGAGGTTGTGGTGGTAATACATATCACCCGTGTTTGGCGAATAAGCATAATAAATAATATTGCCAGCCGCATCTTGGTCTGGACGCGCATCATAGCCCCAACCGCGACCTTGGTTAATTGAAATATTATTATAGAATTGATAGTTATTAATACCGGTAGCCTGATCGTCCTCCCAGATTTCAGAATCCTGCGAATTAGCTACAAACACATTGTCGTGAACGAGCACATCTTTACCGGAGCCGGCATCGCCTTGAATCGTGAAGGCAACATCATAAACATTGCGTACGATGTTATTGTAAATGTCGACGTTCTCTGTATCAGTTTGATAAAACTCGATACCGTTACCGTATCTCTCTTCCCAGTCAATATCTAAGTAGCTACCACCAATATCCTCAATGACACAGTCGTGAATTTTGATGTTTTTCGTGCTACCGCCAGAACCCTGGAAAGCATGCGCACCAGTATGAGATAAGCGCAAATTACTAATATCCATCCCTGTATGCAAGATAAAGAGCTTAACGCGGGAAGCAAGCTTGAGACCGCCCAGAGTCTCGTAGGGCTCACTGTCGCTACGAATATAAACGTAGCGTTCATTGTCGCTGTAAAAATCATATAATTCTGTCAGCCTATCAATCGATGGTTGCTTGCGGAAATACTTAGTGCCATTATTATCCTCAATGAAGCCAATATTGAGCGAGTATTCGTCAGTGTATTTGTAACCAGTAAAATTATTATTATTGAGAATATCGATGCGATAAATGCCATCGCTATATTTTTCCCACTTCTTATTAACATAGCGCGCAGCGCTGATGGTTGGCAGGTCACCTTCGCCGTAACTAGAAATCGTGACTGCGTTGTCGCTAGAATCACTAGTCTGTAAGTCGATGCTACCATAGAAGGTATCGCCGCGCTTAAACAAAATCGTGTCTCCAGAATGGATTTCTTTATTATTTAGATAGTCGATATTAGTAGGATCATTGATGTTTGTGCCAATTCTGCTCGTACCATTTGCCGAAACATAATAGGTTTTTGGCGCTAGCAGTTCTGATTCACGCTTGGCATGCTGTTGGTAGAAATCACGATAGGTCGTAAACTCAATTTTGTCTGAACCTTTAGACTTGATGTAATCAATCATCGCAGAGACTTCGGCAACAGATATTTCTGAAGTGTCGTGGAAATAATACACTATAAACTCGCTATTATTAGCTAAGTTATCGACATCACTCTTCATCCTGGAGGAGTTATCTTTATAGTCACCGAGCCAGCTACGCCAATAGTAATAGAAAGAATTCTTATCCTGACTACCATTATAATAATCGCCGAGTAAATCGGAGTATTTGTATAGTGAGTAGGCCCATTTGGCTGTGAGCGGATTGCCCTTCAGAACATCGCCATTGCCACCGGCCAGGATGATGCCGTCAGTATCAAAACCCATACTGGCTAATTTCTGCTTCTCGCCAACGAAGTAATCATAGATAAAATCGTCATCGTTTGCAGTGTCTTCGCTACGAATTGGCGTCGTGTTGTGGACGAGTATTTCGCCACCAGCGTCCTGAACGCGTTGGGCGACCTGCTGGCGGGTTTCGGTATGATTGGAAGCGATATTGAAAAGAGCGTCAGGAATAGTAGCGAGTGAAAGTGGTACATTTTTTTCGATAAATAAGTCCGCGAATTGGTCCATATCGTAACGTGAATCGTCAAGCACAAATGCGACATAGCTCTTCTCTAAATCACTATATATTACTGGATTATTTTTGACGTTTTGATAGTTGTTATCGAGCGAGTTAAGAATTTCATCCTGCTTAGCCTTAAGCTGAGCAAATTGTTGCGAATTAAGAGTGATTTTTTTCTGAATGCTAACGTCCTGATAATTGTAGTTAGTAATATGCATTCTGGTTGCACCGTTTGGGACAGTAATCTCAACTCCCTCTTTGCTGTTTGTATAGGTGCCACGAAGAGCGCTATCGATGACGTTATTTTGATCATCAAGAAATAGAATAGGCACAGTGCGCGTCCACTGGTCATTGTTTGGACCGGTATAAAGATCGTTGACTCCATAAATGCGGACAAAGAACTGTTCGCCGCCATGAACACTAATATAATCGCTTGGAGCGGTAGCACTATAGTGATGTTCGCTATCAGTAAAGTCTTCGACATACTGGCCATCCTCGGTCCATTGATGACTGGCGGTATACTTAACTGGAATAACATTATAAACAACTGTTTGTGCGCCTTCGGAAGTCAGTAGATAGCGATCCTGTTTATTCTCGTCGTGCTGAACATAAACTTCATCGCCGACATCAATAATAGGGTTGAGGTCATCCGCAAAGCCAAAGTTATTATTGCTAAGAATAACGGCGCCAAAAAAAAGAATGAAAGCCAAGGCGACAACCGGAATAAACCTATAGAAACTAATTCGTCTTCGAAATGCACGTCCCATTAATAAAACATTAGCATAAATGCTGAAATTTTTGGAGTTTTTCACGATAATAATCTCGCCTTTCGTAGAAGCCGACGAAAAAACAGAAATCAAAAAAGAGCCCTAAGGGGCTTCTTCTAATTTCTGTGGTGAGCCGGGTGGGACTCGAACCCACGACACCAAGCTTAAGAGGCTCGTGCTCTAACCAGCTGAGCTACCGGCCCTCACCTACATTTCCAGCATTTATTTAACGCTCAGCTGGTTAGAGCGTGCTAATTTTTGATGAGCTCGCGCATTCGCGCTCGGACAGCAGCTGAGCTACCGGCCCTCACCTACATTTCCAGCATTTATTTAACGCTCAGCTGGTTAGAGCGTGCTAATTTTTGATGAGCTCGCGCATTCGCGCTCGGACAGCAGCTGAGCTACCGGCCCATACTCACTCATCATATTATACCAAAGTTTTGGCTATTTAGCAAGAACTAATCAATAGCTAAAAACTTATGGTAAAATGTAAACATATGAGCACTGATAATACTGGACTAATCAAAGGCAGAAAAAACTATTCCGATTTACTTGCAGTAAACGAGAATGTCGAGATGCTAATACGGCATTGCGAGCAACTTTTCAGAGAGTACAACGAAAAAGCCGATGCAGACGAGGCTAAGAATGAGCGTTTTCGTGTTGATTACCAAGAGTTCACTTTTAAGCGCACATACGGCGCAAGCCTAAAGATTAAGATTTACGATACCATACAGGGATTTATCGATCTCGACTCCTTGGATTCGTACCGAAATGCCGTTGCTACTCATATATTCTCATCGCCAAAATACCTCAGCGTCACGATGGACTTAAGCTTTCGCTCAGGCAAAGGTAACGATCTCGTAGACCACAAACGCATATATGAAGCGCACCTCGAGCACGGTAAAAGCTATTTTGCATACGAATCAAATGAAGAAGACGCATCTTTCAGTCAAGTCTGTCAAGATATCGAGGAAGTATTAAATCAATTTCCTGCCGTACATACAATATTCTCAACAAACGAGTCTTGAAAATGAGTGAAAGCATCGTCAACTCAAATAACAAAATTATTAGTCGCGAAGCGCTGATAGAGATTTTTGAGGCCATGCATAAAGAGCTCGAGGAGTTTAAGAGAATAGCTGCCGAAGAAGAGAAGCAGAACGAGCCACTTAAGTATGAATATCAAAAATGGACATTGCATTATTTTAGTGGAAATCTAAGTTTCACAATTTATTACACAGATAATCACAATGTCTCTTATGACGATTATCATAAATTTATTACAATTTTTAAGAGCCAAAGCTACCTGATTGATCATATTTACGTACAATACTATATGTCGTATCGTAAACAGTACGAGGATGGCACGCGCGATGAGCATTCTAGTAATCGTCTTAGCTTGTCCATTACGGAGGATAAACTAGAAGTCACTGCCGACCTAAGTAGCAAAGACCACTATTTGGAAGATACTTACAATATGATTCTGCAAACAATTTCTTCAGCGCCACCTAAATACGATCACATCATTAAAGCCAAAGAGTTTATCAGCTTTAAAATAGGTCTTCCGTTAGGCTTAATTATTGGCGCCATACTGATTGCAGTCACAGTCTTCGTTCCGCAGATGCGCGATTTTTATCACAAGATGCCCTATCTTCTTCCAGCTTTGCAATTACTAATTGGCGTAGTGACAAGTATTTTTATTGGTTCGATGCGGACTTCGGCGGATTACGCAAAATTGATACCAAAAAAATATGGCGGCTACGATACGAACACGAAGTCTAGTTATTATAACGACGATTTAAAAAAGCTGACCGAAACCAGCGAAGTTATGATTGGGAGCAAGTCTAACAACTTAACCATCCGAAACGGGATTGCGGCCAATGAAAAAAGCGCTACAAAACGAATACCAATTTCGTTGGGGATTACGATAACTATCTGCCTCATTAGTCTACTCATAGTATTCCTAGTGTAGCCCAAAAGGTATTATTTAAATATGCCTTGGGAGATTTTAAAATGGATTGGATTAATCGTAATTATGCTTTTTGCTGGCACCGCATTTACCGGAGCGCCATTTGTACCCTCTCGGCGCAAGGAACTCGAAATAATCTTCAAAAAACTGTACAAGCTTAGCAAGAATGATTTGTTAGTCGATTTGGGCTCAGGCGACGGCAAGGTCTTGAAAGCGGCAAGCGACTTTGGAGCGCGTGCATTAGGAATAGAATTAAATCCAATCTTAGTGTTATTCTCTAAGCTACGCTTCATTAGTAATCCGCGCATAAAAATAAAAATGAATGATTTCTTTCGGAGCAACTTACCTGCCGAAACGACTGCCGTCTATGTTTTTGGTGATGGGCGCGATATGAAGCGGATTATTGCGAAAGTTGAGGAACAAGCGCAGAAACTAAAACGGCCATTATTCTTAATATCACACGCCTTCGAGGTGCCCGGATATAAACCCGAGAAGACGTGCCGAGCATACTTTTTATACAAGATAGAGCCTAAGTCTAAGTAGTATTTGTTACAATATAGAAAAGGAGTGACTATGAAAATTCAATATTTAGGGCACGCATGTTTTAAACTGATTTCCGGAGACGACAGTTTGATTATTGATCCATATGCGGACGATAGCGTAGACGGTTTCGGGCATTTACGCGAAGAAGCCACCATGGTTATTTATTCTCATAAGCACGCCGATCATTATGGCGTAGATTGCGTAAAGCTAATCGACGGCGACGAATCTAGGTTTAAAGTTGATTTTATTCAGAGTTGGCACGACGACCAAGAAGGGGCATTGCGCGGGCCGAATCTTATTCATGTAATTACCTGCGAAGGTTTGCGCATTGCTCACCTGGGCGATTTGGGCTGTCCGCTAAACAAAGAACAAAAAGAACAACTGACGAATCTGGATGTTTTGATGATTCCAGTAGGCGGTCATTTTACAATTGATGCCGATTTGGCGGCAGATATTACCAAAGGCTTAGCGCCGAAATGTGCGATTCCGATGCATTATCGCGGCGACGGTTTCGGCTACGATGTTCTTAGTACCGTAGATGAATATACACGCCATTTCAATAACGTGCGCGAAGTGGGCAATATTATTGAAATTAACAATGACATGCCAGAGGTGGCAGTAATGGATTTTAGGGCTTAGCTACTTATAGTCGCTTAGTCTGACGGTAAATTTCCAAGCCATCTTTTCGTTGATAATAATAAAAATGCTAGTATTTCGGCTAGTGTAATAGTTGATTGGTTGGTGGATCGAATTGTAAACATCAAGCAGTTCATCAAAATCGTCCACTTCCGATACTTTTATGCCAGCTAAATTTGGCGCCGATTTTAAGTCTACGATAATACTATCGTAGCTAGATAATAGTTTTTTGACGTTTAATTCGTATTCTGCGCCAGCCTCCTTAATACGACCAACATAACGCGACGCAAATGCGGCAATTATAGTAATCGCCACAAATAGCAAACCAGCAATGCGACAGGCTATGATTGCGCTATCAGTCATCTTTGGCGCTGACGCTAAAACTTGTTCTTTATTCTTCGCATCCGTATTAATTGAAACCTCCACGGCCTGCTCCGTTAGTGGCACAGATATACTCATTTCGGATTTGAGTGGCATTTTATTACTAAACAAACTATTTGTCAGATTGCCAGTAATGACTAAAGAAACCTCCAACTTGCCCATTGCAGAAAGACTATAGCTCTTTTTAAAATCGCGTAGGAGGTTATTATATACGTCATAGTCAACCTTTACTTCATCCGTAAAAGTCAAATTTCGAGTTTCTCGAATCTCCTTTGTGTCTGACTGAAAGAGCTTAAACTCGCGCGACCAATAGCTTGCACTGCTCTGACTTTTGCTTTCATTAGCGCTGATTGTAGCGATAATCTGGTACGAATATGAACCAGAAACTGGCTGCGTAAATTCGGAATTATACTTGAAGCTTACATTAAAATGGTCAATTAAATTAGAAATATACTTACCGCCGGATGGTAAGACATTTTTTTCAAAATAATTATTATCTTTTAAACTTACTGTATAGTCGAGGTCATTATTCGTTTTCTGCACAAGCTCGACGCCATTATATGGGCTAAAACCAAGCACGCAAAGAAACACGCCAAAAACGGCACAGACAAAAATCAAAATAATCATCAAGATGCGCTTGCTCAAACTGTAGTGAATTTGCTCAGCCATGCTTTACTCCGTTTTAAATAATTCACTCAACCAAACGGTTGGGTAGCCAATATATTTATTTATAATTACGACCCGCCCGACAACTTGCGATCCATCCGTCCTGAAGGCGTCAACTTCCTCATTATTGTCGCCCCTAGTAACGAAATAAAGGCGGTCATTTTCGGTGTATATTTGGGTAACACGGTGGGTAATAATTATCCCCTCATGCTTAAATACTAGTATATCATTTTCGGCAATCTTATCGGCAGAAGTCTTTTCTAAAATAACCGCATCGCCACGCGCGAAGGTTGGATCCATCGAATTGGACGCAATTGCGATAATTTGATACTTAAAAATGCCAGACACAAGTATTACCACCGCCAACAAAACGAAAACAATAGGCGTAGTAATAATCATTTGGTTACGCCGACGAATGCGTTTTTGATCTTTACGATTAGCTACGTGCAAATTATAAGTAAACAAAAAGATTGCCGCTGGCAAAGAAATTGCCATGACTGCGTAAATGAACGGTCCGAGATTTGGTAAAATAGGCAAAACGAAAGGATAGAGGCGAACGGATAGCTTATATATTAGCGCTGGACGTAGGCCAATCTTATAGCTCAAGTAGCTACACAATAATTCGGTCGCCAATACTGGCAGTATGACCGTGCAAATCGTGACAAAAACCGCCTCCGAACTGGCAAAAGAGCTGAAATTTGTAGAAATGAGAATGTTTGTGGCCGCAATAGTTACCACAAAAATTGCTACTGGTCGAAGATTGCGAAAATACGAATGAAATATTACATATTGGAATACTTCCGCTTCGCAAGAAATCAGCAACGTTGGCAAGAAGCCAGATAGGATTACGTGAGGATTAAGCGAAAATGAGCTATGCGTAAAGTTTAGAAATAGCCCTAGCCCAAAGCTGACAATAAAAGTCACCATCAAGCAGGCAACAACAATGCGTGATACGTAGTTTTTGAGATAATGCTTGTCGCGACGAAAACCAAACCGGACAATCGCTACGACGAGCAAAACGCCGAGTACGGCGGCCATATAATATGACTTGATACTCGGCGTGAAAGAATATAGGAACGATGCTAAAAGTATAACTGCTATTGCGAGGGCAGTTTCTAAGAGATATACTTGCTGCTCATTTCGCTTAATGCGCATTATTTAGATTGACTATAATTGAACGATGCAAATAGTTTCAGTTCAAGCGGCTCAGTGAGTGGGAGAACTTTATGTTCGTCCGTAATGTCATAGTCAACACGTACGGTTACTACTTTACGATTAACGCCAGTAGCGGACGGAAGAGCAATATTGAGCTTGTCAGCACTAGAACTGAACTTAATGTCGTCGTAGCTGACCGTATATTTCACATAGTCAGCTTGTTGGGCAGTTAGCTCGCTCATTTGGATACTATCAAGCACAGCATTGAGCTGACCATCGTTCACAGCATCAATCTGAAATAGATAATAGTCGCCTGGTTTTTCTAATGTAATGTCGTACGAAATTGAGTTGTCGGAGATGGATTTCGAATTCTCCTCTACGCTTCCCTCGCCGAGCTGGTAGCTGTTTGGATTTAAGTGGATGCTCCACTTGTTTGCCGTGGTACCGATAGTGGCAACACCGTTGATATTGAGCATCTGCGAATAAGCCGCAAAGCCAATGGACATAAATAATACGGCGAACGCTAGTACACCGATTACTGCAAGTTGTACATTCTTTTGCTTTTGCATTTTTGTTCCTTCTTAATTTGTTTTAAGATTAACATAAGTGTTATATTTTGGCAATAATTGCTATAATATAGACATGTTAGTTGTCGGCTTTTTTCAGTGGTGGTACCTTCGCGGTTGGAAACACTTTGCGCGAAAAACGTTCTCCACTCTACGTAATTTGGCCGATTCTTTCTCGATTTCGCTACTTTTGCGCACTCTTTTTGCGCCATATAAGCAAATATCCGCCTATGGCAGCGGCGGCGAATCGGTCCAGGCTCAATTTGGCGATTTCTTTGACAAGCTGCTTTCGCGCATGATTGGCTTCATAATGCGTCTGCTGATTATATTTGTTGGCATTATCGTGCTGACTGCCGTTCTGATTATTGGTCTAATCGCGATTGCGGTTTGGCCACTATTGCCAATCTTGCCACTTGCTAGCGTAATTTTAACTATTGCGGGGGTAACATTCTGATGAACGAATTCCATTATAATAGCCAACGGGCGCAAGAGTCGAGGGTCGGCAAAGTCTTCGAGCCCGTCGCAATTCGCGTTTTGATGATTATTACGGCAATCGTTTTAATTGCGCTGGGCGCGTACTTAATGTTCATGCTACACTCCGCCATCGCTTGGATATGTTGGGGCTTGGCAATTGCGGTTTTCGTTATTTTTGTTTACATAAAAGACGAACTACTCAAACCGCCGCTTGGACCAAGTGATGATATTAACGATTTATTATCACGCGATCTGTTAACATTGTTTAGTCGTACCCCCACCCCAAGCGAGATTGCACAAATAGCCCACAAAACAAATAGCGGCAGCTTTCTAGCCGTACGTTACGCAATTACGCCGAAATTCTTGAGTATAGTAGCCGAAGCGCTACCAGAAGATATTACTCCAATTTTTGCAAAGGCTCGCGAAGTACAACAGGCAACTGGGTCGGAAACTATTTCGGGTGGCGTTTTGACAGTAGCTATGATTGAAACACATCCAAATCACGAGCAAATGTTGCGTACGATGAAATTGGAAGTTAAAGATTTATATAACGGCATAATTTGGTATAACTATCTGCACGGGCTCGTAAAGAATGCACACCGACCACGGCATACTGGCGGCATTGCGCGCGATTTAGCATTCGGATACACGCCAAACCTATCCCGTTTTGGACGAAATATCTCAATGAGTCGCGCAGGCGCCACAAACAAACAGATGCAACTCGCCCAGCACAAGGAAATCGTACAGCGCATCATCGAAACTTTCTCAAAGGGCGGGCGTCAGAACGTAACTCTAATTGGCCCCGCCGGAAGTGGGCGTTCAACGATCGTAACCGCATTGGCGGACGAATTGTTTGACGCCGACAATAAGCTCTCAGCAGACTTGGAGTTTCGCCAAATATTCAAGCTCGATGCCGCATCGATGATTGCAGAAGGCGGCGAACGCGGAAGACTAGAACGACTCGTGCCGATTATTCTAGGTGAAGCTTATGCGGCGAAGAATATCATTATTTGGATGGATAATGCACACCTATTCTTCGAGGATGGCACTGGTTCAATCGATATTAGCAATGTGCTATTACCAATAATCGAGGCGGGCAACCTACGCATGATTTTGACCATGGATCAGCAACGATTCTTGGAGATTTCTGCACGCAATCCACAACTGACTAATGCGCTCAACAAGATTATGGTTGAACAATCAGGTGAAGAAGAGACTATGCTAGTAATGGAAGATCACGTTCCACGATTGGAATATAAATATAACGTAATCTACACGCACTGGGCATTAGTGGAAGCGTATCGTTTAAGCGAACGCTACGTTCATGATTTAGTAATGCCCGGTCGCGCAATAAACTTGTTGGAGTCTGCCGCAAATTATCCCGTTCAAGGCGACTTTATTACTGACGCTTCCGTTCAGACCGCCGTAGAGAAGGTTTATGGAATTAAAATGCAATCTTCGCAGAATGACGAAGAGAAAAGCAAGTTACTAAACTTAGAGGATCTCATTCATGAGCGCATGATAGATCAGGTTGGCGCCGTTAAGGCCGTCAGCAATGCTCTGCGTCGCTCTGCAGCAGGAGTACGCAATCAGAATCGACCAATTGGCACTTTTCTCTTTCTGGGCCCAACTGGCGTAGGCAAGACTGAGCTAGCCAAAGCATTAAGTGAAGTGTATTTTAGGGGCGAAGGCGAGATTGTGCGATTAGATTTGAACGAATTCGTTGAAGCTTCGGATGTGTCGCGATTAATTGCAGATGGAGCTGAAGATGCGTTGAGTTTAACCGCGCAGGTAATGAAACATCCATTTTCAGTCGTATTGTTAGACGAAATCGAGAAAGCGCATCCGCAAGTATTAACTACCCTGCTACAAATGCTAGACGAAGGCATATTACGCGATACTAGAAATCGAGAAATAAGTTTTCGCGATGCAATTATTATTGCGACGAGTAATGCAGGCGCCGACAAGATCCGTAGCCTAATTGAAAATGGAGCAGATTTCGACAGCGTCAAAGACGAAATTACGAATGACCTAATCCAAAATGGAGATTTTAAACCGGAATTCTTAAACCGTTTTGATGAAGTCTGCATATTTAAGCCACTCTCGAAGGAAGACTTGCGAAAAATTGTCGACTTGATTCTTGTAGGCGTAAATAAGACTTTGGAGCCACAAAAAATTAACGTCAGGCTTGACGACGCGGCAAAAGATTTATTGGTTGAGAATGGCTATGATCCAAAATTAGGAGCTCGCCCAATGCGACGTGTTGTGCAAAATACTGTTGAGAATCTAGTCGCCAAGATGGTATTAGCCGGAGTAGCAAACAGCGGCACAGAAATAGAAATCGACGCCGCTATGATTGAAGAGCAACTAAAATCTTAAATTAGAAACTTTCTTTGCGAATTGTTTCAATGATATTTTGTTTACGAATTTGACGCATCGAATAACGCATCGTGCCGGCTACAAGAATCACTACTGCCAAAATCGAAATCACTACTGCGTGCCACGGAATAATTAGCCCAATTCCCGCCCCGCCCGCATCGAAGAGTTTATACATGCCATACGACATTAATAGGCCGATTGGCAGACCAATTAGCAGCGCGCGCGTAATATACATGGCACTTTCGAGGCGGACCATTTGACTAAACTCTTTCTCGGTCATGCCAATAGATTTTAGGACCGCAAACTCTTTCGCGCGCAGAGCGACATTCGTGGTTATTGTATTAAAGATATTCGTAATGCCAATTAATGAAACGATTGCTATAAAACCATAAGATAGGATTTCGATAGTCAATAATAGATTCCGAATGGAAGTATAGGCTATTTCGGCATTGTAATAGTAATAATCCGCGTAATCTCCGAACTCGTTTTTATATTGAAGCTTATTTTTATTGTCGTCTAAATATTTACCAATTTGCTCGCCAAGCCCAGAATCGGCAATATGGAAATCTCCAATCGTAAAATAGATGCCAGACGTGTCTTTTAATATTTCATTTTCTTCAGAAATATAGATTACGCCATTATTGAAGAATGTGTTTCTAGATATCCCCAACGGTGTCTCTTCAGTAATTTGTGTAACTTCCAATTCTATCTTTTTAGTCTTTGGGTCATCGTCTGCACTCGGAGCTATTTCCGTATTATCAAACTCGTCAAGATCCGAATCTAAATCTTCAATCTGGTAATTTATAGCGGGCCTTAGTCTATAGATGACTAAGTCAATTTTATCGCCAACTTTATAATCGGTTCCGCGCTCAAAGCTTACTGAGCCGTTACTGTGATGGTCCATGTAATAATCGCGCAGGATTGCGACATTTGCATAGTCATTGCCGCGATACCCCGCTCTTTTGGCAAAGCGAGCAAATTCGTCCTTAGATATGGCTGTTAATTTAACCGGGGCTGCTCCGTTGGTAAGGTCTGGCGAGGACTCGTAGAAATATGCGTACTCTTTTATATTAAAACGCTCAATAATACTATCATAGAGCTCCTTTGTGCCATCGAAGATCATAAAGTTCGAACCCGTGTCGTCAATGAAAAAAGCGATATCTTTATAACCATAGGAAATTAAGGTCGAAACGCCAATAAAAATTGCCACGCTAAGTACAATAGATACTACGGTAGTGTGATATTTTTTGCGACTACGCTTGAGATTCTTAGCCGCGATTACGCCACCAATTCCCCAAATCTTCTGCGTGAGTTTCAATGTGCGCACTTTTTTGGCTTTAATTTTAATATCATTTTCATTACGCAAAGCGGCAATAGGGCTAACTCTACTCGCCACGATTGCAGGCGAGGCGGCAGAGAGAAGGATTATGATTGCACCGATTATTGCAATTGAAAAATATCCGCTAACCGGGATAAAGAAAGACATTGAAAAACCTAAGGCATAGGTATCGAGCTTGTTGACAATCGCGCAGACTATTAATGTGGTAATAATACCTAGAATAATACCAACCGGGATTGCTACAACGCCAATCGAAAAGGCTTCGCGATAAACCATTCCGCGAATTTGGCGCGGGCGAGCGCCAATACTTGAAAGCATACCGAACTGGCGTTCACGTTCTGTGATTGAAATGTTGAATGAATTCCTAATCACAAAAGCTGACACAATGGCCAATACGCCAATAGCAGATACCGATAGCGACCATGAGAGAATGCGCGTCGTCTCTGGCATGCAGCCATCCAGAGTTGCAACTAGAGTGGTGCGAGTTTCGATTTCTTCCATGCCGGCGTCTTTTAATTCACGGGCTATCATTTTTTCGCTATGAGAATAATCGTGAGGATTGCGGTATTTTACAAAAACGTCGTATAGATGATCTCCATCGCGCTGAAGCATGGCGGCGTCCGTAATTGGCGCGTAAGAATTTCGCGGAAAGAGTCCCGCAACGTAATAATCCTTCGTACCATCTTCAAGAACTATATATTCAATATGATTGGAATAAAATTGTACATCGAAATAATTTGACTCTTCGATAATCGATACAAGATTACCTGGAACGTCGCGGTACATGATATGATAATCGCCATATTCTTCAATTTCGCGGAGACGCCAACTATTCAAGAAACTTGTTGCCACGCCAATTACAGACAATATTAACGCTATGGATAATGCGACGCCAATAATGGTCACAATAGTACGGGCGCGGTTTTGTTCTAGATTAATGCGATTGAGCTTCGCTAGAATCTTCATGCTCTCCCTTACGTTCGTCTTTTATGATTTTTCCATCCTCGAAAGTAATAATACGCTGGGCGTGCTGTGCTATGGAAATATCGTGGGTGACCAAAATAATAGTTTGGCGATATTTTTCATGCGCAACTTCAAGAAGCTTTACAATTTCATCACCAGCTTTCTTGTCTAGGTTGCCCGTTGGTTCATCAGCGAGGATGATTTTCGGTTGCCCGAAGAGAGCTCGACCGATTGCTACGCGCTGTTGTTGACCGCCAGATAGCTGATTTGGCAAATACTTCACTCGATCACTCAGGCCAAGCATTTCGATTAATTCTTTTAGATATTCTTGGTTGATTTCTTTTTTAGCCAAGTCGCATGGGAGCGTGATATTTTCCTGTACATTCAGCACGGGAATGAGGTTATAGAACTGATAAATGATGCCAACCTTTTCGCGACGGAAAACGGCAAGTTTATCGGAATTGTACTTTGTAATATTTTCACCATCGACAATTATCTCGCCAGAACTAGGATTATCTACTCCACCAATTAAATGTAATAGCGTAGATTTGCCCGAGCCGCTAGCACCAATAATGGCAACAAAATCGCCTTCTTCAACGGCGAAGCTGACATCATCAACGGCTTTTACAAGATTGTCACCTTTGCCGTAAGACTTACTTAGGTTACGAACTTCCAAAATGCTCATCCTTAGTAATTATATATTATTTTTTGCTATACTTTAAGGTCGCTTAAGCTTTTATTGCCATTAATTACGTTTAAATCGATGTATTTTTCTCCGCCAGTGTAGCCATCCAATCGACCGCGATCATTATACTGCCATATCAGCCAATCATTGCCATTATTCCACCTTGCCGGTACATAGACATCGCGTACCCAACGTGGATAATCCGAGAAATCTGTAAGATAAGTATCGTAAAAATCTTTTTGCGCATAAATTATTGGTTTAACATGGTATTGTGCCTCGAGTCGATCGAGCATAATTTTAAGCTCGCTACGAAGACTATCTTTGTTTGGCTGAACCAATTCTTTTTCGCCATAAATCTCGAGGTCTATTGCGGGAATTAAACGCCCATCTAGCGACTCGCCGACGGTGTTAATGTAGTTCTCCGCCTGCTCGGCGCCAGGGCTTTCAAAATTAAAAAAGTGATATGCGCCCGCAGGTAGCTCAGCATTCTGAGCGTTTTGCCAATTAGCCGCAAACTGCCTATCTACATGAGTGCTACCCTCAGTAGCCTTAATGTAAACAAACTGAATTCCCTGTTCTTTGAGTTTGCTCATATCAACGTTGGCTTGATACTCAGAGATATCTACGCCACGAACGGAGTTTGAATTCAATGACCATTCATTGATACTAATATAACGATTTTTTACGGCTTGATAAAAACAGATGAAGATACTCGCAAAAACAATCAATATAATAGTTGGAACAATTAATAATCTCCGCTGAGTTTTTGGCTGAGACATGCGTCTAGTATAGCATTTATCAAGTATGCAACAAAAAGTTCAAGTGATAAAATGGTTCACATGGGAATAATTGTAGTAGGTGGCGTGTTGGAGAAAAACGGCAAATATTTGCTAGTCCAAGAAGCGAAAAAAGAAATTAGGGGGAAATGGAACCTTCCAGCAGGAATGCTTGACCTAAATGAAAATGTTTTTGAAGGTGCAAAACGCGAGATTTTTGAAGAAAGTGGATACGATGTCGAGCTAACTGGTATAGCAAAAATAAGAAATAGCATGGTGGCTGGCGACTCGTTTATTGGTATTATCTTCAGCACAAAAATTCTAAAAAAGCACAGCAGTAATAATAAAGACGAGATTCTACAGACCGAATGGTTCTCTTATGACGAAATCGTAGAAATGCGCGATAAACTCCGTTCTTATGAATGGATAGTTGAAGCTATTGCAGCCGTCGAGAATGGCAAGATTTACGATTTGGATTTGATTGGCGTTTAGACCAAAGATGGAGACGTTTTGGCGTGGCGGAGGCTACGCTTTTTTGTCGCACCATAGCTTATGGAGGTGCGACTAACGATAAGCAATGGATTAGGAGGTTTTAAAAGATTTTAATTTTTCCCGCGAAGACGTGAAAAGATTCTTGAAATAACAGATTGCTGTTTTGCTGGCGTCTGGGCTGGTTTCTCCGACTCCTTTGCCGCTTCCTCCATTTCCTTTGTTATCCTTGCCGCCTCTTCGCCCCAGGCAATCGATGTTATGATGCCGGTTTTAGCATCGGTTTGAACCAAATATCCAGCTTCTTCAAGCTTTGCCTTGATTGCTGGCATTTGTTCAGTAGCGAGACCACGTATATCACCGTCGTAATCCTTATTGTCGGGGTCTTTATTAATAACACTATCGATTGCAGCCTCGCATACTACATCAGGAGAACCGCCATTAGCCTCTTTTCCTGTAAGCGTACTAGCTATACCTTTGCGCGAATAATCTGCATATCCTGGCCCATAGTATATTGTGACCTCCCTTGTAAAATCGGCGGTTTCTTGTCCATCTTTAGTCGCTTCCGTTATGGCTTCGTTAATATTCGACATAAAGGTATCAATAATTTCCGTTGGATAATCGTGGTTTTCCCGACGAGCCTCCCAAGCCTCTTGATGCTGGCGCGCTCTCTCTTCGGCTTCAGCGCGCTCTTGCGCTTCCCGGTCTTCGTATGCTTGCTTGCGCTGCTCCGCTTCCGCTTCCGCGGCGGCTTTGTCTGCCGCCTCCTGATCTGCCTTCTGTTTCCTATATTCTGCGGCGCGCGCGCTTGCTTCAGCCGCATTAAAAACCACGGCACCAGCCATCACTTGCTCGTAGCTCGATGGGCCTTGATCTTGGTTTTCGGCGCTATTCGGGCCGGACTCTTTACTCATTATAAAAACCTCCTTTTCGTCTTCTATTTTTAATAATAACACGAAGATGATATATAGCTAGAAAGCTATTCACTTAGATTGCGAAGATTTACTCATGCCTAATATTCGTTGCCTCGTCTACGTTCTTGGCGAAAAAATCGGAAGAGGATTTCTTTTGCATTCGCTCGGTTAGCACTCGGGTTTTATTTACCGCGCATCTAATTAGGTCCGCATCGCTAACGGACTCGTTCTCTAGCCCCGTATATTCTAGATATATTGCTCTTCTTGACCTGGGGTGCGTTTTCATGAATGTTGCGTAATCGCCCTTACTTTTATTATAGCCATGACGCGCGCAAATATCTCTTAGTTCCTCTACCACTTCTTCTCGTATGGTATCCCATGTGGCATCACGGTCTAGCCCGAAACGTTCGATATAGTCAAACCTGACATCGTCGTCAATTGCACGCATAATGTCGTCTTTTGTAGCGCCGGGGCCAAGGCGGAACCTTTTATATTCGCGTATAAATACGGTTGGCGACGAAATTAACATGCTATCCAGCGATGCATCTGGTCGCGTATTAGTCACCAGTGCAAACCAATCTTTATCCGAAGATGTCTCCGTTTCGGCAGTATTAATATTTGGGTCGTACCCGTCGACTTTATTTAATAAATCAAACAAATCGACGTCTTCTTTTGGTTTTGCGGCGGAAGTTGGCGTCTTTTCTGGCGGCGTCATATCCCAAGAATTTTTTTCTGTACCGCCCGCTTTTTCTGGTTTATCTTTTATAAAGTTATGTAGATTCTCGAACATTTAAACCTCTTTACGCCAGTATAGCAAAGTTCTACGTTTGGCATCTAGGGCGGAGACCAGCGAAAAAGCAGAGCTCACGCTCTGCTCTATCGCTGGTACACCCGGAGGGATTCGAACCCACGACCCCTTGTTCCGAAGACAAGTGCTCTAATCCACTGAGCTACGGGTGCACTAGGGAGATTATAGCATTTTTTAAGATTGGGGTCATCAGATATCAACTTGAAGTTGGTTTTCATGCAGTATACTTGACGAGATTTCGCAAGCTAAGCTACATTTAAAACAACCTAGGCATAGGCGTATCCTTTAAATCTCATTTTCTTCAAGGGAGGTGGAAGTTTTGAGCAAATATCCTAGCAAACAACAGGTCAAATCGGAGCTATTGCTGGTTAGCCCCGATGATGATTTGCGGCGGCTGTTACCAATACTTGGTGGTCGGCTTTTCCGTTATCTGCAGCAAAATGGAGTAAGCCTCGTCGGAGATCTGCCCCTACTGGAACCTATCGCGCTCCTGCATGCGCCCAAAATCACTAAAAGCGAACATCTGCTTCTACAGAAGGTGTATGCGCAAATTTTTAATGGCGCCTACGACAACCTGCATGGCTAGTTTTTGACAAACTTAGGCTTGACAACTTGGGGTATTGTGTGCTATAATAAAGAGGTTGTACCATTTTGGTATGATGATTCTTTCGGAACGTAGGCCATTGTTTTTCAGATAAGGAGGAAAAAGATATGGCATGGGGAAGTATTAAGAACTACAGACGTGACCCGCTGCCTTGTGCAGGAGCACTTGAAGCGGAGCATCAGAAAGCAAGAGTAGCAACGGAAGATACCGTCGTCACTGCGACTGATCAGACTTCGGAAAAAGCTGCCCCCCAGGAAGAAAAGATCGCCGCCGACGAGTAATCGTCGGCACCTACCGTAAGGTAGCACCTTAAAGAGATCTCTGGTCTCCGCCCCGCTCAGCGGGGCATTTTTCATGCCATCAATAGCAAACAAAGGCAATTATTAACAAAAAGTGATGCCGCTCAAGTGAGCGGCTTTTTATGTATCTTAATTATAAATCATTTCGGATGGTACACCCGACAGGAGTCGAACCTGCGACACCTGGTACCGGAAACCAGTGCTCTTCCACTGAGCTACGGGTGCACTTGGCTATATTTTAACACGCAATTAAAAAGGCGGCCCGTGAGGACCGCCTGTCTTAATCTGTACAGAATCAGCCATTAGTCGTTGCAGATGTGCCCTATGCCGGCGACCAGATTGGGCAGTACATAATACGCATACTGTACTGCGAAGTAGTCGCTGAGAATATCTACGATTAACTCTTCGGCCGCTTCGTTTGCCTGGCCGATCCAGTAATAGGCAACTTCGGGCGCTCGTTCTTTCTCATAAAGAAGCCCGATACCGCCGATGTGCTGTTTGAGTCCGCCATTTTCGCCTTTTTTGCGCCACCGACCGTCCTTATATAATTCGATGTGATCGCGCCAGCCGATTAGGCAGTCGACTTTCGGTTCGAGCCGCCGACCATCTTCGAGATTGATTGACGCAAATTCAGACTGTCGATAGCCGACAAGATAGTCCGTGTCGGCAATTTCAAGACAAAAATCGCGCGGCAACACTTCGCGAAAAAAAGGCTCCGGAAGTTTTTCCCAATTTTTCGCCTCAAGCTCACATAACTCTCGCCATTGCGCGGGTGTGATAACTATGCGACCGCTCTGCTTTATACCCTCTTTGACACGTGCCTGCGCCGCTTCGTATAAATTAGGTGCGATATATTCTGCAATATCGCCAAGCCTGACAGCGTTAGGAATACTAAATGAGAGTTCTCCCAATAGTTTACCCCCTTTCTACTCTGTACTATTAATGTGCGTTGTTGAATTATACCACTATTACTAGCAATTGTCAATCGAGGGCGGAATTTGTAGTAGTTTTATGCGCCTGGTGGTATAATTATTGCATGAAGATACGCGAGAATGTAGCAATATCAACACTAACAACCATGCGCCTTGGTGGAAATGCGAGATATGTCATCGATATCGAAGAAGATAAAGATTTGGCGGAAGCTTATCATTTTGCGGACGAGAAAGGCCTACCAACGTACATCCTGGGCAGCGGTAGCAATGTTATTGGACGCGACGGTGGTTTTGACGGCGTCATTCTCGTGAATAAATTACACGGCATTTACGTAATAGATAGCGACCCAGCCAAGATACGTCTCTGCGCCAAAAGTGGCGACCTATTAGACGATTTAGTAGAATACAGCGTAAAACTCTGGAACGGCGAGAGTTATGGCTACTCTGGTATTGAGGCGTTATCGAAAATCCCTGGCACGGTTGGCGCGGCGCCAGTCCAAAACGTGGGTGCTTACGGTCAAGAAATAGCACAAACCTTGCATTCGGTATGCGTTTATGATTGTCGTGATAATCTTTTCAAACATATGATGGCCGACGAGTTGGATCTCGGCTACCGCCACAGTATTTTTAATACCGGCGACGGCGTGGGACGCTATTTTATTTCTAGCGTTACAGTGGAATTACACAAGCATTGGCTGAAGCCGCCATTCTACACTTCTCTCCAGGCCTATTTTGATGAGCGCGGCGTGACAGAGTTTACTCCGCAAGTCGTGCGCGATGCGGTGGCGGAGATTCGTGCTGGCAAGTTGCCCGATCCGGCAGAGTTCGCCTCGGCAGGCTCATTCTTTAAGAATATTTACCTTAACGAAAAGGAAGCCGAAGAGGCTAAGAAAAAAGACATTCCAGTTTGGGATGGCGGTAAGGTGCCAAGTGGTTGGCTGATTGAGCATGCTGGATTAAAAGGTAAGGAATTCTATGGCATGCGCGTGTCAGATAAGGCGGCCCTAATCTTAATCAACGAGAACGCAAAGAATTACGCAGATTTAGCGAGAGCGCGCCAGGCAGTGATAGATGCCGTAAAAGAAAAATTTGGCTACACACTAGAGCAAGAACCGATGGAGTTAGGAGACGAATGAAAGAGTTGAATGGTCGCGAGCTAGCAGGATACATAAAAGAGCGCCAAGCGCATACTGTAAAAGCCTTGCGTAGTCGAAAAATTTTTCCGAAACTAGCAATATTCTACGATAACGATTCGCTCGTAATTGCAAAGTATATGTCACTAAAGCAGGTTTACGGCGAGGATATTGGCATAGAAGTCGCAGTAACGAAAATAGCCGCAAACGATGCCGAGGAGAAGATTCGGGCCGCAGCGAAGGACGAAACAATAACTGGCATCATAGTGCAGTTGCCGCTATCCGAATGCGATATGTCAATTTTGGACTTAATACCAGTAGCGAAGGATGTTGACGGACTACGTGGAGAATCAGACACGGCGACCGCAATGGCAATTCATTGGCTGTTGACAGGTTACGGAATTGACTTACATAAAAAGAAACTCGGAATTGTCGGACACGGTAAATTAGTCGGTGCGCCGCTTGAAAAAATGTGGCGCGAAAGCGGATACGACGTGACAGTATACGACAAAGGTGACGACACATCCACTCTGCCAGATTGCGACGTAGTCGTAACGGCTACGGGAGTACCTGGATTGATCAAAAGCGCGATGCTCAAATACGGCGCGGTAGTAGTCGATGCTGGCACAGCTTCCGAAGGTGGTGTAATTAAAGGCGATGTAGATGACGCCGTACGTGAACGCGAAGACTTGACGATTACACCAAAGATTGGCGGCGTGGGGCCACTCACCGTGACAATGCTGTTCGAGCGCGTATTACAAGCGGCACAGAAATAAACGCACACAAAAAAATACTCCCCGATTGCTCGGGGAGTATTTTTATATTAGTTTCCCGTCCATCTAAAAGCTTCTGGGAAAGCTCTATACTAGGCGGTCAACTTATTTTTTGCGGCTAATGATATAGTAGCCAGCAGCAGTGCTTACGGCAGCAAGGCCAAGTACACCGCTGATAATTTCTCCTGCACCAGTCTCTGGGAGATATGGCGTTGGAGTTGGTTCTTTGCAGTCCTTACCAGGTACGGTAACGTCAGCAGTATCCGACTTCTCAGTCTTGCTATCGTTGTTGTACTTACCTTTTACAGTGTTGGTAAGAGTAGAACCGTTACAGTTATCTTTCAAAGATGCATTGACCGTAGCGTAGAAGTAAATCGTTGCTTCGGTACCCTTGGCATAATCGCCAATATTGATACCTTCGGTCGATACGATACCGTCGGCAAGAGTTTTACCGTTGGTGTTTGCAGAATTGTAAAGAATCGTACTGCCTTTGACGTAGGTCATATTGCTTGGAAGAAGATCGCGAATTACGACATTCTTTAGAGTTGTTTCGCCAGTGTTCTTGAATTGGATGCGATAGCGAACTTTGTCGCCTGCCTTAACAGTGACGTTTTCACTCCACTCTTTACCACCGTCGGCTTGAACCATCTTGTTGATGATGAAGCCATCTTTACATTCTTTGCCGTCAACCTTTACGACCGCAGTGTCAGTCTTGGAGGTTTTATCATCGTTGTTATATTTACCTTCAACAATGTTGGTTAGAGTAGCGTCGGCGCAATCTTCGCCTACACCAGCGTTAACCTTAGCGTCGAAGTAGATATAAACGGATTTGCCAGCAGCGACGTTGCCAATGTTGAGGCCTTCGCCAGAGACGATGCCATCACCTGCAGCGGTGCTACCAATCTTAGTGCTACCCTTGACATAGGTCATCTTGGAAGGAAGCGTATCTTTGAGGACAACGTTCTTGAGTTCGTTGTCGCCAGTATTCTTGAATTCAATACGATAATGTGCAGTTTCGCCAGCCTTGAGGGTGGTGCTTTCTACATAATTACCGTTGGCGTCTTTTACTTTCTTGTCGATAGTAAAGCCATCTTTACAGGACTTGCCTTCAATCTTTACGACTGCAGTGTCAGTCTTAGCAGTCTTGTCATCTTTATTGTAAGTACCCTTAACGGTGTTAGTAAGGGTAGTAGTCTCACACTTGTCACCGAGAGTCTTAGCAACAAGAGCATCAAAGTAGACATATACGGTCTTACCGGCAGCTACGTTACCGATGTTGAGGCCAGCGTCAGAAACGATGCCATCAGCAGCAGCTTTACTGTCGATCTTCGTGCTACCTTTGACATAGGTCATGTTTGCAGGAAGAGTATCTTTGATGATGACGTTCTTCAAAGTGGTGTCACCAGTATTCTTGAATGCGATGCGGTAGTGAGCATTTTCGCCAGCCTTAAGGTTAGCGGTTTCAACATACTCACCAGCAGCGTTCTTTACTTTCTTGTCGATAGTAAAGCCATCTTTACAGGTTTTACCGTCAACAATGACGTCTGCCGTATCTTCTTTAGTACCAGTACTGGAACCAGCGGAAGTTTGTGCAATGTTACGAAGAATCGTATTACCACATTCTTCGCTTACAGACTTATCAACCGTAGCATTGAAGTAGATCCAAGCATTTGCACCGGCGCCATAAGTACCGATATTGATACCGTTATCCGTAACGATGTTATCGCTAACGGCGATACCTTTTGGATTAGTAGCATTAGCAACAGTAGTCGAACCTTTTACGTAAGTTAGGCCCTTAGGAAGAACGTCGAAAACGTGAACGTTCTGCAATTGCGTATTGCCAGTATTCTTAACCTGAATACGATAACGAACAGTGTCGCCAGCTTTGGCTTTAATTTGTTCGCTCCAAGTATCAGTGCCAAGAAGTTTTACTTCTTTTTGAATTTCGAGAGCTGGTTTAGCAGCGAATTGAGCTTTAACATGGAAGGTAAGGTAACCAGAGTATTGAATACAACCTGGAATATTGCCATCCATCTTGCTATAGCCGAGAAGCTGACCAGAGTTAGTAAATACGCTCGTGCCGAGTTTGAAAGTACCAGCATTGTTGTAATACTTTGCGGTACCATCTACGTAGGCAAGGTTGAACTTTTCACCATTCTTGGATTTAAAAGTAGTTTCATCCCAAACGGAGACTGGGTCGGCGTTTGAAGAAGTAATTTTACCACTTACGGTAATTTCTGTACCGGTAGTGGTTGGCAAAACGACGTAAGCTTTTACGTCTTTTGCGGTTAGATTAAGGTTAGAAGCAGCGTTGTTATGTACATACATGCGAACGACATACTCTTTACCATTCTCAACTTGAGTGTTATCAGTCCAGTGATTTTTAGAAGCATCACCAGTGTATGGAGAAGCGCTTACAAAGTAGCGCTCATCACCAACTTCTTTATTGTTATTAGTAATAGAGTTGAACGTAACTTTTGTAGCAGGCTTTTCAAGCGTATATGTAGTACGTGAAGGGCCCCAAGCAAAAGCTACAAGCGCACCGGTAGCAGCAACAGCAGCAACGGCTGCGATGCCAATACCCGCCTTAGCAATCTTATTCATATAGTTATAATTCCTTTCTTGATTGTAAAAATATCCAGAGTGGAAAAAGTTCTTTGAAAGATTTTATTAGCCGCATTGTTAATCGTCTCCAAATCAGATCATTACCGAGTAAAACGTGGAAATAGGCGGAGAGTTTTTAGGCTCTCCGCCTTTTAAGGTGCTTCCCTCAGGTTATCTGGCGCCCCTCGCAACTGGGGCATTCATGAGGGAAATGAAGCTTTATTCAGGAGCTGCGATTTCTTTGTCGTTGCTCCCGCCAGAATCGTTATTGTCGGATCCGCCGCTGGATTCTTTATTGGAATTGCCACCGGACTCCTTCTTCGGAGGATCAGGGTTCACACCCTTCTCTACCGGCGAAGGATTCTTGTCGACTTTCTCGTCGCGGTGGTCATACTCCTTACTGTCGCCAGTGCGGACAGTGCCGGACGATTCTTTGCCGGAGTCAGGATCCTTATAGGTTTCCTGCTTTCCGTTATCGTCCTTTGCCTTCTTCTCCGAACCGCCTCCGGAGTTGCCGCCACCAGAGTTGCCACCTTCATCCGCCTTGGGCGGGTCGGGTGCTTTATACTCCGACGGAGACTCATCCGTATTCGGCTCTTTGGTTTCCTCATGACGAGTTTCTTTCTCGTCATTTGGACCTCCTCCGCTGTCCGGATCGGGATTATCCTCATGTCGACCAGTGGGGCCATCATTAGGATTCTTCGGTTCAGGCTCAGGTTCAGGTTCAGGTTCGGGTTCGGGTCCGGGTCCGGGTCCAGGTTCAGGTTCAGGGCTGGGCGGATTATCAACCACGGGTTCATGGTTGGTCGGTACAGTGATGTTGACCGGCTGGAATCCGCACTCCAGCCTGTAGACGAGATCCACCATATTGCCATTTGCGTCGCGCACTTTCAGCCTGATGAAATGACCTCCAGTGTGACGGCTTTCAGCGGCTACTACCTTAGGAGCGGGCTTGCCATCAATCGTGATGGCATCGTGCTCCATGTAGAAAGCCGATACATAGGAGTAGTCATCTAAGATCTCGCCGTCAATGGCGCTTCTCCATATGGTGTCGAGCTTCGCATACACTTCCCTGGCATACGCCGGGTCGTGCATGAAGTATTCCTGGATAACGTTAGGGTCTTTCTCGGCCTTATGTTTACCGAGAATATCGAACCCCAACCTCTCTTGGGCATCGAATGCAAGCTCCGCAAGCAGAGCCGCCGACGGCCGCTCGAGTTTATCGTCCGGATTAACGCGAGCACGAAGCTCACTCATGATTGCATCGAAACGCTCATCCCCCTCGAGACCTTCAGTGGCCTCCCAAGGATTGATGACGGTTCCGTCCGGCATTCGGTTGCCGTTAGTAGTAACGCCAGGCTCAGTATAGTCGTGCCAGGCGATAGTCGCATTACTGGGAATGACGGAGTTCTTCGCATTCTCAGGCGTCCATCCGGACGCTACGAGGCCGATCACCAGCGCAATTGCGCAGATCATCGCAGCAATAGCTGCCGCCGCTCTCCTTCTCATTTTTTCACCTCCAATCAAACAATCCAAACATGTTCAGGACTGCGGCCGTCTGTTAGCAATGGGAGAAATGAATGCCACCAGGCATGCGAGCAGGCCGGCGAGCACTCCCAAAAACACTTTCATAGGAACGTACGCGATCGGCTTCGCGACAACGAGATACACAACGGCAAATGCCGCCGCGAACAGCAGGGCGAAGACCGCCCAGATCCACGGCTCCTTGCCGAGATACTGGTTCCTCAGAATCTTTGCTGTGTTCTCGTTGGCATTGTTGATCACAGACGCGTTCTGGCCCGTGATAAAGTCCTCAAGCTTTGCCTGGGCCCGGCCAACAACGTCATCGGTGTGAGTATTCACACCTTTGATGGTGGCCTGAGTTCCAGCTGCGACAGCGCCGCTGGTGTAATCGTTTGTGGCCTTGGTGCCTGCAGCGATAGCACCGCTGGTAAAATCTTTGAATTCATCGAGAGAGAAATTCGTTACTGTTGCCATATGTTCCTCCTTCTGCCGCTCCTTTCGCGGCATGTGTGACTATATCCCCTCTTATTGCCACTGAGGGGGAGTTAACTGAAAACTATTGCCCCCTGAAGGGCTCTATGGCGACGGCGAATGGTCAAGCTTCAAAAACCATTCTAGAATACCGTCTACTGTGTAATGTTGCGGTTTTACACAGTAATGATCTGATTTGTTAACACTACACCTCTTGCCAAACTTTTCGCAGTACTTGCAATTAGCTGTGATTATTATATCAAAGATTTTGCATTTTGTCAATAGTTTTATATAGTAATTTACCTTTAGCAAAAAATATGTTATCCATAAGCATTTAGGTGTGTGCTAGAATAGAAATAAGATGGCATTTAATAGTAAAATGATTGGCCGTATCACGGGGGCTACGGCTAGCGATACACATACCGCTGGCGCGATTAATGCTAGCAATAATGGTGGCTTTAGTAACAGAGGCACTAGTGTTAACTCTCGCCAAACGCAAAGCCTAAGTCCTCAGGGTGGCGCCTATAGCCGCTCTATGATTGGTCAAAAACGCAACAAGTACCCTAAAGCATTAAACGTAGACGAGACGAGAGCGCTTCAAGAGGCAAAATCCTCCGAGAAACGTCCTGGGTATGGCCGAACATCAAGTGTCGAAATGGCCGCACAGCACAGATTTGATACACACACTCGCTCCAATCTACGCTTCGGCAGTGCCAGTACGGGTGGGGTACAACCGCGCATTAGCGGTGCCGCTAACGCAACTGCAAGACCAGTGCCAAAGCCGACTTTTCATCGGCCTTTTTGACACTCTCGAAATAGCCACTTTTTTGGGCAAAATCTATGATGGTTTGATGTTGGATTTGGTCTGCCTCCAAGAGAAGGTACCCGTGCGGGTTCAGACGGCTCGGAGCTTGTAAGATGATTTTTTTGATTAACTCGAGGCCACCATCTTCCGCAAACAAGGCCGATTCTGGCTCAAAGGAGAGCTCAGCGCCCAGCCAAGTCCAGTTTTTATCTACGTAGGGGAGATTTGCGATAATTAGGTCGTATTTTTGCGCCTTGTGGAGGTTACTTAGTAGATCAGATTGCATAAAAGCGATTTGAGCATGGTGTTTTTGGGCGTTTTCTTTAGCAACCGCAAGAGCTTCTTTCGAGATATCTATAGCACTAATGGAAACGCCGGGAAGCTCCTTTGATAGCGTAACGGCAATGCAGCCACTGCCGGTACCGACATCAAGTATACTTTTAGGCCGAAGAGAAATCGCCTCTATAACCAAGACCTCCGTCTCTGGGCGAGGAATGAGTGTATCCTTTGTAACCTTAAAGATACGCCCATAGAACTCTTTATAGCCCAGAATATACGCTAGCGGCTCGCCAGAAGCGCGACGCTCCGTGGCGGCTCTTATTTGAGCCAGCTCAGTCTCACTAAACTCATATTCTGGGTGAGCGTGCAAAAAAGATCGCTCTTTACCTAAAATATGAGCAACAATCAACTCCGAGTCTAATCTTTGGATAGGCGACTCTTTAAGCCAAGAGTTCACGTTCATGGGCGGTAAGCGCCTCAATTATATCTTCAATATCGCCATTCATAGCGGCGGAAATATTGCTACGACTATAGTGAATACGATGATCAGTAATGCGATCCTGGGGGTAATTGTAGGTGCGAATCTTCTCCGAACGATCACCGGTGCCGATCAGAGACTTGCGCGCATCGGATGCCTTAGCACGATCTTCGGCGATTTTTTGCTCTAAGAGACGACTGCGCAGAATAGTCATGGCGCGAAGGCGGTTCTGTTGCTGAGAGCGCTCGTCCTGCATTGTCACAACAATACCGGTCGGAAGGTGAGTAATACGCACGGCTGAATCGGTAGTATTTACACCCTGTCCACCATGACCGCCAGCGCGATAGATATCAATACGAAGATCCTCAGGCTTTATTTCGAGATCTTGCTCTTCTGCTTCTGGTAGAACCGCCACTGTGGCGGTGCTAGTATGAATGCGCCCCTGAGATTCGGTTACTGGAACGCGCTGAACGCGATGTACGCCACCTTCGAACTTGAGCTTGCCATAAGGTTGGTCGCCAGTAACGCGAAAGATGACTTCTTTGTAGCCACCAGCGTCATTTACGGATTCTGATTGAAGCTCCACCTTCAAATCATGCGTTTCGGCATATCTAAGATACATACGATAGAGGTCGCCAGCAAAGAGACTAGCTTCATCACCCCCTGCACCGGCGCGAATCTCGATAATGGCCGGTTTGTCGTCGTTAGGATCCTTTGGAATAAGCATTTCGGCAAGTTTTGCTTCGGTGTCTTGAAGTTCTTTTTCTAAGTCTGGCTTCATCTCGGCTAGCTCTGGGTCGTTCGCAGCCTCTTGGAGGTCATTTTGGAGCTGAATGCGCTTTTTGCCAAGCTGAATAAGTTCACTCACCTCTTGGAGACGGCGATTTTTAGCAGCAAAATTCGGGTCAGCGTAAGCGTTTGGTTGACTCAAAAAGTCCGTCAATTCCTGACGTTCGTTATTTAATGCATCAAAATCGATTTCCAGATTCATTTGTAATATTTTAACATCTTTTATGGCGTTTTGCCATAGTCACTAGAGGTAGCCAACCCAGTAAAAACCCCAGAGCTAGCTCTGGGGGGGTAAAACCATATTACCGTTTCTGCCTTTGTATTCTGAGTATCTCCTCATACGCCGCCCAACAGTCGCTGTGGAAGTAGCCATGAAGTGGAGCATTCATGTATGAGTTACACTCGATCGTTCCATGCCTGATATCTTTTAAGGTAAAGTTTCTCCCGCAAAGAGGGCACCTGTCTTTTTCGGAGGGGATTGCCTGACCAGTCTCACCCCAGTATGCCCCGATATGCTTCAGGTTGCCCGAGAAGTCCGCCCACATCATCACATCTTCGCAACCAGGTAGCGTCAATACTCGGCCTTCGGCAGTGTTTTTGTCGTCTATTATGATATAGTGAACATCTCCCCTCGAGGTTAATTTAATTCGTCCCCCAAAGAGGATAAATTCATGTAGCGACATAAACTCTCCATTGTTGCCATACTTCGCAAGCCACATCCGCTCCTTTATTAATTTGTACAGGCCAGCCAAATCATCATCCAGAGCCTTCTTGATTCCCTCAACCGTATCGACATCTTCTGTCTTTATTTCGAGCGGCGGAGATTCGACGTACTCAATTTTTACGAGCAAATTATCCTTATCGTCCCCTGCTTCTTCTCGCACTCTGTCGAAATAGAAAGCCTTGTCGATTGAAAAGTAGAGTGTCCGCTCATATGGGTCGAAGTCGTCATACTCAAGAGGCTGACCGTTGAATGTGCACTTAATCGTTCCCGGCTTGGGCTGCCTAGCTAAGTATGCGTAACCGGTGGTGTAGTAATAGGGCATCCAGCAGCCCATCTTCCCTATCCTTAAGAATTCGCATATAATATGGTTCTCTTTAAGGTGCATATCTTTCCTCCTTTTGAAGATTTCTCGGAGACTAATGCCTCCGTATTAAAGAGACATAAAAGTTACACCGTAATGGTAGCATTTCGGCAATACAACCAACAAGCATAACTAGATAGTTTTTATAACATAAGAAAAACCGCGCCCATGATGAGAGCGCGGTGAATTTTATCAGTTTTCAGCGGATGATCCAGGTGTCTCTATAGGCCGCATAGTCCACTTTACAACCGTCAGGCGTAGGATCGTCGGGCCCTAAGGAGACACACCCCTTGAATGCACCAAAGTCGATTACCTTGCACTTTCCGCCAAACTCGACAGTCGTCAGGTTGGGGTTATCCTCAAATGCAAAGCTGCCGATCTTGTTGATGTCTCCCTTAAAGACAACTTTTTCGAGGTTTATGAGCCCCCGGCCATCATAGAACGCATAACTCCCGACAGATGTTATGCCATCTTCGAAGACGATTGTTCTGACGAAGACTCGTTGCTCGCGCGGAAGTTCTTCCAGGAGAGCCCATTCTACGGCACCATGCCCAGAAAAGGTCAGCGTACCTAATCTCTGATCGAGCGTCGCCGTAACTACTCCATCAGTGAACGACTGCTTTGTTGTCGACGATGAGAAAGACTTGAGGTCCGGATTGATTATAATGACCCCTGCGCCAATGATCACGCCTGCAATAAAAATCAAAATTTGCTTAAACATCTTCATATTCCCCTCCTTCGCTTAAGCTCTGATAATGTAAGTTACAAATCCGCCAAACGACGGTAGTCATATTAATATAATATCACAGTTTTACCATTTTGTCAATCGCAGTGCAGACCGAGCCAATCGTCGCGCAAAGGTTGTAGGCTAACTCCAAGAAAAAAGCCCCCAACTATCGTTGGGGGCGTCCGATTAACGGATTAGGAGCTACGCTTTCATTCGTCGAAAGCATCCAGAAACCTCACGATTTCCCTGGCTTCCCTAATCAGGATTCCCGGAACTATGCGGCGAAGTTCGCCTTCCGTCTTCCCTCTGACGTCACCGACAGTAGTGAAGCCAGCCTCCAGGAGGCGGTCTCTGGTCGGAATACTAATGAACAGGTTACGAATCGGCACTGAAGCATCAAGCTTAATGCATTCTGAATAGCCATAGCTGACAATTGGATCTTCGCCAGCCAGGCGGCGCAATACGCTCCTGCGCCTCAAGTCGTTCAGCACTGCTTCGCCACTGAGAGCTTCTTCCAGGTATATCGCCGTAAAGGTGGTCTTGCCAAGACGTTGCAAAATCTCCTCAGTCGTATATTTTTTCCCATCTCGAAGCCCGTACCGAAACCTAATGATGGTTGCTATATATGGCGCAGACGCATTGGAAATCTCATCCATGGCTCCATGGTATTTCTCTTCGGATATCGAATGGAGGTTTTCGTAGCGCTCAACCGCCATCCGGTAATCCTGCTCGTTCCGCAAGTGCGATACGGACGAAAGCAGATCCCATGGCTGCCGGGGAAGATTCGGCGCAATCTCGTGATATATTGCCGAATACAGCGAGCCGAATGCGAAAGTTCGGTCGAGTTCATGCCGGACGAAGCCATTTTCTTCAAGAGCTTTCGCCAGAGAAGCGATGCTCTTTAAGTCCAGAAGCTTCTTCGGAGGGTGGTCCTTAGGATCCATGTTGCCATGGGCGATACAGAGGGCTAAGAATACGGCTTTATGTACGCCGAGTTTCTCAATATTTGTTTGAGTTCTAGGCTCCAATGACAACTTGTTCATTCTGATTGTTACCATATATTCCTCCTATCAGAATCTGTGGTTGGCAAATCTATATGAAGCCCTCTAGATGAGGGACGAAAGAAAAAGCAAGTAATCTCCTTTCTTAAAGAACTAGTTTTCAACAAAACATAATGCTGATCACTCAGCACAGCCATACTGTACCATGTTTCTATACGCATGTCAATGCAACCTTTATGCATCGATCTGTTTTATGGTATAATTTGGCTATGGGCCTTTAGCTCAGTTGGCTAGAGCGTACGATTCACATTCGTAAGGTCACTGGTTCGAGCCCAGTAAGGCCCACCACGGTTAGCTTATTCTAACCCACCCATAATTTGTGCATTTTGTCAAAATGTAACAGGGGTGGATTTTTTATTTTGCACAAAAATCTAAAAGTTTTGATTAAAGTTGGACAATTTAGAGGTAAATCGCGCTATTCAAACCCGACCTTAAGCCGGATTTATTTTTTTCTCATCGAGTTGGTGCGAACGATAAGACCAAAGACAATAGCGCATGACGCCAATAGCAAAACATTTATTCCGCTAGCATCAAATGTGGCCGGATTAGACGGCGCACCATCTTCGTATTCCACATTCAGATAAATATCGTGATCAGGCATAATAAAAGCATATTTGCCATTCTCTTCGTCAATAACTATCAAATCGACGGTTACTGGTTCGCCAGTTTTATTAGTGAATGTAATCTTTTTAACTTTTCGATTCTTGTCAGTAGTAAATGTTACTCTCTCGCCAAATAATGCCGAATCGATATCATCATCTATCTGCAAAGAATCATCAAGACTATTGACCTGGTGCGGAACTGGGGGGACAACTTTGAGACGATATGGATCGAGTTTGGTGCCAGAGCCACCTAGAATGTAGGCGGAATCGCTCGCAATCGCTATTACTGGGCGAATATTAGCAGAGTAATTTGTGCCACTCGAGCGATTCATGTAATGTTTCGAATTATTGTAGAACATTTTATTGGCCGATTGCTGCGTAAGAGTCTGGAATTTACCCGTATCGGCATAATACCCCTCGCCATCACTCGGAGCTACGCCGTAACCTGCTCCGGAAAACAGCAACTCGTCGGCAGACATCATTGCTATCGGATAAGTCAATTTACCATTCTCTACAGTTAATTGGTGCTCTTCGGCGCAGATGAATGTCGGCTTGCCGTCTTCTATTATTCGTTTATGGGCATCGACATGATTAGTATCGTTACAATAAATTACATCCGCAAAATCGTCAGCATAGTCTTTCAAATTATCAGCAAACCAAGCTTCGAGTTCAGCTTTTGCATTTGATTCTACGTAGCTACCATTATTAGCCGCACCATAAGAAATATTTAGAAGAGCAGCCGAATCGTTATCCATGTTCTCACAGGCTTCACTTTCGGATGAAAAACCATTGTATATGAACTTAATGGCGCCATCCGTCGTCGTTCCCATGATTTGCCAACATCGATTTGCGTAGATTATGTTGTTATCTACTTGACCACGGTAATAATAAGTTTTGGATTCCGAATTATAGTATATGCCGTTGCCGTTTGTGGCGCTTGCATGCTTCAAAAAGTCAAAAGAACTATCGTCGCTAATATAATTATTTTCTAGAAAACCCGATATTAAATAAGGGGTAATAGCATTAGCATTTTGCACGCCAATCGACGCCACAACTAGCGTCGCGACGCCAAAACACATCATTTTAGTCGATAATCTTAACATATTTACGTTTATTCTTTTAATTATTTAAGAGGTAGGTATCTAAACTGAAGCGCACATTGCGCTTATGACTATAATACTACAATTATCAGTTTTTTTGCGCGACGCACTGATGTTCTGTAAATATCGGCCTGGATTATAGTTCTAACTTTGCGAGCTAAGATCCACCAATTATTTATGACGAATATTAGACTCGTTCCACTAACTTTAGAAAACTCAGAATTTACTGAGTTTATTTTGAAGATGCGCTTAGATGATACGAATTACGATTTTTATCAGG